>Ga0209417_1007272_pt1 | contig 10780 bp, 8 predicted proteins | sample RifGroF2_FD_184002 | JGI IMG/M metagenome (GOLD analysis project Ga0209417, IMG submission 184002) | Groundwater microbial communities from Rifle, Colorado, USA - Groundwater F2 (SPAdes) (version 2) | ecosystem: Environmental > Aquatic > Deep subsurface > Groundwater | place: Rifle, Colorado... | reverse complement strand
CCCGCTGTCAAACTGGCAACGTTAAACGTTACCAGCGTGAAATCCTTTTCCGTCGTTATTGTTGCGATATTGCTGTCGGTCATAATAAAAGAATACAGAATTCAGAAATCAGAATAGAACCGCGTCTATTATAGTATTATCGGCTGAAAAGTCGAGAGGGTTTTATTATAAATCAGGCTTTAAAGCACGCGGCGCGGTGGCCAACGGCTTTTTCTTCGAGTTTTGGGACGTTTTTACTGCAAAATTCGTCGCCAATAGGGCATCTCGGATAAAACGGACAGCCTGCCGATGTGCCGATTTTCAGTGCCTCGCCGGAGCCGATAGCCTGCCTTTTTCGCACCGGCACAGGAAGTGGAATTGCTTTCAGTAGCAATTTTGTATATGGGTGGAGCGGATTTTTATAGAGCATTTCCGCCGAGGCGATTTCGACGATTTTGCCTAAATACATCACCGCCACAAAATCGCTTATAAATTCCACAACCGACAAATTATGAGCGATAAATAAATATGTAAGATTAAACATATCCTGCAAATCCTTCAGCAGGTTCAAAATCTGGCTCTGTATCGAAACGTCGAGTGCGCTGACAGGCTCATCGCAGATTACTAATTTTGGCTCAAGAGCAAGAGCCCGTGCGATTCCGATTCGCTGTCGCTGTCCGCCGGAGAATTCGTGTGGATAGCGGTTGATGTGTTCAGGCTGAAGACCGACTTTTTGAAGCAGTTGGCAAATACGGTCTGTTAGCTCTGAACCTTTAGCGATTTTATGCACGATTAGCGGCTCGCCGATAATTGTGCCGACCGTCATTCGCGGGTTGAGCGAACTGTAAGGGTCTTGAAAGACTATCGAAATCTGTCTGCGAATTTTTCGCAGCTCTGATTGTTTGACGGCCAAAATGTTCCGCTCTTCAAAAAAAACTTTGCCTTCTGTCGCCGGCACGAGTCGAGCGATAGTTCTTGCGGCTGTGGTTTTGCCCGAACCGCTTTCGCCGACTAATCCGAACGTTTTGCCCGCCGGAATGTCAAAACTGACATCATCAACCGCTTTGACGTAGCCGACGGTCTTGCGAAGAATGCCCCTCTTTATCGCAAAATACGTTTTTAAATTCTCAATTTTTAATAAATCACTATTCATATTTTTTGTAAATTTCTCTCGGCCGTCCCGTCGCGTCGAAGCCTTTGGCGAAGACGGAAGGCCGAATTCCACAATTTTTATTTTTTATTTTTAATCTTTGATTTATTTTGCGTACCAGCAGGCGACGTAATGATTTTCCGAAACCTGTTTCAGTTCCGGCTCCTGCGTTTGGCATTTTTTATCATTGCAGCCGATTGAGCAGCGGGGATGAAATTTACAGCCTGTTGGGAAATTCAAAGGTTCAGGCACATTTCCGCCGATTGTTTCGAGCCGTTTTGCGGTCGTCCCTAATTGCGGCAGCGATTTTAAAAGCCCCTTTGTATAAGGGTGCAGCGGGTTGTTAAACAGTTCCGCGCAGGGGCATTTTTCGACGATTCGCGATGCGTACATTACCGCGACATAATCCGCCCGCTGCGCCACAACGCCGAGGTCGTGCGTTATGAGCAGAATACTCATTTTTTCGCTTGCCTGGAGTTCGTCGAGCAAATCAAGAATCTGCGCCTGAATTGTAACATCCAGCGCGGTAGTCGGCTCATCGGCAATTAAGAGTGCCGGCTTGCAAGAAATCGCCATCGCAATCATTACCCGCTGCCGCATTCCGCCGGAGAGCAGATGCGGATATTCGTAAAGTCTGCGGGCAGGTTCGGGAATACCGACTTTTTCGAGCATTTGTTCAGCCATTTGCCAGGCTTCGTCGTGCGATTTTTTTTGATGAAGGCAGATTGTTTCGGCAATTTGGTCGCCGATTGTGAAAACAGGATTCAAGCTGGTCATTGGCTCCTGAAAAATCATACCGATTTTGTTGCCGCGGATTTTTCGCATTTGCTTTTCGGAGCATTCGAGCAGATTTTTATTTTCAAAAAGGATTTTCCCGCTGACGATTTTGCCCGCCGGCCTCGGCACAAGCTGCATAATAGAAAGGGCGGTAACGCTTTTCCCGCATCCGCTCTCGCCGACTAAAGCGACGGTTTGCGAATAGTTGATGAAGAACGATACGTCCTGTACGACTTTGGCGGTGCCTTTTGCCGTGTCGAAGAACGTCGAAAGGTTTTCTATGGATAATATGGCATCTTTTTCGGTCATATTGCCTTTCGCAGTTTTGGGTCTATTGCGTCCCGCAGGGCTTCGCCGAGCAGGTTATACGCGGTTACGGTAAAGAAAATAGCCAGTCCCGGAAAGATGCTCAACCACCACAGGAATTGGCCGGATGTGCTGACACCTGCGCTAAGCATTTGTCCCCAGCTTGGCGTTGGCGGCGCGACCCCAAAGCCCAGAAAGCTCAAAGCTGATTCAATGAATATTGCTCCCGCTATTCCGAAAGTTATATTAACTAAAACTGGTGCGATGCCGTTCGGCAGCATATGTTTGAACAAAATGCTTCGCAGCGGCAGACCGAGCGAAATTGCCGATTGCACAAAATCCTGATTACGGAGTTTGAAAAATTCCGCGCGGATAAATCTCGCGTCGCCCGTCCAGCTTGTTATGCCGATGATTAACATAATATTGAAAAGGCTTCGCGGGAAAAACGCCACAATTGTAATAATCAAAAAGAACGTCGGCACGGACATCATAATTTCGACTAACCGCATACCGAGGAAATCTATTTTGCCGCCGAAGTATCCCATAATTGCTCCGACGAAAATTCCGATAATGCTCGAAATGCCGACAGCGACAAAACCGACCGACAGTGAAATTCTTGTGCCGTGAATCAATCTGCATAAAACATCCGAGCCGACATCGTCTGTGCCGAGCCAGTGTTCTTTGCTGGGCGGCTGCTGAAGGACTTTTAATTCCGTCCTGCCGTAGCCGTAGGGGACGATTGTGAATACTCCGTCGGTTGCCTGACCGGATTCGAGAATTGACTTGTAGTCGGTCGCGTTGAGTTTGCGGGGCAGCAGTGTTTGAACCGAGGTTATGCAAATAACAAAGACAGTCAAGCAAATACAAATCTGTCGCCATAAAACCCCTGGTCGCAGAAATGGGTCAACATTGCGGTTGTTCCATCTCATCAGAAATACTATGCAAACGCCCGTAATCGCCGCCATAAAAACCGAATAATCATTTGCGGTCAACGAACTGAGCAGCGGAAAATATACTTTGCCGTCGATGTGAATTACCAGGGGTTTATCATTCGCGATAAACGGGGCGAATACCGCAACGGTGAACAGAAAAACAAGAAACCACATACAGACAAGATTTACATAGTTAGACGAAAACTGCTGCCAAACCAATTGACTGTAAGATGTTCCCCAGTTTTTTTTATCAAATAGTTTTTTCATTTTCAGTTATATATCTCTGTGACCTCTGTGTTCTCTGTGGCTATTTTCATTCGATACTTTCAAACGTAATTCTTGGGTCTGCAATCACATAAGCGATATCCGCAAACAGCAGTCCTGCCAGATTCAAAAACCCAGCTATCGTCGCCACCGCCATAACTATATTATAATCGCGAGTCGTAATCGCCTCGAAAGCGAGCCTGCCCATTCCCGGAATACTGAAAATGCTTTCGATAATGACCGAGCCGCCAATCATCGCAGGCAGCAGCGTCGCCATAATCGTAATAATAGGTATAACGCTGTTGCGAAACGCGTGGCGAAATACAACCGTCAAATTATCAAGCCCTTTGGCTCTTGCTGTGCGAACGTAATCAGCGCGGAGATTGTCGAGCATACCCGCCCGCACCTGTTTTGTCAGATAGGCTAATTCCGCGTAGCTTAGGCATATTACCGGCAAAACCAAATGCCACAGCCGATCGCCAAGCCACGGGAAAAACGGCAGAGAATCGGCGAAATTACTGCTCAAACCGGCAGGTGGAAACCAGTTCTTGAATGTCGGCCCGCAAAAATATCCGATGAGCATCTGGCCTGCCCACATACTCGGCAGCGACCACAGCATAAAAAGAACGACTGAACTTGCGCGGTCGAAAAATTTACCCTGCCGAACAGCCGTAAAAATGCCCAGCGGAATCGAAATTAGATAAACAGCGACAAGAGAAATAAGATTTAAAACCAATGTAATCGGCAGACGCTCTTTGACCAAATCGATGACAGGGCGGTGATGCTTGATTGAATCGCCGAAGTCGAGCCTGGCCGTGCGTTTCAGCCAATTTAGATATTGAATATGCACCGGCTTATCCAGCCCATATAGAGCCATACGCACTTTACGAACGTCAGCGGCACGCTGCGCATCCATCTGCCCGCCCGGCCCCATAGAAAGACTTACCGGGTCGCCAGGCGCAGCACGACTAATGGCAAAAACCATTACCGTTATGCCCAAAAGCGTCGGTATCATCAACAATATTCTGCGTATTAAATAACCAGCCATATTAGAAGTTTAAAAGTTAAAGCTAAAAGTTTAAAATTTTGGAATCGCCTATCGGCGAGACTATTTTTACTGATAACCGATAACTGAGTTTCTGATAACTGCTTTATCTATATCTTTGTTTTTCCTTTGGAACATACCACTCTAACTGATTCAATCCGAGCGTATGTATTTTTACGTTTTCAAAACGCTTGTCGAGAAAAGCCTTTTCAGGTCTTATAAACAAGAATGTAAAAGGCTGTTCCTCGTGCAGTATTTTATGAAATTCATGATACATCGCATATCTTTTATTTTCGTTGAGTTCCCTGCGTGCGGCTTCCAGCAGTTTATCTACCTTCGGGTTGTCATAGCCTGTGGTATTGTCTCCTCTATCGGCTATTTGGGATGAATGAAAGTATTGATATGGGTCGAATTCAATCGTGCCGCCGGAGCCGATAACTAACGAGTCGTACTGATGATTTTGGAATCTTTCAATGAAAACAGACCACTCATAGGGGTCAGGTATGACATCAATACCGACTTTAGCGCCTGCTTCCTTTAACAATTTTGCAAGTTGTTCATAAAATGCCGCTCCGGTAGAATAAGCAAACTTGAATCGAAATGGCAACCCGTTTTTGTCTCGAATGCCATCGCCGTCCGTATCTTTCCAGCCGGCATCATCGAGAAGCTTTTTAGCTAATTCTATGTCATAAGGCCACGGCTTGATGTCTGGATTATTTTGTTTGCCATAAATGTAAAATGGTCCTGTCGCGACTTTTACTTTACCTTTGAGCAAATGTTCAGCTATCATATCGCGGTCGATAATATGAGTCATCGCTCTGCGCGTCAGGATATCTTGGAAACAGGGATTCGTCTGATTCCACGCTATATAAAAAAATGGCACGCCAGGTGCCCAGTACTCCATAACATTGAACTCTTTTTTGAACTGATTATCATTGGCGACTTCGTTAAATTGTTCCGGTGTCGGAATCATATAGTCTATGTCGCCGGAACGCAGTGATTGCAGTGCTGCGGCGTTGTTTGTAATAAACTTGAAAACTATTTTTTTTAATTTCGGCTTGTTCCCCCAGTAATTTTCGTTTTTCTTTAAAACTAATTGCTGACCGACATCCCATTTTTCAAAAATATAAGGCCCGCTGCCGACAGGATTGCTTCGGCGTTTGTTGAAATCCGCCGGATTCTCGAATTTATAAATATGCTCCGGCAGTACTTCAAATAATCCTATTGCCTCGAATGTTTTCCAAAAAACTTCTTTCAGCACAAATTTTACAGTTCTATCGTCTATTTTAATGACATCTTTGAAATTATTATACATCATTCTCTGAACAGCAGCGTCAACACCAGGATTCATAAATGTCTGGTAAGTAAAAATTATATCATCCGCTGTAATTGGAACACCATCAGAAAAACATACCCCGGCACGGAGTTTTACAGTAGTTTCCAGCCCGTTATCGGATGTTTCAGAGATTTCCGCAAGCCATGGTTTAAGTTTTGCTTCATCGGGGTCATATTCCAGGAGTCGTTCAAATATATAGCCCGTTGTAATGTATCTGGTTGCAGTCTCGGCTTCCGCTGTAAGAGGATTAAGCGTCAGCGGTTCTGCGCTTAATTGCCAGATAAGCCAATCGCCGTTGTCGCCGGGATATTCCGGCATAGGCAGATTTGACAGTTTAGCCTGATTTTTATTTTGCAATGTTTCTGTAAATTGTTGGCCTGATAATTGGTCTGCAATGTGGTTTAGGCGGGTATATAATCTGTCTGATTGAATCATACCGAGTACCTGCAGCGTAATCATTCCCGCCAGCAGCAAAAAAAACAAAAACGTCAGCAATCCCGAACGACTATTCATAAAGACCTCATATTAGTATTTAGTATTCAGTATTTAGTTAAGAATTTGCCTTTCGGCGAAACTATTTTTACTGATAACTGATAACCGAGTTTCTGATAACTGTTTTATTTATATTTCTGCTTTTCTTTCGGCACAAACCATTCTTCTTCTTTAACGCCGAGCTTATGAATTATGACATTTTCAAACCGCCTGTCCACAATTTTATACGTCGGCCTTGAAAACAAAAATGTATAAGGCTGTTCGTCATAAACTAACCTGTGCAGTTTCCTGCTCAACGCTATTCGTTTATTATCGTCAAGAGTACGTCTTATTCGCTCCAAAAGTTCATCAGCCTGTGGATTGTTAAAACCGACATAATTACAGCCGCGGTTGTTTATTTGCGATGAATGAAAAATCTGGTAGTTGTCGTCTATTATCGCGCCGCCCCAGCCCATAATAAGAGCTTCAAATTTGTGTTCAGGCAGTCTCGTTATAAGTACCGACCATTCGACAGGGTCGGCGATTACCTCGATGCCGAGTTTCGCGGCGGAGTCTTTGAGGTAATTGGCGATATTCTGATATATGCCGTTGTCGGCTGCATACGAAAATTTAAATTTGAAAGGTTTTCCGTTTTTGTCGCGAATCCCGTCGCCGTCCGAATCCGTCCAGCCCGCCGTGTCTAAAAGTTCGCCGGCTTTTTTAATATCGTAAGGCAGCGGCTTGATATTCGGGTCGTTTTCCGGTGCGTAAATATAATATGGTCCCGTTACGGCTTTGCCGCTGTTTTTAAGTATGTGGCTGATAAGACTTTCTCTGTCGAGCATATATGCCATAGCCAGCCGAACATTTTTATCCGCAAAAAATGGCGTATTCTGATTCCAGCCGAGATAGAAAAATGGCGTACCGGGATTCCAATACGCCAGGCAGTTATATTTTTCGGTGAAATTTTTATCTTTTACCAATTCGACATATTGATCGGGCGATGGAATTATCATATCGACATCGCCGCTCTGCAACGCCGCAAGTCTTGCCCGGTCGTTCAGCATAAATTTATAAATGACCTTCTTGATTTTCGGCTTTGCTCCCCAGTAATTCTCGTTTCTGCGAAAAACTACTTTGTCGCCGCCGTCCCATTTTTCAAAGACATAAGGCCCGCTGCCAACGGGATTAGATATGCGTTTATTGAATTCCTCCGGATTCTTAAAATCGTAAATATGCTTTGGATAAATCCCGATATTCCAAAACGAAAGAATTTCTGTCGCCAAAAAGTAGGGCTGCTTCATATAAAATTTGACGGTTCTGTCGTCAATTTTTTCAACGCCTTTGACATCGATATAAGACGATGCCAAATCCGCAGCGTCAATTAGCGGGTTTATAACAGTTTGGTAGGTGAAAACTACATCATCAGCCGTAATCGCCACGCCATCGGAAAAATGAATATCGTTTCTCAACTTAAATGTTATTTCGAGGTCGTCTGCAGAAATCTCATAGCTTTCAGCCAAAACCGGCTTTAATTTAATTTCGTCATAATCATAAGCCATCAATGGCTCAAATACCTGCTGAAAGCACATCCATCGCGTATAAATGTCGGAGTTTGTTGAAATGAGATTCAGTGTTTTAGGTTCGACTGCCAAAGCCCATATTAGCCAGTCGCCTTCATTCTCGGCATTGTCAGCGGTAGTTGAAAAATTTTGCCTGTTGGCAGATTCGCCGGCGGACAAATTTTCTTCGAGCTTGATTAATTTTTGATTGAAACGCTCTGATTTTTGAAATGCGTTGTATTGTAAAAACAATACAACGCCCATCAGGGCTATAAAGAAAATTTCTTTTAGCGACAAGCGGTTATTCATCACTTCCTTGCTTCTTTACTTCTACCTTCTAACTTCTCATTTCTTACTTCGTATTCGCATCCTGCGAAGATTTTGTCTCTATCACCTTTGCAGGCGGCTTTGACAACTGCGGAGGGGCTGTCATTATTGAACCGTCCGCGTTTTTGCCGTAATCAAATCCTGCCGCCGTCGGCAGTTTGCCTGCCGCCGATGCCGAGCCGAAAAGCGCATCGTGTTCGACTAACAGCACCGCACCGCCGCCTTTTTCGACAGCTCTCTTTAGTGAGCCAGGCCAATCCGGTATGAAACGGGTAATGTACTTTTCACTCTGGACAATAACCGAAACAAGATTGTTGATATTTTCCGCTGGCAGAACGCCGCTGCTAAGTGCATATCGCTGAACGACTAATGAATACAAAATGGCGAATTCTTTTGCGGTGATTTTTGCGTTGTCAGGGTCGATTTGAGTTCTGTCGCTTAGCGATTTTAAAATCGTGCATTCGACCATTTCATCGCTGACCTGCCAGTTAAGGTATAAGGCATCTCTTTTTTGAGCGATTTCTACCAGTAACTCGTTGGCGGCAGGGGACTTAACTGCCGCGGCGAACTGAGCTGCGAGAATCAAAATGTCGCCGGATGTTTCGCTTTTTACAACTGCTTGAAGGTTTTGAACGAATTGCTCGGTCTCATTCGAGCCGGCTGTGTTCAACTGACGAACAATGCCGCCGTTTGTAAGGCAGTTGACTGCCCAGTAACGAACTGTTACCTCCGGCGTTTGAGTGTAATTCAGGGCGATTTTCGATATTTCCAAATTCCCAAGGTCATTTATCAAAATCAGCAAGTTCATTGTCAGTAATTGCTTACGAGAGCTGTCAGGCAATTTGCCGGCTTTCTCAAGTGTCCCGGCGATTTGGCTCTGAACGGCGGTTAAAAAACGCGGGCCATATTGAATCTGGCCGCTTTCAAGATTTGATTCGCTTCTGCTGATAATTGTCGAGCGGACAGATGCGATATCGGAAAAGTCTGTTTTTGCGTAAAACTCCTCAAATGCAGAGGTTAAGAATTCCTCAATAATCGCGGTATCTGCCTCGGCAAGCGTTTCCTTGGCTCTTACAACGTCAATCCGAGCGGTGCTGACCGCGTAAGTTTTTGCTAAAAAACTGAAAATTATCGCAAAAAACATTAAAAAATGAATGGTTTTCATAATAAAAATCTCAAAAAATGGAAAAATTTATGTGTGAAAAGTAAACAAAACCCCTCTTTATGTCAAGGTTATTGTTATGGAAGACACTTGCCATGTGCAAAAAACAATGCCGAAAAGTTTTTGGCTTTATTCATAACACACTGCTTGCTCATTGGAGCGGCATCTGTTATCCTAAAATAAGGAAATTAAATTGCCATTGAACTGGAAAGAGGCAAAAGAATTTTTTGGAGAAAAGATTTGAATTCTTTACAATTGACGCTTGATTTTATTGCTGACAAGAAGGTGAGCAGACCGCCTTTTCATCCTATTATTATGCGTTTTGCGGCCAAATATGCCGGCGTTAAATATAGAGATTTTTGCCTCGATTATAAAACTAAATGCGATGCGATGATAAAGTGCGCACGGGATTTTTCATTGGACTGGGTAACCGTTATGTCTGACCCGTATGCGGAGGCGGAGGCATTTGGTTTAAAGGTGGATTATATTGAAGACAGTCTTCCTTTGCAGGAAGGATTTTTGTTTAATTCCATTCATGATATTGACAGATTGGCCGTTCCTGAAATCAAGTCAAGTGGCCGAATGCTGTCGAGAATAAATGAGATTGAGTATTACAGCAAAACGGTTGGCGATAAATACTTTACTGTCGGTTGGGTAGAAGGGCCTTTGGCGGAATATGCTGACTTGAGAGGTCTGCAGGATGCCTGTTTTGATTTATACGATTTTTCTGCAAAAATTAATCGGGCTTTTGATATTTTTGTAGAAAATGCGATTAATTTTATAACACGACAGGTCAAAGCTGGGGCTCATTGTATCGGAATAGGCGATGCAGCCTGTTCGCAAATAGGGCCGGAGCTTTACAGAACGTTTTGCTTCAAACGGGAGAAAATACTCGTCGAGCATATACATTCGCTTGGCGCTCTTGCAAAACTGCATATATGCGGCAACACTTCAGAGATTCTTCCTGATATGATAAAAACCGGCGCTGACATCATAGACATAGACCATCTTGTGCCTGAAATAGATAAATATATTCCTCTGCTGAAAGGTAAACAGGTAGTCAGCGGCAATACAGACCCTGTAGCTGTTATACAGGATTCCGATTCTGCTGTAATAACTGCTGATGTTCTTGATTGCTTCAGGAAAACAAAGGGACGTGGCATTGTTTCGGCAGGCTGCGAAATAACTCCTGGAACCTCCATTGCCAATTTTTCAGCATATTCTCAATTCGCCGGCAAACTGAAATTTTGATGGCCTTATAGTTACCCTATAATAAATTTACAGGGTCGATGTCGGTTTGGATTTGAATGCAGGAGTTTGGGGGTTTCAACTTGCGCAAGTTGCCGAAAAGGACAGAAAAATTCGCGGGATTCGCAGTCTGCAAAATAACCTGCATACGATAAAAACGCTGGATTCGACTAATAGTCGCCGGCATCGGTCCTGTTAGTTTTATGTTCAGCCCCAACGAG
>Ga0209417_1007271_pt1 | contig 10781 bp, 12 predicted proteins | sample RifGroF2_FD_184002 | JGI IMG/M metagenome (GOLD analysis project Ga0209417, IMG submission 184002) | Groundwater microbial communities from Rifle, Colorado, USA - Groundwater F2 (SPAdes) (version 2) | ecosystem: Environmental > Aquatic > Deep subsurface > Groundwater | place: Rifle, Colorado... | reverse complement strand
ATATAGACGGCTTTGAACCGGCTGAAGATCAGCCAGTTATCTGCCGACCAGAGCTAGGCTCTGCAGATTAGTGTAGTCACGAGCATGGCGGAGCCCCTTGGGCACCGCCATTTTTTTGTTCAAAAAAATTCCACTGGCGCTATGGCCAGTGGCTGATCCTGTTTCGATGCACGAAACCTTCTCTTGTTGCGTTTCTTCCAGAGCCCTCGTCTCTCAGAATTCGTCGGAATATGGTCTAGTGAATGCGGTCCCGGTTTACCTTTCCTTCGTCCAGGAGCTCTCATCGTTCTTATCTCCTCGGAAGTTCTTGTTTTCATTCTCAATCAACTCTCTATTGATGTCAACTATCTTAATCAGTAGAATAAAGACAGTTTAAGAAGTTAGAAAGTTTGAAGGTTTGAAAGAATTATGGAAAAAAATCAAGCAAAAATTAAAATCGAAAAATTGCAAAAGACACTCGAAGATCTTAACTATGCTTATTATGTATTGGATAATCCCAAGGCGTCTGATGCAGAATATGATTCTTTGTTTCGTGAACTAGCTGCATTGGAAAATGAAAATCCAGAACTCAAGACATCAGATTCGCCAACTCAAAAAGTAGGTGGAGAACCGCTTAAGAAATTTGCTTCAGTTTCTCATTCCTCTCCCATGATGTCCTTAAATGATGCTTTTTCAGAGGAAGAGGTAAAGAGTTGGTACTGTCGAATGGCGCGCCTAGTCAGCCCGGGAAGAATCGATACCTCAGGATATTATTGTGAGATCAAAATGGATGGTCTTGCTTTGTCTTTAGTTTACAAAAATGGAGACCTGATCCGTGCAGTAACCAGGGGTGACGGACGGATTGGAGAAGATATTACCAACAATATTCGAACAATTAAAGCGATACCGTTAAAGCTGCGTCAGGAATCAAAATACTATACTCAAAACCGTATTGAGATCCGGGGCGAAGTTTATATGCCTATAAAGAGTTTCGAGATGCTCAATAACCAACGCCTCAGCTTGGGCGAGCCGTTATTTGCCAATCCAAGAAATGCTGCCGCAGGATCAGTCAGACAGCTTGATCCTAAAATCGCTGCCTCAAGAAATCTTTCTTTTATGGCTTATGGTATGACTGGGATCGAAACTGAGACACATGAACAAGAACACTTGATTGCAAAAGATCTTGGCTTACCAACGAATCAAAATAATAGATTTGCAAAAAATCTTGATGATGTTTTCTTGTTTTTTGATCAATGGGGAAAAATGAGGTCAAAATTGCCCTACCAGATTGATGGGATGGTGGTAAATATTAACGACAAGAAACTATTTCGTGAATTGGGCGTCGTTGGCAAGGCTCCAAGGGGAGCAATAGCCTTCAAATGGCCAGCAGAGGAAGTAACTACTGTGGTCGAGGATATTAAGGCTCAAGTTGGCAGAACTGGTGTCCTAACTCCAACAGCGCACTTAAGACCGGTTGTTGTAGCGGGCTCGACTATTTCTAGAGCAACTTTGCATAATATGGATGAGATAGGGAAGAAAGATATTAGAATTGGAGACACCGTTGTAATCAGAAAAGCGGGAGATGTCATCCCGGAAGTAGTAAAATCAATTAAAGAGTTGCGGACAGGCAAGGAAAAGAAATACTATATGCCGAAGGAATGTCCGATATGTGGCGGTCCTGTGGAGCGCAAAGAGGGCGAGGCAGCTTATAGATGTTTGAATCTCAAATGCTTTGCCATCGAGAAGCGAGGTATCGAGCATTTTGTTTCAAAGGCTGCTTTTGACATTGACGGTTTGGGTCCTAAAATAATCGAGAAACTGTTAACTGAAGGGTTGATTAGAAATGCGGCTGATTTATTTACTTTAAAGGTAGGTGATCTCGAGCCATTAGAAAGATTTGCCGAGAAGTCAGCGCAAAATATTGTCGAATCGGTCGAAAAAGCAAGGGAAATCACATTGCCAAGATTTATTTATGCTCTAGGAATCCGTAATGTTGGTGAAGAAACGGCTATCGATATCGGAGATATTGTAAATGTCAAATGTCAAATGTCAAATGTCAAACCTAAGGAAGAAAATTATTTAAATTGTTTGATAAGTATGACGCTTGAGGATTGGGAGAGCATTCGTGATATTGGTCCGATTGTTGCACAGAGCATCCATGATTATTTTCACGATGATCGTAATATTGCCTATATCAAAAAACTATTTTCCGGCGGAGTGAAGATAAAGGCGTCGGAAAAAGTAGAAACTAAATCTTCAATTATCGGCAAAACATTTGTATTCACGGGGAGCATGGAAGCGATGACTCGGGATGATGCTAAAGCTTTGGTTCGAAAATATGGCGGCAATGTTTCAGAATCGGTGAGTAAAAAAGTCGACTATGTCATAGCTGGCGAAGAAGCTGGCTCTAAGCTAGAGAAGGCTGAAAAATTAGGTGTTAAAGTTATAGATGAAGAGAAATTTTTAGAACTAATTAAATAGCAGAATTATCCTCTTTTGTTTTTGAATAAAAAAATCCCCCCTTTCGGGGGGGTGCGGCAATGCGACTCTTCTTGAGTCGCCTGATGGTTTTATCCGCCCTGATTAGTGACGGAGCGGTATGGAATATCTCTATTAGTCCCATTATTGCCAGTTTTTGTCTTAACTGTTGTTGTGGGACGACAACCATAAATCCTCCTCTTAGTGCAACCCATGCGTGGGCCCTGATGAGGAAGGATATGCAATTTTTCTGGGGAATAGAGCATTCTGCTCTAAAGTCGACGATGAGATTGTCGCCTTCTTTCATGTTGTACATGTACAACTCCTCGATGCCATCGATATCATCGGCTCCAATCTCTTTCTTCACTTTCAGCGTCCAGGTATCGTTACGCTTGCGTCTCGATTGAAGCGTAATTTCACCCTGAGCCAAGGAATGGGGAACCGTTCTCATCGGGACACCTCCTCCAGTTGATTACTGGCCTAGCCATTATAAACCCAGAGAAGTGTCAATTTTTTGTACATTATTACAATTATTCACCAGATATTTGAGCATATTCTTAAAGAATGAATTTGTATTGAACTCAAGCTTAAATGATGTTAGGATTGAAATAAGTTATAAGGTTTGTTAAAGGAATAGATCCCGGATCAAGTCCGGGACGACATAAATGTCGGTTTGTAAAGGGATTATGACTAATTTATCTAATGACGAAGTAAAACATATTGCTAAGCTTTCAAGGCTTGAATTAACTCAAGAGGAAATTGATAAATATACCGATCAATTGTCTTCTGTTTTGGAATATGTTGAGAAGTTAAACGAAGTGAATACCGGGGATACTGAACCGACTGCCAACATTGCTGGTCTAAATGATGTTTTTAGAGATGATGAAGTTGTCGTTAGCGGTATTAGTCATGAAGAAATAGGGAAGAACGCGCCTGAATTTAAGGATGGCCTTTTGGTGGTACCTGGAGTATTTGAATAAGATATGATTACGAATTTTTAACCATTTACTAATTTACGAATATACAAATGCAATTATATTCATTAACAGTTAAAGATGCCTCAGATAAACTCGCCAAAGGCGATATTACTTCTGTTGAACTTACTAAATCGATATTGGGGCGAATCAAACAAGTTGAGCCTAAGGTTAAAGCTTATATTACTTTGTGCGAAGAAGAAGCATTGCAAAGTGCCAAAGCTTCTGACGAAAGAAGAAAAAACGGAAAAACTTTGAGCGAAATTGATGGAATTCCAGTTTCGCTAAAGGATGTATTTTTAACTAAAAATTTAAAAACAACGGCAGCTTCAAAAATGCTTGAGGATTTTATTCCTCCATTTGACTCGACTGTAGTCAAGAGACTTAAGGATGCAGGCTGTGTTATCTTGGGAAAAGTGAATACCGATGAGTTTACGATGGGTTCCTCTTGTGAAAATTCTGCATTTGGTCCAACTCATAATCCTTGGGATTTGGACAGGGTACCAGGGGGGTCGTCAGGGGGATCTGCAGCTGCGGTAGCAGCAGACGAGTGTATCTTTTCTCTTGGAACTGATACAGGTGGATCTATTCGGCAACCGGCGAGCTTTTGTTCGACTGTTGGCATGAAAAATACTTACGGTTTAGTATCACGCTATGGGGTGATCAGCTATGCATCGAGTTTCGATACTATTGGACCGTTGACTAAAACTGTTGAAGATGCCGCAATTGTATTAAATATTATTGCTGGGAATGATCCGCATGACAGTACAACTGTTGTCGAGGAAATCCCTGATTATAAGAAGTTCCTTAAAAAGGACCTAAGAGGCAAATTAATAGGCGTTCCCAAAGAATTTTATGCCAAGGGTCTAAATCCTGAGGTCGCAAAAATATTGGACAATGCTAAAAAAGTGCTGGTTAGATTGGGTGCTAAGGTTGAAGAGGTTTCCTTGCCGTTAACTGAATATGCTATAGCTACCTATTATATATTAGTTAAGTCAGAAGCATCCTCTAATATGTCTCGATATGATGGTATACGGTATGGTCATTCAGCATTGAAATCGGGGATCGAAAACAATGAAACTGGTTTAGAAGAAATCTATTTTAAATCACGGGAAGAAGGATTTGGTCCAGAAGTTAAGCGATCTATTATGCTAGGAACATATACGCTATCGGCTGGTTATTACGATGCATTCTACAAGAAGGCAGCCAAGGTCAGGACCAAGATTAAGGAAGAATATGAAAAATTGTTTGAAAAGTATGATGTATTGATCGCACCAGTTTCTCCATTCCCTGCTTTTAAAATAGGTGAAAAGATCAATGATCCGCTTTCCATGTATTTGGCTGATGTAGATACTGTTTCGATCAATATTGCGGGTATACCGGCGATGAGTGTTCAGGCAGGCTTTACAGAATCTGATAATTTACCAGTAGGCATGCAGATTATTGGTCCGATGCATGGAGAAGGAAAGATTTTTGAGGTTGCAAGTGCATATCAAAGTGCAACCGATCATCATTTGAAGAAGCCAATGATTAGTTAGAAAGTTAGAAAGTTAGAAAGTTAAAAAGTTTGAAGGTTAAAGGTTAAAGGTTAGAAAGTTAATTGAGTATTTAAGGTAAATCATGGGAAAAAGAGAGAGACTTAGAAAAGCAAAAATCATAGAAGAGAAAAATAAACAGAAGCAATACATAGAATCTATTAGAAAAGAAAAATATTCCTGGTTTTCCCCTTGGAAAAGAGCTGATTTTTGGATTATTGTAGCTTCTTTCGCGCTTATTATTGCTTTTCCTTTTATCATGAAAGATAAGCTTGTGTATGGCGATCAAGCGGTCATACATACCACCAAGGGAGATATTGAAATCGAGTTTTATAAAGAATCTGCACCAAAAACGGTTGAAAATTTTCAAGGATTATCTGCAAAAGGCTATTACAATAATACAATTTGGCATCGTGTAATAAAGGGCTTTATGATACAGGGTGGGGATCCGACTGGCACTGGTAGTGGCGGAGAAAGCATTTTTGGTCAATCTTTTGAAGACGAAATAAATCCTGAGAGTCTTGACCTTGCCAGTGATAAAATTGCCGAACTAGAGGAAAAAGGTTATGTGTATAATTATGAGCTGCAATCCCATAAAATGGAAATCGGTTCCATCGCCATGGCTAACTCTGGTCCGGATACAAATTCTAGTCAATTTTTTATAGTCACGGAACAGCCTCAGCCTCATCTTGACGGACAGCATACTGTGTTTGCCAAGGTTGTTCGAGGTTTAGATGTTGCAGTAGCAATATCGGGGGTTCCAGCAGACGAACAGGACAAACCGGTTGAAGCAGTATATATTACTTCGGTAGAGTTAAAGTAGAGACATATGAATTATCCAAATAAAAAATATAAAAAAGATCAGCCTGACATGCTTCAGTCCATTGTTGTCGGTATATTTAAAGTTTTATGGTGGCTAATCAAGCTGCCTTTTGGTGGAATTGCGAAAAAACAAAGAGTAAGCAATGAAAGTTTAAATCACATCAGGAACAAAAGAAGTGAAATCGAAGGGTTACTAGGTAGTCAAAATGAGATAGAATTAAAGCACGCTGTGATGGAGGCCGATAAGGTTGTTGATTATGCTTTTAGATCATATGGATATGCAGGTGATACTTTTGCAGATAGATTGCGATCGGCTGAAAAATATTTAGATAGGTATGTATATCAATCGCTTTGGGAAGGGCACAAGGTGAGAAATCAGATAGCACATGAAACAGAATCACGAATGTCTAAAGATGAACTAAAAAGAGCTGCAAAAAATCTATTAACTTATATAAACAAAATCTAACATGGCCAGTGAATTAAATACAAAAATGGGTTCGACTATACTTACCACGAAGATCGGACTAGAAATACATGTTCAGCTTGCTACAAAAAGCAAGATGTTTTGCCGATGTGATAATAACGCAGAAGGAAAAGCTCCAAATACCGTGGTCTGTCCTGTCTGTTTGGGTCTGCCGGGAGCTTTGCCGGTAACAAATAAGAAGGCTGTTTTATGGACTATAAAGACCGGTCTTGCTCTAAACTGTGAAATACCAAAAATTGCTAAATTTGATCGCAAACATTATTTTTATCCCGATCTACCAAAAGGGTATCAGATTTCACAATACGATGAGCCATTTTGTGTTGGGGGCTATTTGGAAACTGATGGCGCAAAGATAAGGCTAAACAGGATCCATTTAGAAGAAGATGCCGGAAAATTGATTCACTCAGATGGAAAGAGTCTGGTTGATCTCAATCGCGCAGGGACACCTTTGATGGAGATCGTTACAGAGCCTGATATTACTTCACCTAAGCAAGCGGGAGATTTCCTACGGAAACTGCAGAAAATTGTCCGTGATGTGGTCAAAGTATCGGAGGCAAGTATGGAAAAAGGACATTTACGCTGTGACGCAAATATTTCGGTAAGTGATGGAAACGGAAAGATGTCTTCGATTGTGGAGTTAAAGAATATTAATTCATTTAGGTTTGTCGAGAAGGCGTTGACTTTAGTTGATATTAAACTGAAAGAAGAATATGCCGAATGGCCTGAAAAAAACACTAAAGAGACCTGGGGTTATGATAGTAAGGCCGATAAAGTATATCTACAAAGAAGAAAAGAAGAAGCTGCTGACTATCGTTATTTTCCTGAGCCAGATTTACCTCCGTTCGATTCTAACAGGCTTGATTTGGAAGTATTGAGTTCTGAAATAGGCAAAGACGAGAGTGCGAAAATACAGGAGTTAGTTTCGATTAATATTTCTGAAGCCAATGCCCGAGTGATAGTCAATGACTCCAAAAAGTATGAAATCTTTGACAAGTTAAGCAATTGTATCGACGATCAATATAGTCCAGTGTTAGCTACTGCAATAGTAAATAACTACTTTGGCTTTGATTTTGGCAAAGACGACTTTGGAATGAGCAAAGAATACGCAAAAGCGATAAAGGCAATTCGTGACGGAGGCTTGTCTAAGCCAAACTTCTCTAAAGTGGTGGACTTGATTCACAAACAATCATTTACTTATGACAAGGCTTTAGAGGAGCTGAATATCGAGGAAAGTAGTGAAGATGAGCTAGAAGAAATAGTGGAAAAGGTCTTGGCTGATAATCAGAAAGAGGTGGACTTGTACAAAGCTGGCAAAGTGCAGCTTTTGGGTTATTTCATGGGTCAAGCGATGAAGTATTCAGAAGGTAAAGCTAATCCTCAGGTTGTGAGTGATATAATCAGAAGGAAGCTGGCGTAGGTTTTTATACTTTTATTATTTTTGGTGTATAATAAGACTAATAATTGGAGGGAGGGGACATGGCAAACGACCTTTTGTTTCAGATATTTCTATCTGCATTAATCATCTTGGTTTTTATTTTGATTTTTGTTTCTTTGAAATTGCTAGCGATTCTAGACGATGTAAATCAGACAACTTCAATTGCAAAAAAAAGAGCGATTGATATCGATAAGTATTTGGAGCGAGCGGGTGACAAAATCAATGATTGGTCCGATATTTTTAAAGGTTTTGTTTCTTCGTTTAATGCGATCGGAATCCTCAAGGATAAAATTGAAGAATTATTTAAAAATAAAAAGAAAGAAACCCCAGATAAATAACAATTTTAACGGGGCAAAAAGGAGAATAGTATGTCAAAAGGAAGTGGTAAGTTTATAGTAGGAGCATTGATTGGTGCTGCTGCTGGTGCTGTTGCGGGGCTATTGTTTGCTCCAAGAAAAGGATCGGAAACTCGTAAAATTGTCAAAGACAAAGCTAAAGAAATCACGGAAAAAGGTAAAGATGTTGCAGCACAAAAGATAGAAGCTGTTAAAGAAGCTGTTGAAAAAGTTAAGGACGATGTTCTAAAATAGTCTGACAATAGCAGAAAGAGGTAGTATGACCAAGATAGAGTTTGAAGATCCTTCGATGAACATTAAGAAACCGAAGGGCTCGATAAGATTATTTTTTGTTACAATTTTTGTTAGTTTGATTGTTGGTGCAATTGGCGGTATTGGCGGTATTATTTTACTGTCATCCCAAGGCGGGGAGTTAGCCAAAAGAATAGGTCTCGGAGATGGTGGACTAACCATACCGACCGTGAGAACGGAAAAGGTGATCCTGGAAGAATCTAACGCGATAATTGATTCTGCAAAAAAGGTTTCTAGTGCAGTAGTTTCGATCCAACAAAAAAAGACAGTTCAGGATATTTTTGGTCAGGTCTACGAATCATCTGGTGCCGGCACTGGTTTTATTATAACTAGCGATGGTTTAATACTAACAAACAAACATGTGGTAACGGATCAAAACGCCGACTATTCAGTAGTTTTATCTGACGGTTCAACATATTCTGCCAAAGTAAAATCCCTAGATCCTTTAAAAGATATTGCGGTATTGCAGATTGAGGCAAGAAACTTACCGGTAGTCGAGTTTGGTGACTCTGACTCTTTGGAGGTTGGTCAATGGGTAGTGGCTGTTGGAAATGCGCTGGGAAGATATGAAAACACAGTCACTGTCGGAGTGATTTCGGGTAGGAATAGGAAGATAGAGGCATCTGATGCAAATGGTGCAAATGCAGAAGCTATGGATGATTTAATTCAGACTGATGCAGCTATAAATCCTGGTAATTCTGGTGGGCCATTGGTCAATCTTAAGGGACAGGTAATAGGAATAAACACGGCTATTGCATCAAATGCGCAAGGTATAGGATTTGCGATTCCCATAAACGAAGCAAAGACGGCCGTTGACAGTATTAAGGCAACCGGAAGAATCATAAGACCTTATATAGGTGTTCGTTATGTTCAACTCAACAAGGATTTGTCTACTCAGAATAAGCTTCCAGTTGAATATGGAGCGCTGATTTTAAGAGGTAAGGGATTGACTGATATCGCTGTAATCCCTGGTTCTCCAGCTGATAAGGCGGGCTTAGTCGAGAATGATATTATTCTCGAGATAAACGGTGAAAAAATCAGTCAGGACAATAGCTTGTTGAAGCTGATCCAGCAATATAAGGTTGGTGATGATATCGAGCTAAAAATTTATTCAAAAGGTGCTGAAAAAACTATTAAAATAAAACTCGAGGAGAGCAAATAAAAAGGAAAGCTTTTACATTAGTTGAGATACTCGTTGTTGTTACTATTATTGGTATTTTGTCGACTCTTGTGATTGTAAATGTATCCAACTCTCAGAAAAAATCTAGAGACGCAAAGAGAATTTCTGATATAGAAACATTGAAGTCTGCGTTTACTATGTATTATGAAGATTTTGAGCGATATCCTATGGTTGACGATTTTTCAACAAGTGGTGGCTATGCCTTTTATGAAGAAAATCTCGAGGACGAAGTTGCCAAGGACCCAACGATCTCCAGGGTTAATTTTCCGACATACTTAGCTGCTATTCCTAGGGACCCCAAGAGATTGTGGGCATATCCACCAGAAAACCCAAAAAATGCACCTTATCGTTATGCGATTAATAGTGCAGCTGATAGATATGCTTTCTTTGTTAATTTTGAGATTGCCAATACTCGTGGATGTAGTATCGGAGCATGGCAATTATCTACTGATTATTGCGGCTGCAAAACAGGAAGTTCTAATTTGGATATGGGATGGTGGGGTAATCCAGATGGTATACCTCCGGCTGCTGATCCGACGCCAGTTTGTAGGTAATTCAAATATTTATTATCAGATATCTCAAAAGTCCAGCCAAGTCTCTCTCGAGCTGGATTTTTGCTTTTGGATAATATTTTCGAGCAAATAATTCAAGCTTGATTGCATTTCTGGGATCTAGCTCTATCAAGATTAATCCGTTTTTCGATAGATATTTTTTTGATTGTTCTAGAAACTTTATAATTATTGCGGTTCCATTGTCATCTGCAAAAATTGCTGATTGTGGCTCGTGTGCGATTCCTAGGTCCTGACTCCTAAGACTTGAGATCTGTTCCTTTGGAACATAGGGGAGATTGGCAATAATGACATCAAATTTTTTGTGCAACTTTCGATTTGAGAACAGATCGGAATGGAAGAACTTGATATTATTGTTCGAACAAAGTGAAAAATTTTTTAGTTCTCGGTTTTCTTCCTCGAACAATATTTTTTTTGCATTTTTCTTGGCAACATTTAAGGTTTTGATCGAGATATCGGAAGCAAAAAAACAGAACTGAGAACTTAGAACTGAGAGATTGGAGAGTTCTTTTGCGAGGGATATTATCAAGCAGCCGGAGCCAGTACCCATATCAAGGATATTGATTATCGAACGTTGATCATTGGGAATTCTTTTATTCGGAATTGTAAATCGGGATTTAATGTTCTCGATGGCATGTTCAATCAAGAATTCGCTCTCAGGGCGGGGGACTAAGACAT
>Ga0209417_1007265_pt1 | contig 10789 bp, 16 predicted proteins | sample RifGroF2_FD_184002 | JGI IMG/M metagenome (GOLD analysis project Ga0209417, IMG submission 184002) | Groundwater microbial communities from Rifle, Colorado, USA - Groundwater F2 (SPAdes) (version 2) | ecosystem: Environmental > Aquatic > Deep subsurface > Groundwater | place: Rifle, Colorado... | reverse complement strand
AAGTTGAATTTTGGCTATCGCTTTGTTTCTTATAATACGTAGGATTCGCTGGCGGTAATGCTCCTAACGTCGCATGTTAGAAAGTTGAATTTTGGCTATCGCTTTGTTTCTTATAATACGTAGGATTTGCTGGCGGTAATGCTCCTAACGTCGCATGTTAGAAAGTTGAATTTTGGCTATCGCTTTGTTTCTTATAATACGTAGGATTCGCTGGCGGTAATGCTCCTAACGTCGCATGTTAGAAAGTTGAATTTTGGCTATCGCTTTGTTTCTTATAATACGTAGGATTCGCTGGCGGTAATGCTCCTAACGTCGCATGTTAGAAAGTTGAATTTTGGCTATCGCTTTGTTTCTTATAATACGTAGGATTCGCTGGCGGTAATGCTCCTAACGTCGCATGTTAGAAAGTTGAATTTTGGCTATCGCTTTGTTTCTTATAATACGTACTAATTCGGTTAAATTGAGAGAATTTGAAAGTTCCCGGTTTGAATAACATTAAAAAAGCGGAAAAAAGTTTTTCTCATAGCTTTGATTGATTGAATTTTTATGTAATATCTATGAGCTAACTTTTTTCCGCTACTTTTTGCAATAACATTTTTTTTTCTCGGTAGCCCACCAACCCCCTCCTCCTCCCGTGTAATTTTATAATTCAATTTGATGATGATGATGATGATGATGATGATTTTTTTATTGTTTGATAATAATTTGTTTTGTCAATATGGTTGCTGGCGCATAATTTTAATGATTGAAATTGCTAACGCTTTTGTCAATATGGTTGCTGGCGCATAATTTTAATGTTTGAATTTGCTAACGCTTTTGTCAATATGGTTGCTGGCGCATAATTTTAATGATTGAAATTGATTATTTTGATAATTGTAAAATTTCTTTTTTCTACTGATTCGTTAATTCGAAAAAAAATAATACACCCCCGTCATAAAAAATCAGCACAAAAAGCAAACAATACAAAAGGGTTTAACATATTCGCAAAAGCAAAACAAAACACAAAAAGCGAGTAACAGCAACAAAGTGCAATACACACGAAAGAAAAGCAACCAGAGCATCAATCCCCACTTTTAACTTATTCGTTAAGCGGTCAGGGCACACAGAAACAAGAGACCAAAATTACATAAAATGCGACAGAGGAAGCAACCCAAAGCGAATGAAGAAATAAGAAACCACAAAACCCCCAATAACATTTTTTTTTAATGGTAGGCAAAGGCGAAAGAGCAAGTCTCGCCCGTTTTTCTAACGTATTCGGTTAAATTTTTATTTGAAAAAAAAACGTACTTCGTCTTGCAAAGAACCGCCTTTGCAGTTTTTATTTAATAACTTTAAACACCAAACACCAAAAAAAAAGTCCCGGCGGGTTTTTGTGTCCGCCGGTTCTTTTTTTTGGTGTTGTTGGTTTTTTCTTGGGGGTTTTGTGGTTTCTTCTGCTTCTTTTGTTTCGCTTCGGGTTGCTTCCTCTGCGTTGCTTTTCCCGTTTTGGTCGCTTGTTCCTGTGTGTCCTGGTCGTCCGCGTTCGGTTGGTCGTTTGGCGTGTGGGGCTTGGTGCTCTGGCCGCTTGTCTGCTTCGTCTTTGCGTCGTGCCCTTTGTCGCTGTCGTTCTCGTCGTGGGTTTTTGTGCCTTGTTTCGCTTTTCGGTTGTGTTCCGTGGTTTGAGCCTTTTGTCTCTTTTGCTTTCCGTGCTGTTCCTTCGTCTTTGGCTTTCGGTCGTCGTCGGGGGCTTTTTCCTTAGTTTCCCGAATTAAAGGGATATTTTATTGAATGTCCTTTTTATTCGTTTAAATACATTATACGATATACAAAAATTTTGTTCCCGTCACTTCGTGCAAATATAACGCCAATTTTTGGAATACAAAAACCGTCATTATATTTGAAATCCACAAAATTTTTTAATATTCTATAAGTAATAATTTTGAGTACAAAATTATTAGGTTTTTTCCCTTCCGTTTGTTTTTTTTGGGAAACGGAAGGAAAAAAAATGTTTGGGTTTTTATGTTTTTTTTAATAAAATATATTCAATAAAACAAATGAGAATTAACTGCAATATTTTTAATAATTTAAAACACACAAATTGTGATTTGTTTAAAATTATTAAAAATTAATTTGCAGATTAAATTAAATTGCGTATATTTGCAAAGGGTTTAAATCACATTATTAGAAAGGGTTTTTATGGGACACAAAATTAATATTAAATTGCATATCGTAATTTGTCCAAAGTTCAGACAAAAAAATTTAACTGCCTTCTGTTTTGAATATTTCAAATGCGAATTTGAAGAATTTTTAGGAGTAAAATTATTAAAATGCAATGGAGGTTCTGACCATATCCATTTATTAGTTGACTTTCCATCTACCGTAACACTTAAAAATTATATTACTTGGATTAAATGTAAATCAAGTAAATATTTTACAAAAATATTAGGTATCGATAATTTTCGTTGGAGCTCGGGTTATTTTGCTTGCTCAATTGGTGACGTTAGCGAATCTATTGTTTCAAATTATATTTCTAATCAATAAGAAAGGGTTTTTTATGGAAAAGCAAAGTTTTGAAGTTAAGTTTGAAGAGTTATCTAAACTTTTTAAAGAACAGCAGGCATTACAGGAATTTATAAATTGTTCGTCTCAGGGTTATACTATAGTGGGCTATTCTTATGGAGATGACGTTTATTCTTTTGAATTGCCTGAGCCGATTATTGAAGAAGTTTTAAAAGGTTTAGACCTGCATAATCAAATTTTAATTAATCAAATTACTTCACTTTTAAAATAATAAAGGTTTTTTATGGAATTAAAAATTAGTCTTGATAAATTAGCGAATGACGTAAATTTAAGCGAGGATTATATTAATCTTGGTATTTTATTGAATGCTTTAAAAGATTGTAAATTAATCCAGGATAATACGTTTATTTTTTACAAATGTTTGGGTTGGGAAAATTTAAAGTCTAAGGTATTCGGCAAAGTAAACAAATAAAATAGGTCCTATTTGCGGACTGCTCAACAATATCCCGTTACATCCCCCCGTAACGGGATTTTTTTTCCTCCAAAAAATAAAATTTTTTTTTGTTGCAAATTTTTTGTAATTTGTTTTATGGTAACAGAGCGAATCCATAAAAGCCCAATTAACTTGGTAAGGTCCTTATCCTTACCAAGTTTTTGTATTGTTGCTTCTGATGAAAAATGGCAGTTAAAACCGCACCTGTTAAAAATTTGCAATGAAATCTATAATTTATTGTTCGGTAATAAAAAAGTTCTTATTGTTAATATGCCCCCAAGGCATGGAAAAAGTGAATTAATTTCAAAATATTTCCCCGCTTGGTATCTTTTAAACTTCCCTCAAAATCGGGTAATTCTATCTACTTATTCTGATGATTTTGCAGGTTATTTCGGTAGGCTAAGTTTTGAAGTTTATAAATCAATGATGAATTATTTTAATTTAGGTATATGGAAAAAAAGGCAATCGGCGAACGAGTGGTTTACTTCCCAACTTGGTAGTATGGTAAGTGTTGGTGCAGGGGGAAGTCTTACAGGTAGGGGAGCTAATTTAATTTTGGTTGACGACCCCGTTAAAAATGTTTCAGAGGCTTTATCTGATTTGACAAAAGAAGGTTTAAACGAATGGTTTAGTACTACTGTTTTGACACGTTTAGAACCTAATGGTAAATTAATTTTAATTATGACAAGATGGCAAGAAGATGATTTGACAGGCAGGCTGTTAAAATCGCTCCCCTCAAATAAAGTAATTCATTTGTCGTTACCTGCAATCGATGAAAAACGATGCGCCCTTTGGGAGGAGCGTTTTCCTCTTGCCGAATTATTAAGTATTAAAGAATTAATTTCCCCGTATTGGTTTAATGCCATGTACCAGCAAGAGCCGAGTTTAAAGGGAAATGAATGGTTTAATATTTCATATTTCAAATATTTCTGTTTTGTAGATGATAATTTATTTTGTCGATCGAGCGGTGAGACATTCAGGGGAATATTTTTAAAAAAATTCGGGACAATGGACTTGGCTATAAGTGTAAAGGAAGGGTCTGATTATACGGTCTGTTTGAGTTTTTTTCTTGATAATAATAATAATGTTTTTATTGATAATATTGTTTCCGCTCGCATTCCCCCCGATAAGCATGAAAATTTCGCTATTGAATTTTTTAATAATAACAAAGTTATTTGTTTAGGTATTGAAAGCGTAGCCTATCAAGTTTCATTGATTCAAAGATTGTTAAATTTAGGTATTCCTATTAAATCCCTAATACCTGAAAAATCTAAAGAAATTCGTTTGTTTTCTATGTTACCGTTTTTGATAGACGGTAAAGTATATTTATTAGAGAAAGCAGTCTGGATAAAATCTTTTTTGGACGAATTAAGAAGTTTTCCCTATGGTAGCCACGATGATATGGTAGACGCTTTTTCTTATATTCGGGATTTTATCGGTAGTAACTCAGTTAATGTTAATGATTTTTTTAGCAGTAAAGTAAGGCAAATTCAGAAAGGATTTTAATTTGAATTTTAATTTAATTAAACATAAAAAAAAGTTTGTTAAAAAGAAAAGTAAAATTGCAACAAAATATACACCTGTTTTGTTTATCGGTAGGGGATCAGATAATTTATTTCATGTTTATAAAAATTGTAATTCGCTTTGTAAAAATCAAATTTTAAATAGTAGCTCAGATTTAAGTAAATTGGTTAAGGTTACATATAAAGAAAAATATGATAAAGATACAGATTGTTTTGTCTGTTTTAAAAATGGATTTTTAAAAATTAAATGAAAGGTTTATTTATGTCGGAAGAAGTCCCCATTTTAAAAGATTTGCCCGTTGAATATCAAAATTATTACTTTGGATTCGCAAGCGTAATAAAAGAGTTTTCTGAATCAAATGTAATGGCAACCGTCGCATTATGCGAGCATTTAAAAAAAGGTATCAATGCTTATCTTAGAACCACGAAGCGACTTAGTTCAATGTCATTTTTCGACCAACAATTACCAGGGATTTAATATGTTTGCGTTTAGTAAAAAATCTGTAGAGATAATGAAAGATATCGACCATGAATTGAATATGATTTTGTTTGAAGCCATCAAGATTTATGATTTTTCGGTTGTTTGCGGTCATAGAGGCAAGAACGCCCAAAATCGTGCGTTTTACATGGGTCATTCAAAATTAAAATTTCCTGCTTCAAAGCATAATTCATTACCTTCAATGGCGGTTGATTTAAAACCTTATCGTAAACTTGATAATATCGATTATCGGGATTTTTATTTTTTGGCTGGCATTTTAAAGGCGATTAGTTTTAATTTGCTTGAAAATGGTAAAATTCATAAACGTATCCGTTGGGGAGGTGACTGGAATAATAATAATGATTTTAAGGATAATAATTTCAATGATTTGTTTCATTTTGAAATGATTGATTGATTTATTATCTTTGCATAATTCAATATTTTTAAAATTTTTTTTGGAGGCTAAAACTATGTTAATGGAAATTTTTAAGACGGGGGTCTATCAAATGAAATCGGGGCCCGTTTCGTTTTCTAAATCTGACCTGGAAGAAATTGTTTCCGTTTATTCTGAAAGAATAAAATTCAATGATTTTGCGCCAATTGTTAAAGGTCATCCCACAGTGGAAGCGCCAGCTCATGGCTGGATAGACAAGTTAAAAATTTCAGGGGAAATTTTACTTGCGTCAGCCCGTGATTTGTCGTCAGAAATCATAAACGATATTAAATTTAAAAGGTATCGTAATGTTTCTGTTTCATTGCTCAATAAATCGCATTTGGTACATGTTGGATTATTGGGAGCAGTCCCGCCAGCCGTAAAAGGTCTCGAACCTTTGCAATTGTCGGACAACCAAACGGTTTTAAGTTTTAATTTTTCTGGCTTTTCTTTAGTTGACGACAGCCAGGATAAAATTGATTTTGCTACTAAATTAAATTCCCATGTTTTGTCTGGTAAATTGAAACCGACTAGCAGGGATTTTTTGTTGCAACTTTACGACGATTATGTCCAAGTTTTTGACGTCCAAAAAGCTCAAGAAAAACTCTTAAAATTTTCAAATCTTATGGGGGATAATTTAGAATTATCTAATTTGGAAACTTCCAAAATCGGCACTTTGCCTGATGACTTTAATGACCGCCAAGCATTACACGAATTCGTTACAAATTACGCTACTGTCAATAATGTAAATTATGCCGTAGCATTTTCGAGAATTTTAAAAGAAAGGAGCAAATAACATGCCCGACAGATTGCAAGATTTACGTATTGTTGACCCTGTTTTAAGTTCAATTGCCAATAGTCATAGTAATGAAATTTTCGTAAGTGAGAAGATTATGCCCCCTGTTTTAGTTTCAAAACAAGCTGGCAAAATTCCAACATTCGGTAAAGAAAATTTTATCGCAAGAACAGCCTACAGAGCTTTACGGGGAATGAGTAACAGAATACCAATAACTGAATTTTCGACGGTTGATTTTGAGACTAAAGAACATGACTTAGAAATGTCTTTAGATTACCAAGAATTACAGGAAGCCGAAAAAGCCCTACGTTATGAAAGCCGAGTAACTAAGGAATTAAAAGACGGTATCGACTTGGAAAAAGAAATCGCAATGGCGACATTATTACAAACCGTCGGAACTTATGTTGCTCCAGTTGATTTAAATAATGCGTGGGCGACCCCCGCTACAGGCACGCCGATTGCTAACATCCAAACCGCAAGGGAATTAATCCGTACACAATGCGGTATGTACCCGAACACAATGGTAATAAGTGCAGATGCTTATCAACTTGCAATCGCATGTGCTGAAGTTACCGCCATGATTGCTTACTCTGGTTTTACTAAAGTTTCAAAAGATTTGTTTTCACAAATGGTAGATATTCCAAATATTTATATTGGCGTTGGTAAAAAATCCACTGATAACGGTGAATCTTTGACAAATATTTGGACTGATTGTTGTGTCTTGGCTTACGTTGACCAATCGGGGGAAGGCTCTGAATTTAATCCGTCATTCGGTTATTTGCTACGCAAAAACGGAATGCCCCAAGTTGATACGTATTTTGAAGTAGGTGGTAAAATGAAAGTTCTTAGATGTACTGACAACTACGTACCTAAGATTGTTTCTAATTTAGCGGCTTCCATGATTTATGACGTTGGAGCATAAAAGAAAGGAGTTATTATGTTTAAATATATTGAAATTATTAGAAAATTTATTTCAGTTCTTACATTCGGAAAAATCAATACAAGAGATGATTTGACATCTTTTGTTGGTCTCTTAATCGGTTTAATTTGTCTTATCTTAAATCAAGTTTACGGCATTAATATTCCCGAAGATTTACAACTTACTTTTTTGGGTTTATTGGTAGCCCTGATTTTGTTTTGTTGGAAGCCCTTTGAAGAAATTAAACCAAAGGAAACAGGGCGATTCGTTGGGTATAAAATCAAAGAAATCCCCAAAAAATAATTATGAAATTTATTTTAAATTTATTAGAAAGGTAAATCAAAATGGCAAAACCAAGCATTAAAAGTAATCCAATTTTATATATTTCCGTTACAAGTGCCGAAGCCCTTGAGCCGTTTCGATTCGTTAAAGCGTCGGGAGCATATGCAGACGCAAATGAATTGATGATTGGAGTAACAGAAATTGCATGGGATAGCGGTGATATTTGCTCATTAATTGCAGGAGGCACGGCAATTGTTGAAAGTTCCGAAGCAATAAACGCAGGCGACTGGGTAAGTTCAGCGAATGACGGAAAAGCAAAAGTTAAAGACGCAACCGAACAATTAGCAGGTATCAGCTTAACAACCGTAGGGGCCGCTGGATATATTGAAGTTTTATTTTTTCCTCAATTTGTGAGTTTGTAAAATGCCATATTGTACTGAAGTGGAATTATTGCAAGTTATAACTGCCGCAAATCTTGCTATATTGACAGGTGACCCGACAGGCACAACTATTGATTCGGTAAGAACTGCTCTTGCGTGTGCCAATGCAAGCGAAGAAATTGATTTGATTTTAGTTAAGCGTTTTAATGTTCCTATTGACCCGCCAATCGTTACGGCAGGTACAATAATTCAATCTTTTTGCGTTGATATTGCTTTTTTTAATTTGTATAAAATGGAATATAGGGATGTCGATATCCCATCAACAATATTGTGGGCAAGAATTAATGCATTGGCTGAATTAAAAAAAATTGCTTCTGGTGAAAGGGATTTAAATGCACCTGTTGCAGATGATATAATTGAAAGTGCTAAACAAAATCAAAATGTTTCTTTTTCGGGTAATATGGCAGGTAGGATAATAACCAATGATGACTTGGATGATTTTTTCCCAAGTCCGTACTAATGGATTTATTTAATAACACAGGGGTAAGGGAAGCTGATTTAAAAGCGTTAATCGTTGATAAAATCGAATATTGTTATAATAGATTTGAAGACGTGTTAAAAAAATCTAAATCGGCTTCGCCCCTTAATTTTTTGAAACTAATGGAAATTTTATTAAAAATTTATGATAGTTTGGATATTATAGACAATAAAAAATTTGAGCAAATAAATTTTTCTAATTTAAAATCTCAAATGATTGATAATTTAAAGGCACTTGAGGAGTTTGAAAATGACAAATAGTATTTTTCATAATGGTTCTATGGGTGCAGTTTTAACAAGTGGTTTTTATAATACTTTCAAAAGTCAGCCAGGTAGTAATTTTTATTTGCGAGCAAGTTCAATTCAATCAATCTGGTCTGGAGTGGTGGGAATTCCTTTAAATGGTACATTGCAAATTTACGGCACGAATTCCCCCAAAAAATCTAATTCCTTAATTACCACTATAACCGTTAATTCTGCTTCAAATGTTGCTAATTCTTCTTTTTATTCTCTTACTGGCTTTCCTGAATATTTGCAAGTTATTTATACTCCAAACGCTATAACACAAGGTTTATTAAATATGATTATTAATTATGAGGCTATAAGATTATGATTGTAAAAACTCTCAATATGCGTTCTGATAATTATTTGGGTTTTTTACCTAATAAAGATTATATTTTTACCCAAAGCGGAAAAGCTTATGAAAATTTAAGAACTTTGTTAATTGACCCGCATTTATCGAGTGTAGTTCAACAAAGAAAATCTGGGGTATTAAGTTTAAATCATCAATTTTTACCTGTCCAAGGCTATGAAAATTTATTAGAGGAAGTTATTATTTTTGTGACATCGATGAACTTGCAAAGCTTGATTAGTTCTATTTTAGAAGCTCCTTTATATGGTTTTCAACCGATTGAAATTTTATACAAATTTGATAGTGGTAAATGGATACCAGAAAGTTTTCTTTGTCTAAAGCAAGAAGATTTTAAAATTTTTCCTGATATGTCATTAGGTTATTGTAAAAAAGATAGTTTTGATTTAACCAAAGTACCAGAATTTAAAATTTTAAATCCATCATACGGAGCGTCGAAAATTTTTCCTTATGGTCAAGCTATTTTCTCAAAATGTTATTGGATAGTAACTTTTAAAACCGCTTGCCTTAGGAGCTGGAAAGAATTTTCTGATAAATTTGGTTTACCGTTTTTACTTGGCTCATATTCCCAAGGCATGGAAAAGACCGAAGTTCAAGATTTGGTTGATAAAATTGCTGAAATGAGTAGCGACAATGTTTTAATACATCCTAAAGATATTGAATTGCAGGTACAAGAAATGAAAAGTAATGCCAGTAAAGAAATGTTTAACGGTTTAATTAATGTCTGTAATACGGAAATATCAAAAGCCGTTTTATCTCAAACCTTAACAACCGAGTTAAATATTGGCTCATATGCGGCCGCGTCTATTCATTACAAAGTGCGCAGAGAAATTACCGAACAAGATATTCGCTTGGTTGAGGAAACCATAAACGAATTAATAAATTTTTACACACTTATCAATTATAATGCCAAAAATGTAATAAAATTCGACATTATTTTTAGCAACCAAGATAATAAGGATTTATTTGAACGTGATGAAAAGCTCTCAAAAATCCCGGGCTTTAAATTCACCGATTCTTATTTTAAGAAACATTATAGCCTATCTGATGATGATTTTACTTTAAAGTGATAATATGTACCTTCTCTGAAGTGAAAAGACCGTTACAATTGATTTGTGGCGGTTTTTTTTTGCCCGGGGAATTTAATCTTATATTATTCGCTTCGCTCATAAATAATTTTGTTTTTCCTGTCTTAAAAAATTACGTTTTATGTGAGTTTTGCACACTCTTATTACATCATAATTATTATTATTCTTAATGTATTTATGTAATATGTGTATGTTGAAAAGTGGATAACTATATTAAACTCATATAAATCATTGATTTAAAATTAACATTTTTATCCACATTTTCAAAAACATGAATTACATTTTTTTCATTAACCGAATTATCAACAATTTAAGCGTTGTTTTAAACTCGTTTTGCACATAGTTTTTCTACTTATCAACAAAATTCAATGGATTTTAATTTTTGTTTTCAACTTAAAAAAGTGTTTAACATTCTGGTTATGAAAACAGAATAGATAAATAATAAATAATAAATATATAATAAAATAAATAATAAATATATAATAAAATAAATAATAAATATTTAATAATGATGTTATATTGTTGTTGTGTTATTGTTATGTTATATCGTATCTCATTAATATATATACTGTTTATATTACATAGTCTTATAATACGTAGGATTCGCTGGCGGTAATGCTCCTAACGTCGCATGTTAGAAAGTTGAATTTTGGCTATCGCTTTGTTTCTTATAATACGTAGGATTCGCTGGCGGTAATGCTCCTAACGTCGC
>Ga0209417_1007261_pt1 | contig 10799 bp, 9 predicted proteins | sample RifGroF2_FD_184002 | JGI IMG/M metagenome (GOLD analysis project Ga0209417, IMG submission 184002) | Groundwater microbial communities from Rifle, Colorado, USA - Groundwater F2 (SPAdes) (version 2) | ecosystem: Environmental > Aquatic > Deep subsurface > Groundwater | place: Rifle, Colorado... | reverse complement strand
AAAAGGATTTTGCTTTGAGTAAACGCGACTTCATGTACAGGATCTATTATGAAAAAGGTATTAAAGTGTGGTCGCACTATATGCTCATACACCTTACCGGACCTTATCTTAAACAGGGACATAAAATTGGTGAGTGCCCGGTTGCCGAGAAAGCATTTGGGAAATATGTAAGTCTCCCCATACATCCTCGCCTCTCCCCGGAAGGATTGGATTATATGGTCGAGAACATAATTGAATTAAGCAAAAAATAAAGCTGGTTCCATGTAAGTGGGAGAGGCAAAGAAATTGAACAATGCAGGGTAACAAAGAAGTTAAAACGATGAAGTCAATTAAATTGTATGATTAAAATGACGGGATTAAAAGTACTAAAAAGTAAAATCCTCAATGGTAATGCCGACAACGTCCTTTCGGAACTTTATGGAAATGGAAAAATACTTCAGGAACAAAATAACCGTTACATCAATTTGATTGATAACTTTCAGAAAGCTTTTCCAGATCATTCAGAAGCTTCTTTTTTTTCAACCCCTGGCAGGACAGAAATCGGAGGCAATCATACCGACCATAATGCAGGAAGGGTACTTGCTGCTGCTGTCAGTCTTGACATTGTCGCCATAGCTGCACCCAATGAATATAAATTAGTCAGGATAATATCTGAAGGATATGAGCCTGTTGAGATAAATATTGAGGATATAGCGCCACATATTGAAGAGAAATTCACATCAAAGTCTCTTATTCGGGGAGTTTGTGCAAGATTCAAAATGCTGGGCTATAACCTGTTGGGCTTCGATGCATATATTTCAGGGCAAGTTCCCAAAGGCTCAGGGCTAAGTTCATCTGCCGCCTTTGAAGTGCTTATTGCATTTATAATAAATCATTTTTATCACAATGAAAAGATCGATGCAATTGAACTTGCTAAAATAGCTCAGTATTCAGAAAATGAATACTTCGGAAAGCCATGTGGTCTGATGGATCAAACTACCTGTGCAGTAGGGGGAATTGTTACCATTGATTTTAAAGACTTTGAAAAACCATTGGTAAGAAAAGTTCACGTTGATTTTGCCAAAGCCGGACACAGGCTGGTGATTGTCGACACAGGAGGTAACCATGCAAACCTGAATGACGATTACATAGCTTTGGAGCATGAAATGAAATTAGTTGCAAAAATCTTCGGGAAAAGTGTTTTGCGAGAAATAGATGAGAAAAAAGTGATGGAAGCCTTAGTTTTAATACGTGAGAAAACAGGAGATAGAGCAGTTATGAGAGCCCTGCACTTTTTTTCTGATGACCAGCGTGTGGTTAATCAGGTCGATGAATTGGAAAGAGGCAACTTTGATCGATTTCTTCGAATTGTTACTGAATCAGGACAAAGTTCCTGGATGTATTGCCAAAATTGCTTTTCAAACAAATATCCCGATGTGCAGGGCATTTCTATCGGTTTAGCCTTAAGTCAGTATGTTCTTAATGGGAAAGGGGCTTACAGGGTCCATGGAGGCGGTTTTGCAGGTACAATACAAGCTTTTGTACCTTTAGATCTGGTGTCACATTATGTAGAGAAACTTTCCGAAGTATTCGGTATGGGGAGTTGCCATACAATTTCAATCCGAACAGAAGGCTCAATAATGGTTAAAATTTAAAGTATTTTTTGATCTATTTTACTTTTGGAGTATTAGAAATCATGTATAGTGATAAATCAGGTTTATTACAAAGCAGATGTTGTAAATATCCCTGGAAATCCTGCAAGTTCAAATTAGACGAAAGTGCCTAACTTAAAGCTTTTAATATGAAGAAGTCAAAATACTAAAAATGAAACTACTGGTAACTGGTTTTAACGGATTTGTAGCAGGTAGCGTGATAGCTCAGGCCAAGGGAAAATGGGAAGTCCACGGTATCGACCTTGCAGAAATTCCTACAAATGATCCTCATATCTTTTATCATAAACTTGATCTTTTGGATGATAAGAAACTTACTGACCTTTTCCGCAAAATTGCACCTGATGCCGTTATTCATACAGCAGCAATGGCCAACATCGACGTATGTCAGAACAATCAGGAAAGGGCCGGACAAGTCAATATCGGTATCACAAAAACCATTGCCCGGCTTAGTCATGAGACGGGTGCTAAAATGATCTTATGCTCAACTGATTCTGTTTTTGACGGAACAAAAGGGAACTACTGTGAAAATGACACTCCTAATCCGATTAATTTCTATGCGGAAACAAAGGCAAATGCTGAACAGATCGTATTGTCAGCTTCCGATAAAAATGTTGTTACACGTTTGTCATTGGTTATGGGACTTCCTGTAATGGGACAAGGAAACTCTTTTCTTGCAGATACAATTGAAAAACTAAAAAAAGGAATCCGGATTCCCTTTCCGGCAAACGAAATTCGTACACCCATTGATGTTATAACTCTGGGAAGAGCTTTGTTAGAACTAGCAGGCAATCAATTCAGTGGGATTATCCACCTGGCAGGGAATAGTAAAATAAACCGTTATCAGATTGCGAGAGAGATTGCCGTTACTTTAGGTTTCTCACCTGACCTGATACAAAGCACTGACTCCAGTGCCATGGAGGGAAGAGCAACCAGACCAAACGATGTATCTATGGACAATTCGCTTGCTAAGAAAACCTTGAGAACACCTATGCTCTCTCTGTCTGAAGGGTTGGAACTAACCTTGAATTTTAAAATCTGAATAACACATATTATAAATAGGATTAAATATGACTTTAAGATTAAGTTTGTTTCCAAATAAGGTAAAGTAGAAGCAGGTTTGAAAGTATTGCAAAAAAAAGCATCCGCAAGCGGAGACATATGTATCACATTTGAACAGAAGTACTCCGAATACTCATGTGCTAACCATGACAGAGTAGTAAGTAACATGACTGCTGCTGCTTGCGGGATTGATATAGCTGGAATTGAACTGGTTATGACTTGTCAGTGGGTGGAAAATGTAATTGCTGATTCAGCTTGTGGAATCATGGACCAGATTACCTTTGTAACTGGTAAAGAGGGATTCATCCTGCAGCTTGTTTGTCAGCCTTGTATACCCGAACCACTATTCCAGCTTCCAGGGGATTTGCAAATCTGGGGAATCGATTCCGGGATAAGTCATCAGGTAACCGGTATTGAGTACGAAGCTGCCCGTGCTGATGCTTTCGATGTTCTGAAGATTAATGATAAATAATTCCGGATTCAAAAGCTAAGGAAATTTTTCAAAGATATTTAATAAATATTTAGCTGATGTACCGTTTGTTTATACTTCTTTTTATTATTTCGTCAGGAATTAATACTGCTTCAGGCCAGCAGTTAAAGGTGCCTGGTCTGCGGCAATCTGTTGAGATAATCCGTGACCAGTACGGAATCAACCATATTTATGCGCAAAATGAATATGATCTATTCTTCTCCCAGGGATATTGTGCTGCCAAAGACCGTCTTTTCCAGTTTGAAATATGGCGAAGGCAGGCTACCGGTACCACAGCAGAAATCCTTGGCCAACGTGAGTTAAACCGGGATATCGGTGCAAGACTCTTCAAATTCAGGGGTGATCTTACCTCTGAATACAATCATTATCATCCAAGGGGAGAAGAAATAATTCTGGCATTTACTGATGGAATAAATGCCTGTATCCGCGAGGCTTTGGCTGATAAAAGCAGGCTTCCGCTCGAATTTAAACTGATGGGAATCAAGCCGGGATTCTGGACTCCGGATGTTGTGATTTCCAGACACCAGGGCTTACTGCTGAATATTGAAGCAGAATTAAATACTGCAAGAAGTGTTGCAATTCTTGGTGAGGAGAAAGTAGTGGAGCTTGGAATATATGGACCCGGAGATCCTTGTCTTGCAATGGATCCATGCATAAATCAGGACCGGCTTTCAGATGACATTATTGCACCTTATACTGCATTCAGGACTCCGTTAAGATTAACCCCGGAGGATCTGTTAAGCTCTGCAAACTCAGAGTCGGATTACAAACGATTGTCACTGACTGATCAGGAAGCTCATGAATCATTGATTAACATGTCTTATGCACTTACCGGAAGCAATAACTGGGTTGTCGGCAGTGAACTCTCGCAATCAGGTTTTCCGCTGCTTGCCAATGATCCTCACAGGACAATAATGGTTCCATCATTAAGATATATTGTTCATCTCAATGCTCCGGGCTGGAGTGTGACAGGAGGAGGAGAGCCAACAATCCCCGGAGTTTCAATCGGGCATAATGATCATGGCGCATGGGGATTAACACATTACGTTATAGATAAAGAAGACCTTTATGTTTATAAGCTAAATCCGCTGAATCAAAATCAGTATGAATATCAGGGAAGATGGGAGGATATGAGGATGATCGTGGATACGATAAAGGTTAAAAATTTGCCTGATGCGATAGTCGAACATCGATATACCAGGCATGGACCGGTTACTTTTCTGGATAAAAAAAACAATATTGCTTATAGTATACGATGTGCCTGGCTTGAAACCGGATGTGCCCCATACCTTGCCAGTTTACGTATTGATCAGGCAAAGAGCATGAATGAATTCAGTCATCTGCCAGGACTTAATTTTATATGGGCTGACCGGTATGGTAATATCGGGTGGCAGGTTGCCGGGATCGCCCCTATAAGGAAGAACTGGAGTGGTCTTGTCCCGGTTCCGGGAGACGGGAGATACGAGTGGTCAGGATTTCTTCCTGTATTATCACTGCCTAACCAGTATAATCCGGCAAAAGGATTCTGGGCAACTGCCAATGAGAACCTTGCCCCTTTCAATTACCTCCATAATAACGCGATTGGATTGACCTGGGCAGATACATATCGGGCCGACCGTATAAATGAAGTACTGGCCACAGGAAGCAGGCATTCCCTTGCCGGAATGATGCGTCTTCAATTTGACTACCTCTCTATACCTGCCAGGACTCTGATCCCATATTTGAAAGATCTTAATTCGGATAATGCCAGGACTGAAACAGCCAGAAAACTATTGCTTGCATGGAACTATATCCTTGATAAATCATCTGTTGAAGCTGCTATATATGTAGAATGGGAGAATAAGATATCTGAAAACATCATTCCTCTGTTTGTCCCTGAAAAAGGCAGAAGCCTGTACAAAACCATTCCTCTCAGAAAAATAATTGAGTGGATTGCATCTGTGAGGCCGGAGTTTGGAACATCCGCATTTGAGGGTCGAGATAAATTCCTGCTGAATTGTTTGCAGCAGGCAGTGGATGATCTGACTAAAAAACTGGGGCCTGATATGAAAAATTGGATATACGGACAACCAGCATATCATTATGTATTAATAAAGCACCCTTTGAGTAACGCTGTTGACAAAGCCACACGCAGCAAATTGGATTTGGGCCCTCTTCCACGTGGTGGTAATAGTTCAACTCCAGGAATGACCGGTAATACCGGTAACCAGACAAGCGGCGCATCTTTTCGAATGGTTGTTGATACAAAAGACTGGGATTTAACCATGTTCACAAATACCCCTGGTCAAAGCGGTGATCCTGAAAGCCAATTTTACAGTAACCTTTTTGACCAGTGGGCACGGGATCAGCATTTTCCGGGTTATTTTAGCCGCAGAATGATCGAAAAAATTGCATTTGAGAAAATGTTACTAATTCCCTGATATCAGGTTAATATCTTATGGGAAACGCATTCCCTTTTAAACCTGACTTTTTTTTCAGATATTATCTATTGTATTGTATATTTGGCAATAATAACAACTTTACTATATGAGAATTTTTCAAATATTATCACTTATTGCAGCAATGTTTACATCTTGTAACGAGTCATCTAAAAACAAACAAATGATGAGAAAAGAAGTTTTTGGGAACCATAACGGGAAAGAGGTATATCTTCTTACCCTCACAAACAATAACGGTAATGTCATCAGATTAACGAATTTTGGAGCTAAGCTCATCTGGATAGAGGTACCAGACAGGAATGGAAAGAAGGATAATATTACATTCGGCTACGACACTTTTGAAGAGACACTTGCAGGCGACATGTCATTCGGATCAGTAGTGGGGAGGTATGCAAACCGGATCGCTAATGGTAAATTCACAATCGATGGAGTTGAATATACCACACCTAAGAACAATGGCCCCAATACCCTTCATGGAGGACCACTGGGATGGCACAGTGTTGTATGGGATACTGAAATCATGAACGAGAGCAAGTTCCCTGCAGTGAAGTTTTCTTATCTGAGTCACGACACAGAGCAGGGATTTCCAGGGAGTGTTAATGTGGAGGTTGTATATACCTGGACTGACAGTAATGAGGTGGTGATGGATTATACCTGGACCACCGATAAGAAAACAATTGTCAATGTAACTAATCACTCATATTTCAACCTTCATGGCGCAGGCATCGGTGATGTTCTTGACCATATTCTGACATTGAAAGCCTCGGCATTTACACCTGTCGACTCAGTAATGATCCCGACAGGAGAGATCAGGCCTGTTGCCGGCACACCCTTTGATTTTACTACACCTCACACCATCGGGGAAAGGATAGGTGAAACTTATGACCAGCTTATACTGGGAAAAGGATATGACCATAATTTTGTGCTTGATAACCAGGAAGATGTTGATGTTACAGTATATGAGCCTGTTAGTGGAAGAGTGCTTGAAGTTATTACTGATCAGCCGGGTATGCAGCTTTACACCGGTAATTTTCTCAACGGTTCGCAAAAGGGACACGGAGAAAGAGTGTTCAATTTCCGTTCAGGTATGTGTCTCGAGTCGGGCCATTTCCCTGATAGTCCGAATAAACCGGGTTTCCCGTCTACAATTGCAGAACCGGGAAAAACATATAAGTCGACTACGATATACAGATTTTCGGTAAGATAGTCCTGGTTGCTGGTTACTGGTTGCTGGTTGCTGGCTGACACACCGAGCACTTTGCACTTTGAACTTGGAACCTGGAACCTGGAACTTGGAACCTGGAACCTGGAACTTGGAACCTGGAACTTGGAACCTGGAACAATAAATGATAAACCAGAATTATTCTCAAAAAAACCCCTAAGACCAATGCCAGCATAGAGGTAGGAGCTCATATTGCAAAATTCTCTGCTCTGGGAAATATTGCATACCGTACAGGCAAAAAACTGGTCTGGGACGGAACAGCGTTCACAAACGACTCAGATGCAAACAAATACCTTGTTCCTGACTACAGGGGGCCGTGGAAACTGCCGGATGTTTGATGTCATTTAACTAACTTGCATTATCTTTACGCGTTGAGTACTGAAAATTTCCCTGACTTATCAACAAAGATATGGGGACGAAATATAATGCAATAGAAAATGAGTCAATGCTTGTAAGACATTTGGCTCGAGGTAATTTATTGGCATTCAATACTTTATTTAAAGAGTATGGCAATCGTTTATACAGGTTTGCCCTCGGGTACTTAAAAAGTGAATCTGAAGCTGAGGATGTGGTTCAGGAGGTCTTTACAATAATATGGGAAAAACGGGCCTCTCTTAAAGAAGATTTATCCTTTAGATCTTATCTGTTTACAATTGCATTCAATATTATCCGGAAACATTTCAGGACCAAAGCTTACCTTGCAGAATATTTTAAAGCAAGGAATGTTATTGAGCAGGATTTGCAGACCTTAAATGAGATAACATACAGATCACTGAATCAATATATTGCCAAGCTTATTGATCAGCTTCCTGAGCGCCGGAGGGAGATCTTTATCAAGAGCAGATTCGAGGGGAAGAGTATTAAAGAAATTGCAGAGGAGTTGAAGATCAGCCATAAAACTGTAGAGAATCATATAACCGATGTATTGCGGTTCATCAGAAAAAATATTGTCTTTGAATTGTATCTCCTAAGCTTTTGTATATCTTTCTTATTCAGCCAGATATGATTATTTACCATTTTTTATCTTCTTCGGGTAGGTGTAGAATGACAATAGTGGATATTACAGGAAATTAAGATTAAATAACAGGTAACAGGAAGTAATTCTGGATATTATTTTTGACTTGGAATAATATATGCAGAAGAAAATATTTTTCATGGGTTCAGGTTAGTTTTATTAGGGTTAAAGCAGTTCTTCAACCTGAAGAACTGCTTTTTTCTAATGAAATTCAAGCTTTTAACCATGTAGTTTTCAACAAAAGTTTTGGTGTAAATATAAATTATTTGAATTATCGTTATGAATAACAAATCAGATGAAGAAAAGCTTATGCGGTTTTTCTCGGAACAGGCTCCTGAAAAAGAGGATTCAGAATATGTAAATAGTATATTTTGTGAAGATAAAAAGGGGGAAGAATTAAGGCATGTTTTATTGAAGCAGTTTTACAGCTTATTGTCTGAAAATAATGTAGATGAAAAGGATCTTGATCATATTCTCCACGAAATTCATTACAATATTAATATGATACGTTCTGAGAGCCGGAGAAGTAAAGTCCTGAATTTTATAAAGAAATTTGTTCGTGTTGCTGCTGTTATTATGCTTCCTTTAGCTATTTTCTGGGGTGTTAAAAGTTTTATTAATACCAATCAGGAAAAAGAAACATGGATTGCAATTGAAGCCCCTGCATGGACCCGGGCACAGTTTAGCCTGCCTGACGGAACAACAGGATGGTTAAACAGTAACTCGAGTCTGAAATACTTTGGGAATTATAGTTCCGACCGGAAGGTAATCATTGACGGTGAGGCTTATTTTGATGTGATAACTGATGAAACCAGACCCTTCAGGGTAGATGCAAATGGAATTGAACTGGAAGTAACCGGGACGAAATTTAATATAACATCATTTCAGGATGAAAATGATATTGAGGTGGTTCTCGATGAAGGTAAGGTACTGATCAAAAATACCGAATTGCTTGATGCTTATACCATGAATCCTAATGATATGATCGTTTACAACAGAGTTACGAAGACCATGTCAACTAAGGTCGTAGACCCGGGAAAATATATTTCATGGAAAGAAGGGAAGCTTTCATTTAGAAATGACCCTATTGATGTAATAGCGAAGAGGCTTGAGCGATGGTATAATGTTGATGTTGAGATAGAAGGGAGCTTCCCTGATAACTTAAGATTAAGGGCAACTTTTATTGATGAGAATCTTGAGGAGGTTCTTTATATGCTGAAACTGAGTCTGCCTGTTAACTACAGAATAGAAAAGAGTTACATGGGATCTGATAATATTTATACTAAAAAGAAGGTGATATTATATAATAAATGAGAAACAGAGTGAAATGCCCTAACCTAATTAAAAACCTTATTGCCTATGAAACACACCGTATTAATGAAAACAGGGAAGTGATGGAAGCACCTCCCTGAATTAAATGCCAAGTTACTTTTTAGATAACCTAACAATAAATCATTCAAAGTTATGAAAAAAACTTTTGATTATTGGGTGTATTCTCACCCTACCCTAAAAAAATTGATCATGGAACTTAAGATTGCAATAATTATCATAGCCTTTAGCGTGACAACTGTCTTCGCAACGGAGTCATATTCGCAGGCAGCAAAAGTTTCACTTGATATGAGTAACACTACTCTGGAAGAAGTGATGGATGAAATAGAACGGCAAAGCGAGTTCTATTTTATATTCAACCAGAAGCAGATTGATGTTAACAGAAGTGTTAGCATTAAGGAGGAAGATAAACTTATTAATGAAATTCTGACCTATCTGTTTATTGGTACTGACGTTAACTATGCAGTTATCGACAGAAAAATTTTATTGACAACAGATCCTTTAGATGAAAAATTGCTTACTTCATTGGAAGAACCACAGCAAACAGTAATTACAGGACGGATTGTGGATGAAGCAGGTAAACCGATGGCCGGAGTCAACATTCAGGTTGAAGGTACTACAATCGGTACCATATCCGATATCAACGGCCGGTATTCAATAAATGCAACAACTGAAAATCCCGTTATTATATTTTCATTTGTCGGATATGATTCTCAAACAGTACCTGCAGGGGGCAGAACATCAATAGATATTTCAATGGTTCCTTCACTGTCAGCCTTACAGGAAGTAGTTGTAACAGGTTATGGAACGCAAAGAAAGGTTGATTTAACCGGATCTGTTGCCTCGGTATCTGCCGAGAAGATCCTCGCAGTACCTGTAACACGTGTTGATCAGGCCCTGCAGGGTCGTGCTGCCGGTGTTCTTATGAGACGTAACAGCTTTGAGCCGGGATCAGGTAACATGACATTGATTATCAGGGGTTTAAATTCAATAAATGGAAGTAATTCACCACTCTATGTTGTTGACGGAGTAATTGGTGCGAGTTTCAATTCCATTGACCCTCTTGATATACAAAGTATAGATATCCTTAAGGATGCTTCAGCAGCATCGATATATGGTTCCCAGGCTGCAAACGGTGTTGTCATGATTACAACCAAAAGAGGTGTTGCAGGAAAAGCAAAGATCAGTTTTGATGCTTATTATGGCGTATCACAAGCAAAAGGACTTTATAACGTGATGAATCCTAAGGAATATATGGAGTATGTAAACGACGCTCGTACCAGGAATGGTCAGGCCATATCTTATCCCGATATTCCTGGTGTATTAAACCAGGTTGGAGCTGGTACTGATTGGCAGGATGAGTTGTTCCAGCTTGGCAATGAGCAGAAGTACTACCTCTCAATATCAGGCGGAACTGATAATGTAACTTATAGTGCTTCGGGAGGGTATCTGGCAAACAACGGGCTGATGATGAATGTTAATTATCACAAATACACGGCCCGCTTTAACATGGATGCACAGGCCACCAAACGGCTGAAATTTTCGACAGCAATTTCCTATGCCAATGATGTCACAAACTCAATCGAAAGTACAT
>Ga0209417_1007260_pt1 | contig 10799 bp, 6 predicted proteins | sample RifGroF2_FD_184002 | JGI IMG/M metagenome (GOLD analysis project Ga0209417, IMG submission 184002) | Groundwater microbial communities from Rifle, Colorado, USA - Groundwater F2 (SPAdes) (version 2) | ecosystem: Environmental > Aquatic > Deep subsurface > Groundwater | place: Rifle, Colorado... | reverse complement strand
TGTGTTCTGACCCCGCGAAATTTCAAAGATATTCCTGTTGACTCGGTAATTATGCTGGAATTTAATATGCAAATTGTCAGTAATATCAGTTATTGTGCAAACGCAGGGATACAAACCGATACGAGCTATACAAATAACTATTTTTCGTTAGATGAGGATGACAGGGCGACTAGAAGCGCGGCGTATAACCATCATGCAAACAGTGCAAATTTTCTATTCAGGGATGGTCATGTGAGTAATTATCGTGCTGGAACACAATTTACATTACCAGCAGGAGGAAGTAAGGACTGTTGGAAACTGCAGTAACCGATTAAAAGGTAACAGTAAGGCAGGCATTAACCTTCAGCTCTCCCGATTACAAAACGGAACGAAAGATTAAAGAACTTTTTCGGGCAAAACTACTACAAAAATTTTATTTATAAAACACGAAAAGGAAGCATTTATGAACATGAAACGACTGGTTGGTATATGCTGCATTATGATTGTGACATCCCTTGCCACCTGGGCGCAGGAAAAGGTGGTCGTGCCTGAAAGACCGCAACTTGTCGCCGAAGTCTTTCCAGCTTGTTACCAAGGCAATCGTTACAATCTGGTGGCTAACTTTCCCGGGGTTCTGGTCTTCACCTTTAAAGGCGACCCCGAGAAGGTTAGAGAGGCATGGATTTCTATGGACCTTCCCCCAGGCGTTAAGCTGATTGGCGCCTCAACCTTTCGTCCCACTAAGCATAGAATAATAAGCAAAAAAGAGAACGAAACGTATAATTGGGAAGCCGATTCAGTCATTGATTACGGAAGCATCAAACATATGGACAAGGATTACTCAAGATCCGTCATTACAGTGAATGCGTCATTGATTCGGCGTCTCAGTCCCGAGAATGTAGAGTGGGGCTGCCATGAACGTGTCTACATCCAGGCAAGTCCGGCGTTGATTGGCAAAAGTTGCAAGATTTATTGGCGGGTACTGACGCGCGACGGAGAAGGTCCGCAACAGAGTATTGACTTGTCGATACTGCCGCCACTGGAACCGTCGCCCAAAGCCAAGCGCTTCCAGTTGATGGTCTGCTACCTCGCCCAGGCGTCTGCCCCTTACCCGGCGGTTCGCGAGGCGTATTATAGCTACTGGCTTTCCCTTTCCCAGCGCCCTTACACTTTTGTTCCCTTCTACGACGCCGGAGCGTTGTCCGACGAACTGCGGGACCGCATGACGCGGGATTTTCGCTGTCTTGCCATGGTGTCCTGTAATGGAACCGGACCTCAGTTAAACCACCCTGTCAGCGAACGATTTCCAAAACTTGTCAACCCTGATGCCAAAACTGCCCACCAGAAAACCGGGATTTGCCCCAGCTACCTGGTCGAAGATCCCGGTGGCTGCATATGGGAACAGGCCGTTCCTGAACGTCTGGATAAAAGGCGCCCGAGTAATGCGCCATGGATTGAGGCGATTGTTTTTGATTTTGAACCTGAAGGTATCTGCTTTTGCGAAACGTGCCGCAAGCAATTTGCCGCATTCGCCAAGCTTGCTACCGTTCCTGATGTCAAGGAGATCAAGGCCAAGTATTCCGCGGCCTGGTTCGATTTTCGCGTTCAGCTGAATATGAAGATTAACCGCAAGTTGGCGGAGGTAGTCCGCAAACGCTTTCCGTATACCAAGTACTGGATATGCACCGATGCCCTTCACAGCAACGCCTCGAATATGGTACAGTGGATTAGTTGTGATGAACGGACGTTCGACCCTGATGTGGATGTGCACCTGCCGATGATATACCGCTCGGGGCTTTCGTTCTACAAGGATGTAGAGCTAAACGTCAGAACATTGAAGAAGCCGGTCTTCCCCCTGATTGATCCTGCCGAACGCATGATGGAATTCTATTCCCGGTACTCACCGTTAAAGGTAAAGCAAAGCATTTTGGCGTGTGCCGTTCACGGCGCAATGGGCATCGGCTTCTGGCCGCAGGATTATCTGGACGGAGCCTATCTGGAGAGCATTGCTCAGGGAATGGGACTGGTGGCTCGGATGGAAGACTATTATTTCGCAAAACGTGATGATTCGCTCGCCGAAGTCAAACCCGAACCCATCATGGAAAGGACAGTGGAGGACGGAGGCAAGCAGTCCAAGCTTACAAGCCCCTCTTTCGGCGAAAACATCCAGTATACGGTGCATCAGAAGAATCGGAACCGCCTGATTACGATATTCAATTTTGATGAGAAGACCGATGCCATTTTACGGATAAAGGTGCCAAAACTACCTCCTGGCGAATACAGGGTGCGTGACGTCGAGAGCGGGCGAGTTTATCTGGATGCCGACAAAAAACCGCTGGGAGCCGAGGCTATCGCCAACGGATTTCTGTCCAAGGTCAAGGCCAACCATGTATTGTTGCTTGAAGTAGCACAGGACCAGGTCAAAGACAACGGTATCCCGCAGAGAGAGTTCCAGAAGGAGATTGAAGCGATGCGGGCCAAGTTTGGGAACGCCTCGGCATTCAATGGTGCCAGCCAGGGTGAAGCGGTCGCCGGCTGGGGAGATTTTGACGGCAACGGGGTTTCGGATATCAAGCTGTCACTCGCGGGCAACTGGGCCTATGTAGACTTCGACAGTACCGCAAGTATTGTCGGCTGGCGCTCCAAGAATACCGGAAGGGACGTATTGGTACACGGTAAGGATCGAGGAGTGCTGGGACAGCTGGTGATTGATGAAAAACAGGGTGCCTTGCTCACGCAGTGGGAACTGAAGGCGCTGGAAATACGAGATTGCAGCCCTGTTGCGGTTCTGAGCGCCCGGCTCGTCACCGATTTGGTCGCTGCCGGAGCTAATCCAGAAGGAGGCTCTCCCTTAGATGGGTTGGAGATCGAAAAGACGATTGGACTCGACGACAAAGGTGCCTCTTTGAAAATAGCCATGCGGTTCACGAATAGCGGTCCCCGTAAAGTCCCCATGACATTCAGCTTTCGGGTGAAAAACGTCATTGCCCGAGACAAGCCAGCTGTGGCAACATCGAGAATCCGCCTCAAGTCGCCGGATGGCGAAAAGGAAATAAAGGGCGATGAGTCCCACAGAATGTTTATTATTCCCGGCGGCGACAATCACCCGTTCCTGGACATTGTCAAAGATGTCAAGCCCGAACAGTGGTACCCGGCGGCTCTAAACATTGAGGAAATAGAAGGCAAAACGGTCCGGCAAATGGTGATTGAGCCTGACCCCCGGCAGACGGCTGGTTTCTATTCCTGGTGGGGGACAAATATTTTCACCTTCGAATTACTCAGCCGTGAGATTACCCTCGCCCCCGGCGAAAGCGTGACATACGAGCAGATCTGCCGACTCGTCTCTTTATGAGGAAGAGCCAAATTTTACAATAAAAATCCCGCGTCATATGAAAAAAATACTCCTAAAAACAGGCAAGGTAAAAAAATATCATGGATTCAGGCAATAAGAAAAATATTTACTTTTCGTATCGGTCATTTTGGCCGGAACTGGAAGCAATGAAAAACTTCCGGAATGTTGGAGTTGATACAATCTGTTTTTTCGCAGCGAACACCAAAAATTCACTCGGAGAACCGTACTGCAAATACCCTCCAATGTGGTTGTGGTTTGATTCATATGACTTTTCTCCGCTCGACCGCCAGATTGAGGACATCCTTTCCGCTAATCCGGATGCCGAATTAATTTGCATGGTTGATCTGAATACCCCTGAGTGGCTAGTGAAAAAGTCTCTAGGCCATGAGGTCTATGACAGCTTCACAGAGCTGGGACGCACTGTTTGCAGCCCAAGATGGCTAGACCTTACGGCAAGATATATGGAGGCATTTTTAAATTATTCGGAATCCAAATATTCAGGCAGAATAAAGGCCTATGTACTGGCCTGCGGAATGACATGCGAATGGATGGATTTCTCAAAAGGAACCGAAAGCCTCGAAAAAACAACGTCGTTTCAGTCGTGGTGCCGTGAAAAGGGACTGCCGGAGCCGACGGACATTCCACCGCCTTCAGTCCGCAATCATGTGGAGCATGATGACCTGCTTCGGGATCCAGAGAAAAACCGACTGGCTCTGGAATATTGGAGGTTCAGCAGCGAGTGCATAGTTAACGCCATTCAGTATTTTATCAGAAAAATCAAAACAATAATTCCGCCCAGGACAGAAATTGGAGTTTTCTACGGGTATAATCTCGAACTTGACGCTAGACGCCTTATTTCATTCGGGCACCTTGATTATGAGAGGCTTTTAGACATGCCTGAGCTGGACTTTCTCATCAGCCCCGGAACATATCTTGACAGGGCGATGGGCGGTGGCAGCGGCTTTATGGTACCGAACGGTACCATGAGACTGAAAGGCAAATGTTTTATGCACGAGTGCGATCAGAGAACACACACATACAATCCAAATCTCACTCCGTTTGTCAGTTTGAAAACAGAGCAGTGGCCAGACGAAACTGCAACGATTGCAGGAATGAGACGTGAAATGGCCTTGGCTCTGATAAATCAGACATCCTTATGGTGGTTCGACATGTGGGGCGGCTACTATCAGGGCGAGGCCGTGTATGACAATATTCGTAAGATGAAAGAAATATGGAATCGCTATGCCGGCCTAGCGCTCAGCCCTGTCGCCGAAACAGCATTAATCGTTGATCCTGAAAGCTCATACTATTTCAACCAAAGCAATCCGCTGACATCAGAATTTATTCCACGACTGCGGAACACGCTCAATCGGCTGGGAACGCCTTTTGACGTGTATTCATTCAATGACATACCGTCAATTGCAGATTTCAACCGCTATAAATGTGTAATCTTCAACACCCCATTTGAAATCACTGATGAAAAAGAAAAAATACTGAGGGATTTCGTCCTAAAAAACAATCGTACCGTAGTCTGGCTTTATGCACCGGGAATTAGCGATGGTAAACGCTGGATGCCGGAACGAGTCAAGGAGCTTTGCGGTACCGCGTTTGGAACGCCGGGTATTTCCAGCGTTTCCATGGACGGATGGAAGTCGGTCTACGTACTCAATCCCGCCGAACTCACGCCTGCTGCCCTGAAACAATTGGCTGAAAAAGCAGGAGTTAATATTTATTGTGAACAGGAAATTCCGGTTTATGCCAATAATCATCTTTTAGCAATTCATACCGCTACTGGCGGTGACATAAAAGTAACCCTGCCTAGTAAATATGCGCAGGTAAAGGAGCTTTATTCCGGGAAAATAGTGGCTGAGAATAGTGATAATTTTATTTTTCACTTTGAAACGCCGGATACTTCGCTGTTCGAACTGACAAAATAATAAAAAGTTAAAGGGAATTGAAAGGCGTTTTCATGAAAGATATTTCCAGAAAATGTTGGAGGAAATAGATAAAAAGACGCTTTATAAAAACATCGAAAGCCTGTGGAAACTCGAACTTCCACAAACGTTCAAGGCTTATGCCGCCTCAGCTGCACAAGCATTTGAACTATTGCTGCAAGCAGGAATCGAGAATGCGGAAATAATCAACTTCCCGGCAGATGGCAAAACCGTTTATCAGGATAAAAGGGTCGGTCAGTACCCCGGAAGGCGGACAGCTTGTTAGACTTATCACCGAAGCGCAGTTATTCGCAGGCAAAGATGCTAAAGGCACACTGGTCATATGTGAACCGACAACCATCCCCGGAGCGGATATTCTTAACGCCTCCCTTGATATGGGCGCGCTTGGCTTAATCACAGATTACTATCCCAAGCAACGCAGGGATGAAACGTCAAGCACGATTCCATGGGCCAATGCCTGCATGGAAGGAATGCACTGGCATGTCCAATGTGAAGACCGTCCTTTTATATGTTTCAGCGTTACGCCTCGTATGGGCGATTAGTTAAGGCATGCGGCTAATGCCGGTGAATTGAACGCATTAGTGGAATCCGATGGAAAACGTTATGAAGGAATTTTGCCAGGCGTGACGGCAGTGGTCCCAGGCAGGCAAAAAAAAGAGTTCTGGCTCATGGCGCACCTTTACGAACCGTTGAGCGATGACAATTCGACTGGCGTTGCAGGGGCCATTGAAATAGTTCGTATAATCAAGAAAATGATTGCTCAAAAAGAATTGCCAGAATTAGAATTTTCTATCCGCGTGGTATGCGCCTGGCTCCGAGAGTTGGAGAGATTGAATAAGTGTAAAAGACTCCTAAACTAAAACAAGAAAAAAGGAGTCAGGAAAAGTGAAAAAGAAGTATGACAGCAAGTTCAAGAGCCGTGTGGCGTTGGAGGCATTGAGTGGAAAATGATTTTTTAAGGGGTGCGTCCTTTGTGCAATGAAATAGCAGTGTCGGCGCAGTTTTAGGAGAATCTGTTCGGACATGCGTCCAAAGTTCAAGACTTCGGCTCCGCACGAGGAATATAAAAAATATCCATATCTGTTAAAGAACTTTCCGATTACGCGTCAGATTCAACTCGGATCAGGGCAGCCAGTTTACGTCGAGCGACTTTACCGAGATCCTGAAAAAAGACGGAATATCGATCACCCTGAAGCAACCGCTTTGGAGGCATTGAGGGGACGTCACCCCGGACGAAACCTATTCGGCGCTTGTAATCCGTGCTCTAATGCTATATGATTATTCGGAGCTTTTACACCAAGCTTTGATTCAAAAGTACTCCTGCTTAGGGGCTGAGCGTACTTGTTATATGTCTTCTTTAATCATAACAATCCACTTTCTGAAACGTGTTTTTCAAAATTCGCCAAATATTCGTCATTTTTCACATCGTATTTCACTGTTTCTCCATTTCAATATACCACGGGATGCCAGTGACTTTTTGGGCTGTTTTTTACGTTTGACACTTGACTTTATTAGACCAGCGGTCTATGTTATATATATAAACAAAGCGCAGGGTAGATATGGGACGTTCACTTGAGACACGTAATGATATTATAAATAGGCTTGAGAATTTTATATTCAAACTTCAAGTTGAAGGAGAAAAGTTTCTTCCGTCTGAAAGGAAATTATGTACCGAGTTTGGAAATAGCCGTGAGACAATTCGCCGCGCCTTGGAAACACTTGAAGATAAGAAGATGTTGATAAAAGAAGCCTCCAAAAGATTTATAGTGCGACCGAAAAAAACGCGAGGCTCTGTGGCTTTTGTCACATCAGGTTGGGGGGCGATATGCAGTTCTGCATGGTCTAGGTTGTGGTCTGCGTTTGAACCGCTGGCGAAGGTAAACGGCATAGAGGTTTCGTTAGCTCTGTACAATTGGAGCAAGACTGACAAAATATGGCCAGGCAAACTGGAAAAACTGCCAGACGTAATAGTTTACGCAGGAGCTCCGAATCAAATAATAGAGGACAAAGTGCTTGAATTAAAAAATGCTTGTCCAATAATCGCTGTAGATGAGAGATATATTGGCGTTATGCATTATGTGGTGACTCTCGACAATTATGAGGCCGGCAGACTGGCTGCTAAATTATTTGTGGAAAACGGACGGACAAAGCCTGCCTTTATCGGCATGGGGGGAACAGCATATCTGCCTTTTCTGGAAAGAGAACGTGGTTTTAGCAACACATTGATGGAAGCCGGAATTGAATTAGGTCTTAAATCGCGCAAAATGCTTTCAGTATCCTCCAGCAATCCAGACTATACCATACAATTGGCAAAATATTGTGAAGATATTGCAAAGCAGGGCAATGATTCACTTTTTGTTTATTCAGATGAAGGGATAAGCACAGTTTATAGCGCCATAAATAAAAAAATTCCATTGCCGACAAAATTTAGCCTGGTCACTCTTAACGGCACGACACAATGTCTCAGCCATAGCCCTGCTATCTCGGCAATAAGCCATGCGTCAAACAAGGTAGCGGCCGGACTAGTCAAATTAATCATAAGAATACTGGAAAACGGAAATAATGTCCCTGAAACAATTATAAAAATGACACCAGAGGTTTATCATGGCGCAACGTTGTAAAAAAACAGGGTTGAATTTTCGATTTACCCTTATCGAATTGCTCGTTGTAATTTCGATAATCGCGATTCTGGCGAGCATGCTTTTGCCTGCTCTGAGGAGAGCGAGGGAAACGGCTAAGGCTATTTCGTGCACCAGCAATATGAAACAGCTTGGGCTGGGGTTTGCTGCATACATCAACGATTTCAATGGATATATTGCCCCGCCAAGCACAGCTACGGGTCATGAGCAATTTGTGATTCCGCGCTACACTCATCATTACCACTGGGATTATTATATTGGCGAAACATATATTAAATATCCTGTCACTGCATCAGGCTGGTGTCCAACTCCTTCTGATTGGGAGCTCTTTCGTTGTCCAACAGACAGCACCCCTCGGCACACGGCCTGGGCTAACCGTTCGTATGGAGTTCCTCAATATCTTATTCACAGCAATGTGGGCGTGCCGGCAGACAGGAAACTTAGCATGATCAGTAAGCCGTCTCAAACCTATTTACTTGGCGAAGTTGACCGAAATAATATATTATATTCGCTTAATCTGGTCGTGTATTCTGCAACAAAATCAGAAGTGATTATAGGGAATGGCAACAATGTGGGAAGATATCATTCTGGATCCTCCAACTTCCTTTTTATTGACGGACATACTGCTCCCAGAAGAGATTGGAATCTTGGAGGATACGAGTACTCTCTCATAAATTTTACCGAAGATTAAAGAAAGGGAGATTCTGATATTGGCCGGATTTTTGCAAAGCCTGATTTTTATGAAGGATAAATGTTATAGTGGATTAATAGCTCTTCCACCATCATGGGGCGGTATTCCTTTTCCGCTGCATACCCATAAGTATTATTGGGATTACGTTGTTGGTGCAATTTTTTTTGGAACAATAATATAAAATAAGAAATCAACGCTATGAAATTGAAATTACTAATTGTCGTGGGGCTTCTGTCCTCAAGTTTGTTTGCAGACGTAAAATTGCAGTCTGTATTTGGAGATAACATGGTTTTACAGCAGAACACATCTGCTAATTTCTGGGGAACTGCGAGTCCTGGAGAAAAAGTCACTGTAAGTGGTTCCTGGGGTAAATCAGCGGAAACAACCGCGGGCAAGAATGGGAAATGGAAACTGGAACTTAAAACACCCGACGCTGGTGGACCATTTACGGTAACGGTCCAAGGTAAAAACAAACTTGCATTCAAGAATGTTATGTCCGGTGAAGTCTGGCTCTGTACCGGTCAGTCTAATATGGACCGTGCTATGTCCGCCTTCAAAGATACCCAAGGAGCTATTGCGGACGCTGATTATCCGAAAATACGTTTTTTTGTGGTAGGGAAAAAGGCTTCCAACGCCCCCTTGGAGACGTTAAGCGGCCATTGGGCATTATGTACTCCAAAAACAACGGCAGAATTTTCAGCAACAGGTTATTTTTTTGGCTTGAAGCTCTACAAAGAATTAAACATTCCAATTGGCCTTGTTGAATGTGCCTGGGGTGGAACAAGAGTTGAAACCTGGACTCCCTGGGAAAAGCAGGAAGACAATCCCCGCCTGGTCAAAGAAAGAGAAAATGCGGCTAAGCGGGCACAGACTTATGATGAAGCCGAAGAAAGGAAAATATACAATAATGCTAAAGAAAAATATGAAGCTGATCTCAAAGCATGGGATGAAAGTGATAAAAAAGAATGTCGCCCTCGGAATCCCAGTTTTAAACAGCATCCGTTTCAGGAACAAAATTATTCTTCAAATCTTTATAATGGGATGACTAATCCACTGGCGCCGTATACAGTAAAGGGAGCTATCTGGTATCAGGGCGAAGCAAATGCCGGAAACGCTGCTGAATATGCCAAGCAATTAGGACTTATGATAACGGGCTGGCGTGAAAAATGGGGACAGGGAGATTTCCCTTTTTACTTTGTGCAATTACCCGGATTCCAGACAGCCTGGTCAAATCCCGTTGAAGAAAATGCTTCATGGGCCTTACTGCGGGAAGCATTTGCCGATGTTGCAAAAAACGTTCCAAATACCGGTATGGCTATTACTATTGACATCGGTGAAGCCAATGACATTCATCCCCAACAAAAATCAAAAGTTGGAGAACGTTTAGCTCGACTTGCGCTGAATAAAGATTATGACAAAAAGGATGTTGCCTGGACCGGGCCGATCATAAAGTCATGTGAGTTCAAAGAAGGTAAAGCTGTTATTAAATTTGAAACAGGCGGCTCTCCCCTTGCTGTTAGAAATGGAGGAAAAATCAAAGGATTTGCCCTTTTAGGCAATAACAGTGAATTTGTTGAAGCCAATGCTGAAATTGTCCGTGACGACACAGTTGAAGTGACATCTGATAAAGTTAAAATCCCCACAATTGTTTATTATGCCTGGGCTCAAAATCCTGAGGGTGTCAATCTGATGAATAAAGAAGGCTTACCGGCTTCACCGTTCCGTTACGGAAAAAAGCCGGAGTTTAATCTGCTGAAACAGCTCATGCCGGAAGTTGAGGAAGAATATGAATTAGTTTATGAAATCAACCCTAAAAGCGCCCTTTGCAAAGACGGAACTAAATTCATCTATAAAAAAGATAATTCCGACAAGGTAAAAAGCCCTTTTAAAAAAGTCGCCTACTTCCTGGCTTTACTTGATAAAGCTGGGAATACGAAATATGTATTTGTTGAAATGGATCCATTTACTGATGATGTGAAAAAGATTGGTGTTCCTGACAAAGCCAGTGGTGCGCGCTTCCAATGTCCGGTAAAGAATGTAAAAGTAAAAAGTAATGTTCCTGAAATTAAAACCGGTGATTTCCCGGATGGCTGCAATATCGAATTCTGGGATTGCAATTATGACGGTAGAAATGCTAAAGAGATTCCAGGTGCATCTGATAAATATGATTTCGGGGATCTCAT
>Ga0209417_1007259_pt1 | contig 10799 bp, 6 predicted proteins | sample RifGroF2_FD_184002 | JGI IMG/M metagenome (GOLD analysis project Ga0209417, IMG submission 184002) | Groundwater microbial communities from Rifle, Colorado, USA - Groundwater F2 (SPAdes) (version 2) | ecosystem: Environmental > Aquatic > Deep subsurface > Groundwater | place: Rifle, Colorado... | reverse complement strand
AATAGTCTCATAATAATAACAATTTACGCTTCAGCATGACTTGTTATTATTATGAGACTATTAGTAACTACGAACAATAATACTGTTAAGATGCTGGTGCATGTATGCGCGTTAAGTAGGTACGTGCTTTCCTGTCCTGAGCTTGTCGAAGGGAGCATGTACCATCCTAATACCTAAGAATGGGACAGGCTTAAAGCCCATCCCTACTTCAAGAGAATTCAAAAACTAACAAGTACAAATTTTTTCATCCCTTACGGCAGATACGCGCCGTTCTTCTTCAGCCTGCTTCTCAGCGCATCCGTATTTATGGCATGGACATCGTTCTGCTTTCTCAATGCCATCGCACCTGCGATTCCCGCAGCCTCGCCCATGCAGAGGCAGTTCGGCATCACGCGTATGCTTCCCTGTACTAGACGGTCGCACGAAACAGAGCGTCCGGACACAAGCACATTCCTTATCCCCTTGGGAGTAAGGCAGCGGTAAGGTATCCCATGCGACTCACCGGCCTTGAACTGTTCGTAGCGCTCCATTACATTCAGCTTTCCTGTCTTGGCCTTGCCGATCTCATTCTTCGCGGCATGGATGTCAATCGGATAGCTGTTGCGGGAGATCTCGTCCTTGAATGATCTGCGCGCCATATAATCATCAATTGTCAGGACATAATCACCAATGATCCTTCGGGTTTCGCGGATCCCCAGCAATGAACCGGTGTTCACGAGGAACGAATTTTTGAATGCAGGATGGAATTCGGCAAGTGCCTTGCGAAATTCGCAGGCTATCTTCCTGCCTTCGACCAATGCCTTGGAAACGCTTTCCGGACAGGTGTTGTCCACATCCCAGATGTGCCCGGCATTGAATCCGATTACTCCAGGCCCCACATGAGCATTGCACATGTGCCCGTCTGTCAATCCCGGGTATTTCCTGACCATGCTATGGCGCCATGAGCCCGGGGTTGAATCCCACCAATCCAGCACTGATGTCTTATATGAATATTCATCCACGTTTGCAAGAGTGAAACAGTGGGTGGCGGGCATTAGCTCCCCTGATTTCCCATCCCCCTTCTGGAATTTGGCGCCAGCCCAGGCTGCAAGATCCGCGTCTCCGCTCGCATCAATGAAGACTTCCGCCTTGTACGCAGTAAGACCGGATTTGCTGGCGACAATTATTGCGGTGACATCACCGTTCTCCACCTCTACGGATCCCATGAGCGCGTTGAAGAGTATTTCAGCCCCGGAACCAATGACAAGATCATCGTAGATACGCTTGAGGAGCTCAGGATCAATCGGCAACCAGACGAGATCGTCCTTCTTGACGTGCGCCATTCCGGCCTTTGACCTTTCACAGACCTGCTGCGCCATCCCGCAGTAGATGATTCTCTTCTTATCTGAGAACGGGGCCCATAGCGGGACGAGTCCAGTCGTCCCCATTCCTCCGAGAGAAGATGTCGCTTCGATTAGCAGTGTCTTCGCCCCTTCGCGTGCAGCAGCGGCAGCCGCAGTGCATCCGGACGGCCCACCTCCGACGACTATCACGTCATATGAATCGTTCAACGGAATTTCTTTTGCCTTGAGCTGATGCTTTTTCATTATTGAATACTCCTATTCCTTTAGATGCACAGCAGCATGCCGCATTTACTGTTTATACTATAAATTCAAAGAACATGCCTTGCGCCATTGATCAACTGGAACTGCATTCGTTGGTAGTTAACGCATTATTGCGTGTCGTCTATAAATTCTCAAAAGAACAGCCAATAATGGCTTAACTACAAACATAACTCGTTTCAATCAATCATCGCTGACGTATTCGAAAACTGATCTTTCTTCATGGCGTTCAGGACGCGTATTGAATTCACGATCAGGTCCGGACTGATCTCGTTTTCGAGTTTTCCACCGCGTACCGCCTTGTGGAAATTATTCCATTGGTATCCTCCGGAAATGGCATCCCTGTCAATGAAAACCGTCTCCGTTACCTTTTCATCCTTCCCTTTGAGGGCCTGGAGCGTCAATGTGACCTTGTCCCTGGTCTTGCCAAAGAACTCCGAAGAGAGTATGGAGCGAGTTACGGTCCCTTTCTCAAAATGGATTATAAGATTGTTCGGATACACATTGCCGTCATTGATGCAGAATGACCCAAGTATGCTCGAGACGCATCCGTTCTCGAACCTGATCGACATCTGGGCGTTGTCCGACGTTGGCCTTCCGGTGAAAATCCTCGAATGCATCACGTGTATCTCCTTCGGATTCCCGCATAACTGGAGCAGGTCGTTGATCCCGTAGATCCCCAGCCTGAAGATCGGCGCTACCGGACATTTCCCGGGATCATCCATCCAGCTTCCATCCGCCTTTTCAAAATATCTTGCGTATGTCTCCCAGCGCGCGGAAATCGGCTGGCCAAGCTTATATTTGTCACGCCACTCGAAGATCTGCCTGATATCATCCGAGGGAACCGGGCTTGGAGAATTCAGATGAATGACCTTCCCGAGCTTCTTCGCCTTCTTCAGGACCGCCATCGCAGCCGCAGGATCATCTTCGAACGGCTTTGTGGTCATCACATGTTTCCCGGCGCTGATTATGCTGTCGAGCAGCTTCGCACGTCCGCGAGGCGGGGTGAAAAGCCCGACGGCCTCTACCTCCGGTTCCTTGAGTATGCTGTCCAGGGATTCAAAGACACGGACAGCATATTTCCCGCCAAAGGTTTTCGCCTTCGCCGCATCAAGATCGCAGATCCCGACGAGTTCGATGTATTTGCTGCCAGGTCCGTCGAGGAGCTGGCTTTCAATGATATGCTTCCCGAAATTCAAACCGACCAATGCCAGCTTTATACGCTTATCTTTTGTACTCATATAATATCCTTTCATTTGCTCATTAAATACCAAGACGGGCCAATTGCATAACCGTTATGCCGGAATAAATGAAGCTGTTTGTCCTTAAAAGTATGTCGGGTTTTAACCCGACACTTGGTTGGCGGTTTCCATTCGACAGGCTCAGGACAAGTAAAAACCGCCCTACTTATAAAACAAAAATCACAGCTTAACGGTTACAATATTGCTTCATATCATATAAACACGATCATCCCGTGACAGACAGATCCCTGTCCAGACCGCACAAATATTTCGAAGTTGTTATTCCAGGTTTGACCGTAATCCCTTGCAGCCCTAGAAATTCCTTGTGCAGGATGTCAAAGAGTTCCGAATTCTGTACTCTTATGAAAACTGGTATGCCCGGACATTTTACTGGAAATTTCTTGAGAGTCAAAGGTCCGGTGTAAGATTTTCCTGTGGTAAGCTCCCTCCACTTGCCTGAAGGAAGCAGGATTTTCCTGGAATGGACCTCCGTGTCAAGGATCGGCGCCACAATCAAATCTTTTCCAAGCATGTACTGGTCAGGAATCCCATAATATTCCTCGACTTCAGGATAGTCGAACCATAACGGGCGGATCAGCGGAGCTTTCCGGAAAGAGGAATTATTCGCGAGATATTTCCCCAGCAGCCTGTGTATCCTGGAATATACACAGGCGATACCTGCCGTCCCAGCACAGTAGTTCCATGGGAAATACGAGAACTGCATGACCGGCATGAACGCCGAAACTTCCGTCCATCTGACCATGAGCTCATCGGTCGGCAGAGGCATATCGCTCTGCAAAGTCTGGACGCGGCCCGGTATCATGTCAGGCATCAGGATATCGTAACCCATGAGCGACATGTGCATCGCCAGCGTCACTACCGCCTTCAATCCGTTATCCAATCCCCAGTGGGAATCCTTTCCGCCCTGCCGCCAGATTATCTGCCTACCCTGCGAAAGCCAGGCCGTGCGACTTTCGCAGATGTTCGGCGCGACTTCCTCGAAAACAGAGAGGAGCTCATCAAGATATCCGGATGCTCCACGGTAGTCATTCCACGAGGAAATCTGGATGTCCGGCTGATATTTCGCATCTCCTCCGTCGATCTTGAATCCGTCGACGTCAAAATCTTTTTTCAGACGCAGGAGCTGCGCCTTGAACCAGCTGCGCGCGGAAGGATTCGTCAGATCCACAAGCCCAGCGGTTCCACCCCACCACTTCAGCAGCGCGGCGCCTTTGCCATCCTTGGCCTGAACAAGGATCTTTGCATCAGCCAGCTCCTTGTGGTTCCGTGCTTCGACATTGACAAAAGGAGTGACCCACAGCAGAACTCTGAATCCTAGCCCGTGGAGCTCTTTTATCATTTGTTTAGGCTCGGGGAACTTTTCAGAAAAACTAAGTTCTCCAAAACATGTTTCCCATCGATCGTCAATTGTCAGGGTTGAACAAGGATATCCCTGCTTGCGTATCTGCCGTGCCATGTCGAGTATCCTTTCCTGGGTGATGGCTCGTGGATACTGCGTCCAAGTGCAGAATATGGAATCCTCAAAGAACTCCCGGGCAGGAGGTTTGTTCGGCCATCCAATAGCGGAAGCCAACTGTCTCCAGGCTTCAGGAAGCGATCCGCCATGAAAAATCCGCATCGTGGCAGATTTCTCGACTGTGATTATCCGCAGCATCCCGTCATTGTCCTTGTTGATGGATACCTTCAATTTGCCGCTGGTATCTGCGAAGATCGCAAATCCTGCAGAGCAAAGCCATATTGGGCTCTGGATATTGTTCACGGCAAATGCTGGGTTGTCTATCTTCCCTCTCTCAAGAGGATAAGGCTGTTCATGGGCAAAGCCGTGCCCATACCAGTGCCCGCCAGAGGAAAGCTCAAATACGATTTCCTCACCGACACCAACTGCAAGTTCCTTCCCCTCGTGAAGTTCGCTCCATCTATCTCCACCCAATTTGTATTTCAGTTTTTTTATTGTCATAATAAGCCTTCAGGCATAAAAGGAGCGCGGGTTTTCCAACCCGCGAACTGGCGGACAAGAATGTCCGCCCTCCTTTGTTTATAATTCCAATTCAACCGTCTTCACTGCACATATCCCAGCGCAGACATTTCCTTCACCAGATTCCCGACATTGATCTTCCTCAGCGAACACTTCCCCTTGATTGCGAACTTCGCAGCGATCGCGGCCGCCTCACCCATCGCCATGCAGTCCGCAATGATCCTGTAGCTGGCAAGCGGTTCGTGCTCGCCGCCTATGCAGCGACCAACCACAAGGATATTCTCGAGCCCTTTCGGCAGAAGCGCCCCGTATGGAATGTGATAAGGGATCGTCTTTGTTACAATTATCGGAGCCTCTTTCCTGTCGCGCCTGTGGATGTCAACATGTTGCGCCACCGTGAAAAGCCCGTCGTCATATTTCGCGCCTGATTCGATATCAGCCTTAGTCACCATCTTGTCACAGACTATGCGCCTGCTTTCCCGAACTCCGGGGATCGAGGAAAACGGACCAAATTCTATGTCCTTGAACTCCTCAGTGTTCTCCTTGAGAAGAATGAACAGGTCATAAGCCTGTTTTCTCATCTCAATCATTGCGTCTGACAACTGAACAGCATCTGTCGGATCGTATCCGGTCGCATGCGGCACTGACTGAAGCAGCGTCTGCCTTGTCCCGACCACTGTCCCCGGATGCCATTTGTCATAGGGATACCAGTATTTCTTTCCGGACTTCTTCACCGCCTTGTCGATTATCTCGCACATCCTCTTATAATCAATTTGTCCCGCCGTATAGTTCATCAGCATCTGCGTCAAGGAAATCGCCTGGACCGCTCCATCACCTTTGCGTCCCTGCTTGAAGTCAGCTCCGGCACCGGCAGCGACATCGCCATCGCCGGTGGCGTCAATAACTATTTTCGCCTTTATCGCGGTCCTGCCGGACTTTGATTCCACAATAACACCGGAAAGCTTTCCGTCTTCGACGATGGGAGCGACAACGTTTGAAAGATACAGGACGCGTATCTTGTTCTCCTCGATCAGCGAATCGAAATACGGAACGATCGGCCAGGGATTGTAATATGGCTTGATACAAATGCCGTCATTGTACAGTTTCGTGATGAATTCGCGGGCGAAACCGCCCTTATTATTGAAATCCGAAGTCCAGTATGTCACATGCGTGACCATTCCTCCGGGGATTGACGTCCTCTCGACGATCACCACGGAAAGCCCCTTGCGTGCGGCGCAGACCGCCGCGGCCATGCCTGCAGTTCCGCCGCCGCAGACAACGACATCCACATCGAACATCACCGGTATCTTCTTTTGTTTTTCTATTATGTGTTTCATGCTTTTCCTTTAAGTAGGTACGGGCTTCAGCATGTACCATTCTTATATCTAATTATGGGACAGGCTGAAGCCCGTCCCTACCTTTGAATACAAAATCTTAAGCTGCAGTAAAAACATACCTGCCAGCACCCACATTAATTATGTAATTATCCTTGTCATCCGAAATCTTATCGACTCCAGCAGGCAATCTTCCTTTCCCCGGAACCAATGGAATTCCCGATTCAAGGATTTTACATTCTTTAGAATCTGGTTTTGGGACAATTATCCTTGCACTGCAGCCTACAGGAATATCCACCTCCACCAGCGAGAGCCCCTTGCCCTTTTCCCATCTGACATCAAGCTGTCCGCGCACCGTATTCACCTTGGCGGAAGCATGCGTCAGTTCCGGACCGGGCCAAGGTACAATCGTTATTTTATTGAATCCTAAGGAATCAGCATCCTGACGAATCCCCGCGACATACCGGTACATCCAGTCACAGACGCTTCCATACATCGGATGACAATGGGATCCATTTTCAAAAGCCCAGTTCTCCCACATCGAAGTTGCTCCGGATGCGATCATGAAGCCAAAGCCCGGAAAATCCGTCTTGCTGAGGATCTCATACGCCACATCGAAACGCCCCTCCTGCGCCAGCGCCTCAAGAAGCACAGGCGTACCCATTATTCCGGTGTCAAGATGTCCGGAACATGCTATTTGCACATGCTCGACCAAGTTGTCTACAACCCTGGCTTTTTCCTCTGGAGGAACCGCACCGAGAACGAGAGCAAACGCGCTCGTCCCGTGCAGTCCGCGCACATATGTCCCACGTTCATTGTCAAAGAATTTCCTATGGAAACTTTCTGCGATCTTCGCAGACTTGGCCTTGTAGCGTTTAGCATCATCGGCGCGTCCAAGAATCTGCGCCATGTTCCCAAGTTGCTTTGCACACATACCATAGAAGAAAGTATTCACAAGGGATGGCGGCAGGATATTCTCCTTCATCAAAGCTGTCATATCGGCCGGCAGTGACCAGTCGCCAAGGCACCAGCTACCCGTTTCCTCTTCTATTATAATATCAGCACCATCAGTTTTGCCATCGAGATATTTCAGCCATTTCCCCATGCATCCATACATCTGTTCGACGATGCGGATGTCCCCATACATGCTTTGCATGACAGATGGGAGTATCACGCATGCGGAACCCCAGCCCGGGCCACCGCCACCTCCGTAGAACGGCGCAGTATGCGGAACAAATCCCGTCTCGCTATTCTGGGAGTCGGCAATGTCATTTGTCCACTTCGTATAGAACTGCGGCATCCAAAGGTTCCATGACGCAGCAGCAGCAACAAGCTGACCGTCTCCAGTGTATCCAAGCCGTTCGCGGTGCGGACAGTCACTCGGAACTCCGCCATGCATGTTGAAGAGCTGAGTAGAAACAAAGAGCTCATTGATCTTATCCAAAAGAGGATTGGAGCACGTAAACCGGCCAGTCCTGGCGACATCACAGTGGACCACACGGCCATCTACCATGCTCATGTCGATCTTGCCCGGCCATCCTTTTATCTCAACATACCTGAACGCATGCCAGACAAAACGCGGTTCATAGGTCTCATCGCCTTTTCCAGAAAGGATAAAAACGTCGCGCTGGATCTGTTTTTCCCCTCCGGCGCTGCTGAAATCAAGTTCGCCGCCCTTGGAAATCCCCTCGGAAAAACGCATTTCAATCTCATCACCGGCGGAACCTCCAGGTACAAATATCCTCACCCATCCGCTGAAGACACGTCCGAAATCGAAGATGGTCTTGTTTTCCCTGGAGGTCCACATGCGCACAGGCGGAAAAGTTTCAACGACACGGTCGGGAGGACATGTCTGCGCTGTCAGTTTCCCGGATGGAGACGTGGCAGCTTCGACATTGCCCCATGACGAATCATCATATTTCGGCGACGCCCATCCTTCCTTCTCAAAACGCGCATCGTAGATCTCACCGACAAAGACGTTGTTGGAGAGGATAGGGCCTTCGCAGCAGATCCATTCAGGATCGCTTGCCACGATACCCTGCGTGCCGTCAGCGTAGCCAATCCGCAGTTCAAGGATCATGCGCGGCCGCCCGTACCACATCTTTCCTTCGGCAATACGAATCCTCTGGTTATGCATTCCGTTTCCGAGCATCACTCCGATAGCATTGTCTCCAGTCACCAGAAGGGATGTCACGTCATGGGTGACATAGCAGACTCGTTTTCCTCCGCGGTCGGCGTAGGGATAAAGAAGATCGCGCATTTCACGTTTGTCATAATCTGTCCAGACAGGATCAAGGACTCTGTCGCCTGATTTAACTCCGTTGACATACAGCTCCGAATATCCAAGTCCTGAAACATATATCCTTGCGCGCTTCACCGGCTTGTCAGCGAGCTCGAATTCCCTTCGCATCAGAGGAGAAGATATATTTTCCGGTGCGGCGATCCATTCGCCATGCCAGTCCTTGTCGGACAGCAGTCCGATTTCATAACTGGCAGGAGAACTCCAGTCGGAGGCAATCCCTTCAGCATCCCAGACCATCACGCGCCACCAAATGATCTGTCCACTCATGAGAGTTTTGCCTACATATTCGACATGGATGTACTGTTCGGATTCGACACGTCCGCTGTCCCAGAGATCATATTTACCCGACAGGAGCGCCTCCTGAGTTGATGCGGCAACGATCCTATAGGCGCCCTGCCGCGCTCCGCGCAGAAGAGGCTTCAGCTCCCACGAAAGACGCGGGACAGTTGTCCCGATCCCAATCGGATTTTCCAGATATTCACAGAGAAGGCGTCCAGGAGATGAAAGGCTGAAACTTGTTTCTCCACCTTCAAGACCTTTAGATTTATTTTTCAACTTATTCATAAATCATTCGATAAAAGACAACCGCCTTCAAGTTTTTCAGCCCCATCTTATGTGCCGAAAGTTCACGGTCCAGCGATGCAAATGCTCTCGATGCGGAGCTGGGCCTTCTTCGGGCCGTTTTCCGGAATCACGGGGGTCAATTCAATCACATGCTTTCCAGGAGAAAGTGCTGTCAGGCTCTTGCGCCAGATGAAGAGGTTGCCCTGACCGTAGGTCATCTTGAACGGCCAGACCGGTGCATATTCCATAGTAACATTTCCAGACTTGTCCTTCTGCTTCTTCGCGAAAGGCAGGACTTTCCCGTCGACCTTCACCTCGACATCCATCCCGTCCTGGTTGGCTTCGCCGAAGAGTCCGAGCAAAGTACCTTCAGCCTCAATCTTTATCGGTTCGATGTTCCCGGCGTCCTTGATGTCGCACATCGCAACATCGCCCATCCAGCGGCTTGTAAGCCCGTCGAACCAGAGCGAAGTGCGGAAAGTCTTGGCCTTTGTCCAGCCCTTTGGGAGCTGGGTGTCCGCCAGACGTATGCGATTGATGGTCTTCATCTCGCCGAAAACGGGTTTCTCCGGGACACTGCAGACGAGTCCTTCCTTCACAGCCGCTTCATATCCAAGCTTAGCCGCCTCGAAGAACACCTCGTATCCGCAATCATCTGGATGCGCGCCATCGAAAGGCCAGAGCTCTTCGATTTTCTTTTTTCCGCTTGTGATCGTCTCCTGCATGAGCGGATAGAGGTCTCCCTGCCCCGTGTGATACGCTGCCGACAACTTCATGTGGTCTGTACGGCGGTAGACCTCATCGAGCTTGTAACCATTGCCGAACTGCCATTTGAATGCGAAGTACATCTGCTCAATCGGAGCGCCTGCAGCGATGATCCTGCGCATCAGCGTCTCGTAGTTGATGAGAGGTTCTATATCCTTTTGGTCATAACCGTCGTTGACTGTGAAATCCAGAAAGACAATATCCGGCTTCTTGGAAAGGACATCCCTCTCGAGACGGAAAAGTCCGAGATCGGATCCGGTTCCACCGATCGCTGCGTCATGGAATGTAAAATGAGCCTTCGGATATTTCTCCGTAAGATATTTGGCCATGAGCCCGCGGTAGCTTGTCTTCAGGGGATCGCTCGCATTGGCACCATAGGTCAGGGAACCGCCGAAGAAAACGACCGACAGGGCATCGCCCGCCTGCGCCTTCCTGTCGAATTCCGCGAACGATGCGGCCGGTTTGGCGGCGGCATCTTCGGCCCTTGCGGATGCTGAAGAGATTGCAAAAACAATTACGGATAGAACTCCGGCGAAGATGATGCTGTTTGCTCCCATGTCCTTTGCTCCTTATTATTATTGGCATTGGTTGTTTGCTTTATTAAATATAGAATATATTATAAAGCATGCATGTCAAGGATGGGAAACAGGGAAAAAAGGACAAGAACCAAAGAAATTATTGATTGCTTCGGATTCGAATGATTTATTGATGAGCAAGGCGAATCACATGGAGTGCGGGAATTCACAGTGTCGGGCGTAGCTTCTTAGCGAAGACTGATTCCCGCCTTGTTCAGAGAAATTCATTTCTCGTTTAAATTTCGCAAAATAAATTTTGCGATACAAAGCGGTGATGAATCACCGCACTCCAAGGTCACCCATTAAGGTTCCTGTCAAATCAAAAAAAGACCTATTTAAAAGAAATCTTCAAATTTCCCTTCAAGACACATTTTGTTTGGGCAGGAACTCGGACCGACCTTGAGACATCCTGTTGCCAGCA
>Ga0209417_1007258_pt1 | contig 10800 bp, 5 predicted proteins | sample RifGroF2_FD_184002 | JGI IMG/M metagenome (GOLD analysis project Ga0209417, IMG submission 184002) | Groundwater microbial communities from Rifle, Colorado, USA - Groundwater F2 (SPAdes) (version 2) | ecosystem: Environmental > Aquatic > Deep subsurface > Groundwater | place: Rifle, Colorado... | reverse complement strand
GACTGGCTTCAGTGTACTAGGGGGCTAATAAGATGGAAGAAACTATGATGAATAACGAGAGCCAGGAACCAGAGAACAACCAGGAAATGTCTCTGGAGACAAACCAGGAGAACCAAGGGAATCCAGGGAGCCAAGGGAATCAGGGAGCGACTGGTTTCCAAGCTATGGTTGACCCCAGTAAGAACCAAGATGTTGACCCAGCTACTCAGAGGAAACTAGAAGACATAAAGGCTATGACCATTAACTTTATGTACAGTGACAAGACCAAAGCCTCAGTAAAACAGATGGTCTCTGGCAAAGACTACCAGAAGACTGTTCCTATGGCTGCTACTTCGATCTATAAGCAGTTGCAAATGTTCCTCAAGAAAGACACTAAGAAGCCCCTTGATTTGGATACTAAGCTGGCTATTGGTCTCACTGCATTCAGTGAAACAATGGAGTTGGCCCAGGCAATGGGAGCGATACCAGCAGATGTCTCAGAAGATGAGACTGAATCAATGCTTCGCAAGGTCATGCAGGATGAGATTCAAGCTGGACTTAAGAGTGGAGAGATTGATCCGATTGAGCTACAGAGCAAGATTGAAACCATACTCCCAGACAATATGAAGCAAGAGGGGTCTAAGCTCGTTACTGCCCATGGTGGGTCGGATAGGCCAACTCAGCAGATGGTGGATCATATGAGAAAACAGAATATAGAGCGTCCACTAAGGACTGAGAATGAAATGCTCAAGGATCAGAATAAGCAGACTCGCACTGCACTAACTGGGATGCAAAACGCAGTACCTGCGGAGCAGAAGCCTAACATCCCGAGTACTGGTGCAGAAGTCTTCATGGGAGGTAAGTAATCATGGGAGCATGGGGTGCAGCGTTGGCAGGATTCGTAGGTGGAGCAAGTGGAGAGTACGTTAAGCAAGCAGACGAGCAGAGGGAGTGGGAGCGGAAGCAGCTACTAATGCAAGCTGAGTTGATGAAGTCTAAAGAGTTAGCTCAGTACACTAGCAACCTAAAGAAGACTGAAGAAGTCTACATGGATGCCCAAGGGAATCCTGTATCCGCTACTATGGGACCAGACGGGAACCCAGTAATCCCTGCTGGAGCTAAGCCAATGTCGATGGTCAAAGCCCAAGCTGATATCAAGCAGTCAGAAGCTCAGACTGCCTTAGCTGGGGCTCAAGAGAAACGGCAGGGAGCTATGCTGGAAATCAGTAAGGAAGAACTCGGTATTCGAAAGACAGAAGCAGCTAACAGGGCAGCAGTAGATGCAGCGAACATTGAAGAGTCCAAAGCCAGGACTGAGCTGGCTAAGAAAGAGTCCGATAGAGCGTCTAAGACAGAGGGCCAGAGATACATAGAGAACCTAGATGCTATGGTAGCAAAGGGGGAAATCACTGAGTCTGAGAAGAAAGAGGCCATTCGAATCCACTTGAACATTGATCCCAAAGACAAAGCAATTGATCCAGTGAAGTATGCTGAGCTAGTCCAGTCTGAAATGGATCGTATTAGGACTACTGATGAAGGATCAGCCATGGAAGATAAACCTGGGTTATTCACTGGTGATAAATATTCCATGACTGATGAAGACATTCGGAAGAAAGCTAAAGATAATGTGGATAACTTACTTGGGCTCACTGGAGTCTCTGCAAAACAGAGCAAAGGAACTTCTGTCCCAGTTGGTACAGTTCGAAATGGCTACAGATTCAAAGGTGGAAACCCTAACGATAAGAACTCTTGGGAAAAGATTTAACATATGAATCCTTGGGAAGAAGATTGGAGTTCAGTTGCCCTAGATGAGCCAGAGGCCCAAGCTACTACTATGCCCTGGGAAGAGGACTGGTCTGCTTCGTCTCTAATGAATACAGAAGAGGAAGAAAAGCTTAAGAAGACCCAAGAACAACCAGAGACTTACCAACCTCCAGTAGATATAGAGAGTGCCTTAGCTACCACTGAGCCACCAGTGTCTCTGGAGACAAAACCAAAACCAGAGAAGAAGTTCTACAGGAAAGACGAAACTGGAGAGTACCAGAGAACTCAGGACATCGGTTCCCTAGAATTCATGTGGGATGATATCAAGCAAGCTCCATTTGAAATTGCTAAGAATATCGGTACTGTATTTCAGCTCGGTGGGAATGTCTTTAAGTCAGATGAAGGGATAGCATACAGAGAACAGAGAAACAAAAAGAAACCGGGGACATTTACTGCTGCTCAGACCTATGTAGGTGGAGCAATTACGGAGAGTATAGACAAAGTAGCGTCTATAGCAGAGAAACTTGGGACTACTGCGACTGATTACTACAGAGATAAGTCAGAAGAGATTCAACAAGTTTCTGCTGTGTATCCCCATATCTGGGAGAACCCAGCCCAGTTAGTTGACCCGAAATACATTGCCAGCACTCTGATCCCTACGTTCCGTGATATGGGTGTAGCCTATGCTGCTGCGTCCTTGACCGGGGGTATTGCTGCTCCTCTAGTATTCGGTACTGTCATGGGCGCTGAGACAGCATTGCCCAACTACGAAGAAAACATTCGTAAAGGCATGGACCCAACGCTTGCTGGTCAAGCATTTGCTACTCAGTTTGTAGTGACCTCTGTACTTAACTCTTCATTCGTAGCGAAATCCCTTGGACTCGGAGATGATGCATTCAAAGGGGTAGCTACTAGAAAAGGAATAGCTGGCAACGTCTTGTCTCGCCTCGAAGCCGGAGCCCACGCTGGTCTAAGGGAAATGCCAGTTGAGTACTTGGATGAAGTTACTCAGAACACTACGAACCTAGTCGCTACAAAGATGGATGAGGGAAAAGACCTCAAGACAGTAGCGCAAGAGACTAGTAAAGAATTACCAAGTATCTTTCTCAATGCACTTGATGTAATCCCCGCTGCCGGTGTATCCGCTGGTGGGATTGCTACTGCTGCGTATCGACCTAGGACCAAAGATGATCCAGAGACTTCCAAGGAAAACAGGCAGACTGAAGCGGCTATAGACAAAGTATTGGAAGAAGCTGGAATCCCAGGGAAACAAGAGAACTCTTACCAAAATTCAATGAGTCTCTCTGGCTCTCAGGTATTCGGTATTACTCCGACTTATACTTCTACTAATGTTCCGTTTGGTTTAGACTTACCAGAGACACCTAAGCCAGAGCCTAAGGCGTCTGGAGCAGAAGTCGCCTTTGGTCAAGTCGGTATCTCTCAGGGAGACCTCAGCGGTGGAGCTGCTGTGTTTACCGAGGGTGGTGGGCTTCGAGTCTCTAACCAAGGGACTGTACAAGAAGTTGCAGAAAGTGCAACTGTTAGTACACCAGCCACCCCTGAGACTACACCAGCTACCCAAGTATCAGAAGCATCACCAGAGACCCCAGTGGCATCTCCAGTTCCAATTGAGACTCCTGCGGCTACCCCCGTAGCTGTTCCACAGGAAATCCAAGCTACACCCCCTACAGGGGCTGGAATCCCTACTCCCTCTGAGACGCCCAGTAACCCAGCAATTCCTAGTACTCCAGTGTCTCCAGAGACAAAAATAAATATTATCTTAGGGGAAGACAGAGTAATAAATGAAGAAGAAACTATAGCCAAACTCCCAAAGGTTCCTGATGGGCATGTGAGACTTTACCGCGCATCTAGCCCAACTGTAAAATTTTCTGATGTATTCAAGCCTGAGAGGCTTACTAAATTCTATGATGGAAAGAAAGGCGAGTTCTATACTGACTCCTTAAAATATGCTGATTACTTTAGAGAAACATACGGTAAGGATGCAAGTATATCCTACATAGATGTACCAACTAATATTGCTGAATCTGGAAAAACTAAGAGTCCAAGTGAATATATACTTGATCTTAAACCCGCTGAAACTACTGAGAAATCCTCGGTACTCTCTTTCAAGGCCAAACCTGCTGCATCTCTCTCTAAAGAACAGAGAGTAGCCCAAGAGACAGTAGCTAAGGAGTCAGAAGTAGCTAAGGCGTTCATAGAAGGCGACATAGATTCCCTGTATGCTACAGTGGATTCACTGTATAAGCAACGAATCTCTTCGTACAATAAACTAGATGCAACTGGTAAATCTCGGGTCAAGAAGCCAAGCAAGCGAGACATATATGACGAGTTGATCCAAGAGGCGGAATCGGAGAGGATTGCTGCTGGATACAATGAGAACTTCAAAGTAGTGGCTGAAGAGATTGCTGAAGAGGTCCTTGGCAACGAAGCGCCCTCTGCAACTAAGAGAGAGAAACGAGGAAAACTTGTTTGGTCTACTAAAGAGGACGGAGTAGACACGGCTAGTGATGGGACCAGTGTTTACTACATCACAAAGAACACTAAGCCCGATGGGACAAACGATAAGGGCTACATTCTCTGGAAAGGGAAGCAGAACGTAGGTGTCTTCGGTTCCAAACGAGCAGCTAAGATGTCGTTGGTTCCAGAGACCAAATTTGAGATCAAGCGAGATGAGGGGAAATCTGATTACTTCCGTGTAGTCTCTACAGCTACTGGACAAGCAGTTATGCCCACTGGTTTCAAGAAGAAGTGGATGGCTGAAGAGTTCCTACGAAGACTCGAAGCTGACCCTAAGATGAATAAGTCCCAAGCAGCTAAGGAAATCAGAGAGCTTAAGAGTAAACCGAGTACTGGGGCCAAGGTATCTGGTAAAGTCCTAGTACCCAAGACAGTTAAAGCTGAGCCGGTTATAGATACTGAGAAAGAAGCCAAGGATGCTGAGGCAAAGAAACAAGCTGAGATCAGGAAACAAGAAGAGGCCAAGGCCAAGGAAGCTGGTACCCAGGTATCTGAAGAAGAGAAGAAGCTTATAGCTGAGCGTCATGCTTACAATACTAAGCGAGCTAAGATTCAGAAAGAAGTAGACGAACAGAAGCGTTCACCTAAAGACCTCTTGCCTTCTTGGGAAGAGAAACAAAAGAAAGCCAAAGGCACTAAGACAGACCTAGAGCAGAGACAAGAAGCTGAGAAGAGAGTCAATGAAGCCAGGGAAGCTAAGGCTAAAGAGAAAAAGGAAGCTCAGGCTGAGAAGAGAGCAGAAGAAGAGCCGGATAGTGAAAAGACTATTACTCCAGAGCAGACCAAAGGGATCAAGAGCATAGCAGAGGATAGGTTAGAGAACCCTCAGAGAGCCAAGACCAAGAACAAGATTATCCCAGTTACCAAGGGAATCAGGACTCGATCAGTAAAGATCATCGAGGTACTTCAGAAAGTCTTGGGTCTCTCCGACTGGACAATAGTAGTTGCTGATATTAATCAGTTCCGAGATATGCAGAGCAACAAAGCTGCGTCAGAGGATATAGGGTTCAATGAGAATCTAGATAACGATGTAATTCTATTCCTAATCAGCGAAGGAAAAGACTACGCTATAGACAAAGACCGAAGTACTAACGGCTCTATCTACTCTTTTGTAGAGAACAAGCAGTTAATTCTTTCCATAGATGAATCCAAATTCGCTGGTATCAAAGGATCAGTCCGGGCTATGGGTATCATTGCTCATGAGCTGGGTCATGCTGTAGCTAACCGAATCCTAGCTAACATGAGTGCAGTTGATCGGAATCAGATTCTTGATAAGATGATAGACGATTACTCTGATTACTATGCAAAGACCTTTGAGAGCCACATGAGACTTGGGGAGACTCTGTTAATCTCTCGGAGTGCAGCTAGTAGAGTCCAGCTTAGGAATCATATTGAAGAGACGATTCTAGGGAACACTAGTAAAGATATCCCGATTGATACTATGTCTACCCCTAGCACCAAGGCTTACGTCAGTTACCTAACCAGCTTCAATGAATGGTTTGCTGACCAAGTAGCTAAGTATGTAGAGCATGATGTAGCAGTAGTATCTAAGTTCGATCAGTTCATGAAGGGATTCGCGGATACAGTGCTAAAAGCCATAAAGATCCTAAACGAATTCGCTGGGTTCGATGTGATTCCCATGTCTAAACCAGCGGAGTCAGTAGCGAATTTCATTAAGGATATCGGTTCAGTTGCATACGGTTCAGATAAGGGGCAGTTTGATAAGAGTTGGAATGAGAATCGAAAGTGGTTACTCAGGCAGCAACTAGACGGGAGACAGAGAGCTGCTAAGCTTGCTGCGACATCTTCTTTTTCTAACAACCTCTCTGACCACAAAGCATATGTAGAGGGAGTATCACAGTATGTGAGGGGGAAAAAGCCGAAAGGCATGGCAACCCCTGATTCGGATACTGGAGTACCCACGGACCCATTTTATGATGACGATAATGCTCTTTTAGACGAGAAAGGGAATCCTCCATTTGTGTTCCATGGTTCACCTGAGATACTGAACGGAGCCATTGATACCTCTATCGGTAACAAGATGAACTACCTTGGCGCTGGATTCAATGTGACATCTTCGGCTGAAGATGCTTCATTGAATTACAGCGGCAATGGAACCGGAATGCTGTACTCCTACATAATCAAGATGGCAAAGCCATTCTATGTGAACGATAGCGACAGAGCAGTTCCTATGCTTTCAAAGGACATAGACGCCTTTATCAATGGAATACAGAAAGAATCTAAGAAGTACCCCAAGGAAGTCCGGGATCGGTTTGAAGAGATCATTAGTTCACTCCAAGAATCCTCTGATATAAATGAACCAGTGGACTCCACTGATATCTGGTCAATGTTCCAAGAGAATTTAGGTCAAGACTTTGGTATCTATGTTAGGGACAACGAAGGAGACCGGACTTCCGCTGGATACATTCTGAACAATGTGCTTCGAGACATAGGATACGATGGAATAGTTCTTAACGCTGGAGCTGAGATGGGCTTCTCCGCTGGAGGGGATTCTATATTTACTGCTACTGGGATGAGTGGGATTACAGAGGATACTGTGCACTATCTCATGTTTAACAGCAGTGACTTAGTGGATATCACCCAAGGGGTTGACTCTGAATCCAGTCTTCCGGGAATTCCGGATAGCTCAAAAGAATTAGCTAACGAGAACATAGTCACTTTCTCTGGACTAGGAGGAAGCATCGAGACCTCTGCTAAAGTGAGCTTTGATTCTGTCTCTGGAGACAACTCGGCTACTACTAAGATTCCAGGGGAGACCAGGCTACAACGTAGGAAACGAGAACGCTTAGAGGCTGCTGGGGGTAACGCTGGCTTAGTGTCTGCACAGACTGGGCTCATCATGGAAACCGTAGATGAGGCCAAGGCGACTTTCGCTCAGTCCAGATCATTCTCAGCTAAGCAGAGACGGATGGCAGAGAGAGTTCTCAATAATATCAAGGACATAGTAAAGACCAACTTAGAGTCTGCTGCTGACAGACTTGAGCAGATATCCCCTTCTCTTATGAGAAAAGTAAACAAGTATGTAATGTATGTTAACACTAAGAATGCAGATCATAAAAAACGAGTGTCCCCATTTATCGGATTTGTCTCGAAACAAATGAGCTCAGAAGACGCTGACCTTTTCGGACTCTATCTAAGTAACGGTAAGGAGACTGACTGGAAACAAGTTGAGAAGATGTTTGCTAAGTACCCTGGGTTAGAGAAGCACTGGAAAGCTGCTGAAGCTGTTCTTATAGAAATCCGTAAGGCAGCAGAAGAGGTAGGGCTTTCTATGGAGAATCTAGTGGACAACTACTTCCCAAGGAAAGTGAATGATGTAGATGGGCTACGAAGGTATCTGTACGGAGACGATTCAGTAGGGAAGATCAATGATGAAATCCGTAGAGCTAAGGTCTATGCAGAGAAACACAGCATCCCCTTCACAGACAAAGATGAAGCTGACATAATTAATCAGATGATATCTACTGGGAGATACTATGGACATCTCCAGAAACCAGGGGCTCTAAAGGAGCGGAACATTCAACGAGTGAATTCCGTGATGCTTTCTCAGTTCTACTCTCACCCAATGGAAGCACTAACTGCTCATATCTACGAGATGAATGAAGCCATTGGACAGCGAGTGGTCATCGGGCATAAGCTTCGTAAAGCTAAGATGGCTGAGTTAGTGAGACAAGAAAAGAAGTTAGAGAAGTCTGAAGAGGGCTCCAAGGAACGCAAGAGATTGATAGAGAAAGTCAAGGGACTCCGTGATTATCTGTTCGACGTAGATAACAAGAATGAACTGAATGATTCCATAAGTAACTTCATTCAGGCTGAGATATCTTCTGGATCACTTAAGGGGAAAGACGCCGATGAAGTACTGACTATCCTCCGAGCAAGGATGATGGAGAAGGGAATCTATGGGTGGACTAATACACTAAGGAACGTAGGGCTTATTTCCACTCTAGCTGATTTTACTTCACTCATTACTCAGAGTTCTGAGGTAGTGTTCTCTATGTATCGGAACGGAATGCTGAGATCACTAGCGGCTTTGGTACAGACCAAGGAAATTACTGCTGAGATGTTTGATCTCAGATCTGCTCAGTACGAGTGGCAGCAAGAGGGGTCAGCTAAATGGGTATCCAAGATTCTGAAACTCACTGGGTTCTCTGCTGCTGATATCTTCATGAAAGAGTCCGCTATGCAAGCGACCCTAGGGAAGTGGAGAGCAGTAGCGAGGAAGGGAGACGCAAAGAGCCTAACGAAGTTCAGAAAGCACTGGTCTCCTTATTTTGGGGAAGACGTAGAGACTCTATTAGTAGACCTCCAGAGTAACGAGGTTACTGATACAATCAAAGAAATGGCCTGGGCTGACCTTCTTAAGTACCAACCTCTAGATGTCATAGCTAATCCTATAGGTTACATGACAGGAGGGAGGACCAGAATCTTCTGGATGCTAAAGACTTTTCAGCTCAGAGCAGTTAATGCTTTGTACCGAGAGTCAGTAAGAGAGATGCAGAAGGGTAACGTAGCGAAGGGAATCAAGAATCTCATGTATCTCACGTTCCTCATGGTCATGGGGGGAGCTGGGAAAGACGAACTCCGAGACCTCTGGCTTGGGAGGAAGACTGGGCTCTCGGATCAGCTATCCAATAATCTTTGGAATATCTTTCTCATGTCGAACTATGAAATCAGTAATATAGGGAAATCTGGACATGGTCCTATGTGGAGTATAGCGTCTAAGATACTCCCCCCTGATACTATAGTAGATACTATAGTTATGGACGTTGTTAAGACTGCCCAGGGAAAGCCGACCTATAATACTATAAAGCATTTTCCAGTACTTGGGAAGGTTTTTCACTCAAGATTCACTGAAGCTGGGAGGACCAAGGAAAGCACTAGACAGAAGAGTCAGTTCTTAGCAGAGCTTAGAGATAATGTAAGTAACCCAAGGGAATTACGAAGGATTAGGAATCAGATACTAGAGTACAACAGAGAGCGTCTTGTCTCTGGAGACAGAGAAAACATTATATCGACCACTAGCATTTCTAGGGTCATTAACGATGAAAAGAAAAAGAGAAAGGAGTAAATACAAAATGACTTTAAAGAAAAGCCTTACAGTAGCTAGTGCGTTACTTTTATTCTGCACACTCTCCGCTCCATCTTACGGAGCACTGACCTGTACTGAGAGCATCCAGCTAGCACCAAGTATCTCTTCTGTAGATACCAGGAAAGCTCTGGTTAAGTTGGACTGTGAATTTGATACGACACCAGGGACAGCTACTCATACGATATCTCAAGTGACTATGGATAAAGTATTTGGTTCTTATCTGTTGCTAGTGGGTACTGATCCTGGGGCTAACCCGGACACCCCTCCAGATGCAGCTAGTGTAGCGATTGCTGATTCCAGAGGTAAGTCTTTTCTCACTGCTGCTGGGAATGGGCTGAATTTAGTCCACGCTACAGCATTTCAAGAAGAGTACCCAACAGGCCCCAATGGGGATCACTACCAGATTTCTTGGGGCCATAGGCTCACTGTGACGATTACAGATCAGGCTACTAACAACGCTGACTTAGACATTTACTTAGAGTTCGTATGGTAATCTTGGGAGATACTATGAAGAGACTAATTCTATTTACTATATTGGCACTCTGGTCTATAACTGCTTTTGCAGCAGGGCCTCCTTCTTTTCCTCCTGGGAGTGGTAACACCAACGCTTCCACCATTTGTTCCGGCTCCACAACCTACCTAGACGGCGACGGCAACTGCGACGATATCAGCGGCACCTATGCCAGCCTGTCAAACCTATCCCCTGATCCGATAACCTGCACTGATGCTGATGTCCTCGGCACAAACTGCGGGACGGGCGTAGACATGCGTATGGCCCCTGTTGTCCAGATCACCAGCGGTACGGTAGAACTGATGGCCGTTACTCAGGGGCGAGCGTGTGTGTTCTGCACCACTGCTGCCGTGTGCAACGTGGACCCAAACGCCTCGGATAGGTTTATTTTTGGAGGTGTCGGCTTAGACGACGGCAAGAAATTGGTGAGCGATGGCGAGACAGCGGACGCCTACATTTGTTTTTATAAAGATTCAGCGGACGGCTGGAAGGCGGTCGATAACCCAGGCGGTCACTGGTCGGCGGAGCTGTGATATGAACAAGATCAAACTTTTAATTATTGCGCTGTGCCTGGTCCTGCCTATCCCGGCAGTTGCTACCGGGGATTGGTTTACGATGGCTGCGGGGTCGGGGGATTCGGCTGGCGGGTGTACAGCAAACCCGTACACCAACAGTGTATTGTACAGCAGAGATATACCTTCTGGGATAACTACTATTAATTGGAGCCAGGGTGGTACGGACGTTGCCGCATATAATGCTGTAGGCTTGGACGGAGATGCAAATAAAGCATCAACTTTAACTGATGATAATGCTAGTGGTACAGACTATGTGATACAGCAGTTTTCAATTCCGAATGATTCAAACTATAATACAGTTCGGGTTTTTATCAAAAAAGATT
>Ga0209417_1007257_pt1 | contig 10800 bp, 20 predicted proteins | sample RifGroF2_FD_184002 | JGI IMG/M metagenome (GOLD analysis project Ga0209417, IMG submission 184002) | Groundwater microbial communities from Rifle, Colorado, USA - Groundwater F2 (SPAdes) (version 2) | ecosystem: Environmental > Aquatic > Deep subsurface > Groundwater | place: Rifle, Colorado... | reverse complement strand
GGTAATTTTTTGGAATCGAATTTGTAGACGTGGCGTCCACCGGCACCATATCGATCTTTAACTATAATATCGGAACTAAAGTCTTGAGAGTTTGGGTGACGGTCAATGAGCTTGGCAAGAGAGGAGAGGGCGGTTTGGATACTTAATAGATTATTTGATTCAAGAGAAACAGTAGGGATAGCATATTGAGCAAAAGAATTGCTGGTTTTTTGCTTGTCAAAAAATAAATTAAATAAACCGGGATCGTTAAAGGGTTTAATCTGGGATAAGGAAAACAGTAATTGGCGGTTGGTTTTGAGGGTGGCGCTGGTGGGCGAAAACTTGTCAAAGATAAATGAGGAATAACAGGGAGAGTTAATTTTGTGCCACTGATCGTTGCTAAATTCCCAGAAGCTTCGGCAAAATCCTGGTCCGACTATATCGGCGGAAGTAGTAAGGGCGGCTTTCAAACCAATTTTTTGACAGGATTCAAGAAAATAACTATATACTTCATTATAGGATTCGTTACGGGAACCTTTAGGGAAGGGAGTCGTATTGTTGTTTTCTTTTTCATAGGCACTGGTGGCGAGACGTTGGGAATATACGATGAGAACGTCGAAATTATAGAGTTTTGTCATAAAATTAAATACCGATACGGAGAACTTGTTAAGCTATAAATCCGTTACCTTTTGGTGCACATCAAAAAACTATGAAAAGTTTGTGTTGGTAATATGGTTAAGGTCTATTATATCTTATAAAATAGAAAAAAGATGTAAGCAATCAGGAGTGAATGAGTTTGTTTTAATGTTAAAAAGCCTTATTTTGGGGGAATAGTGGGGTTTTGGATTTTTGTAGCCAAATCAATTAAAAATAGCTGATTTTTGCGAAGAAGTGGTAATTTGTCTAAAGCGAAAAATCCGTACTGGGAAACTTCATGAGAAGGAGTGAATTCCCCACCAATAAAAATGCCGGTGTAACATAAGTCCAAACGAGCAAAATCACGGTCGGTACGGGTCTTTAGTGAGTCATCAATACTAACGACAAAACCTGACTCTTCTTTGATTTCCCTTTCGAGGGATTCTCTGGGATGTTCTCCGGATTCCAGATAGCCACCAGGTAAACTCCAGGCATGGGAGCGATAAGTGTGTTTAAAAAGAAGGATTTCTTTATTTTCGTTAAAAATTATGCCGGTAGTTCCGACCAAAAATTTGGTTTGGAACATATTCATAATAAAAAGCTGCCATCCTTTGGAAAGATGAAGGGATCGATAAATTTTGGCTAATAATGTTTTCACATTGCGTTGGGATCTTCGGATTCGTTACCGGAAAAATGACTTAATCTTTCATTTTCCAATTCCAGTTGATGAATTCTTTTGGTCAATTCTAATATTTCATCTTTATCTTTTTTGATTTCCTTATTTTTGCCATGGAGAGTAAAGGAATTTGAAATTGCCCGGACAAGATGTACCAAATATGACAAAACTAAGCCTATTAACAGAGAGCCAATAATTACATAAAAAAGAGGGATGTCTGAAATTACATACATACCTAAATTTAGGGTAACCGGAGCAAAGTTGTACTTGGAAATATAAACAAGAAATGATCCTATAATAAGAAATAAAATTAGAATTAACATATTTAGCTTAAAATACCAAGGCCAATTAAACCGATAATAATGAGATAAGCGGCGATAAGATAATTGACTATTTTGGGAAAGACCAAAATTAAAATACCAAAAACTAAAGAAGCTAAAGGACTAAGATTTGAAAAAGAGATATTCATATAATTTTTATAAACCTAATAAGCGAGCGAGAAAAATAATAACGGCGATAACGAGTAATAGATGAATAAGTCCTCCACCAATGTGAAGAGAAAAACCTCCCAACCACGAAATCACTAACAGAATAATGATGATATTTATAATATCCATAATTTAAGACTCCTGTTTTTCACCTGAGGAGATGCGAATTAATTTAACAATTCCCCATGCTAATAACATATAAACGAAAATTGCCACTAAGGTTGACGGCTCAAAAACCGAACCGGAAACATAAGCTTGTCTAAAAATTCCCTGGAAAGGTAAAACAAAAATCCCGGTAATTCCATAGATAAATCTAACAAAACCACTGGCAAGGTTGGCTCCAGTCAACTTGAGAAGCAGACGAATGCCTAGTAATATTTCGAGAAAACCAAAAAGAAAATATATTGCATATTCAATAGTTTCTCGGTTTGAGGCTCCGGTTTTGACTTGAGTAGTTAAAATCGGGTTGCCACTATCTTTGTCGTTTTCTACCGGAGTTGTTATTGTTTCTTTAATTATTTCTGTCATGTTTTTATCCCCTTTTTTGAATTATGCGGCCAACATAAATAACCACCACTGCGCCTATTACGGCTACTAAAAGACTATATAGATTAAATCCGTCAACACCCGATTTACCTACCATTCCCATTAGAAAACCACCGACTATTGATCCTAAAATTCCCATAATAATGTCGGTCATGGTACCCTGCCTGTTGTCGGTTTTCATAATAACTGAGGCAATCCATCCTGCTAGTGCTCCAAAAATTATCCAAAGTATAATACCCATATTTTTTCCCTTCTAAAATAAATAAATTAAATTTCTTCTGTTTTTATGGTGTCTGATTTATATTCACATCAATTTCATTCGGAATATTGACTTCAGGTGCGGGAATATTAATCTGAGGTGTTCCCATTTTTCTAATGGCCGGAAGACCAAAATAAAAAAATAAGAAACCTAACACTATAAGTCCAAAAATAGCAACCAACAAACCACCATTATTATTATCATTGTTTGCCGGAGCCGGACTATTTACTATTGTGGTCATATTTTTTCACACCTTTTTTAATAAATAAAACTTAGTTTAAAAAATTTTTTAGAATTCTTCTTTTTTGATGATTGTTTCGGCGGGCAAATAAGCTATCAAGGCTTTTTCGACTATTTTGGTTAAGGTTAAATCTTCCAGTATAGCTTGGGCCCGGGCGTATTTTGCTAAAGAGGGTTTCATGAAAAGGGTGATTCGCTGTTTTGCAGTAGTTGTCATTATACTAATAATACACTTAGTTGTAGTGGTTGTCAAACGACAAGTAGTTTGATTTGCTTGATAGCACTTTAAAAAATAGTATTTTTTAACTCTTTTTTACCGATAATTTTGGTAACAGCGGCAAGAATCGAATTAACATTAACAATACCCAGGTTTCGTTCATTCAAATTTGATTTTTCTGACATGCAATTATTTTTGACTTTATGTTTTAAGCTGAAGAGATTCGGATAAGTTTATGTAGTCGAAAAAAAGTTATCTGTTGGATATATTTTAAAATTTATTGGAAGAATTGGCAGTAATCAAGATAATATATAAGGTGTAATGCAAATAACAATTTTTGGGTGAACTAAACCGTCAGTTAAGGTGATATGAAGAAAGTTCGGCGGTTAATTTATCGATATTTTCAAACAAAATGGAGCGATCTATATATTTAATTAGTCCTTTTTTTTCAAGTTTGGCGAGTTCGATACCGGCGGTTTCACGAACAACGCCGACAAGAGTGGCAATATCCTGCTGAGTAAAACGGTGGTGAACAATAGTACTGTTATTTTTTTGCTGTTCACCGAAATGTTTTGCAATATATAATAATATAGAAATTACCCTTCGATAAGCATCACTAAAAACCAGGTGTTCGACTCTGGTTAATGTTTCAGCGTAATCTTCCAATAATTCACTCATTAATTCAAATAATAGTGAGGGTTTGTCTTTGATAAAATTAACCACCTGTTCCTTGGGGGCGCGACCGACTTCGACGGGCGTTAGGGCTTCAAAAAAATAAACATTGGGGGTGCCGTTGATGGCCCAAACCATGGGAAAGTAGGAAATTGGTTTGAGAATGTGGAGAGAAAGTTCATTGCCACTTTTGGAGATAGTGTATTGGCGGACATATCCTTTGGTAAGACAAAAAATTCCCTGAGGGTCGTCGTCAGCGCGAATTAGCATTTCTCCTTTCTTGTAATCGCGAGTAGAAAACTGCTCGTAAAAAATTTCGAATTCTTGAGTTTTGTTGATGCCGTCAGTATCCATTTAGTTAAGTTGTGTAATTAAGTATATTAATTATACGCGGAAAACATGGGGTTAGCAATTTTATTAGACTTTTTTTGAATGGATTTGGATTATTGAGGAATATTTATTTCTTTTTGGTTTGACCCCAAGAAAAGAGAGCAGATTGGATAGTATAGGCCAAAGGATTAAAGAAATTGAATCCTTATGGAGTGGTTGTCGGGGTTAGGGTCGGAACAATTGTGGGTTCTGCTGTCGGGACAACGCTAGGGGTGACAGAAAGATCAGGTGTTACGGTAGGAGAAACAGGCGATACAAAACCAGTGAGTAATTTGCTAAGCCAACCGAACAAACTAAAACCCTTAAGACTTTCGTTTAATCTGGTTTCGACAGCAAGTAATTCTTCGTTTAAAGAACTTATGGATTCCTGGATAGCTGTTTTTTCACTGGTTGAAGCCTTGCTTTCCAGACGGGTTAATTGTCTGACCTGATTTTGAAGATGAACAATTTCACTTCTGACAGCACCGGCATTTTTATAGTCAGGGCCAATAACCAATTTTGCCAGACCGGATCTGGTATTGATTTTGTTGAGAGAGCTATCAATGGTTTTATCCGATTCTATTTGTTCTGCCTGAATCTGTTCGAGTTCTTCTTTGATTTGAGGAGTTTTGACTTTTGGCTTAACTACTTCAATTTTTTGGATGGTTTGGTCTAAATATTTAGCTTTTATCTGGGTTGGTTTGGGTTGATTGGACGGATTAACTTTGTCATTTTTGGCCAGAGTTAAGGTGGAAGAAAAAGTAAAAAACATTAAAAGAAGAGCGAGAAAGAGCTTGTTTGATATTTTCATAGTAATAAGGTTATAGTCTTATTGTCTTGGGTTGTCAAACTGACATAAAATTATCAGTTGCAGAAGTTGGGTGTTTTTATACTTTGGTTTTGTATTTCAACAAACGAAAAAGTCCTTTTGACGGTTTGTAAACTTTGTCGGGAAATTTTTCGACTAATTTCCAGACGCATCCGTTAACTGTTTTGGGATGAAAACTGCGGTCTGAAGCTTCAATTTTTGAAATAAGTTCTGACCAACGTAAGCCTTTTGGATTCTTCTCGAGCAATTCAAGGGTGGTGGCGTAAATTCGCCCGGTGATGGTAGTTTTTCCACCAGTATTCATATTTAAATAAGTCCGGCTGAAAGGAGAAATAAGGCAATAGCGGTAATAATGGCAAAGATACCGGTGGTTTTTATAAATAAGTTGACGGCTTCTTTTTTTTGGCCATCAATAAAAAGCTGAAGAGGTTGGTAAAAAAACAGAAATGCCATCACGGCCACAGAAAGAGTAAGGAGTGATAAAAAGACGACCGGGGCAAAAAAAGTGTCGGGTTTATTTTTTAGAGGCTCGGTGACAAAGTTCATGACAATGACATCAAGGATAATGTAAGCGGAGGCGCTTAGGGCGTTGATTAAGGGGTTTTTGGACATAGTTGATTATAGCAAGTTGGGTACCCGCACTGGAATCAATCAAACTGTGGTGGGTGGTTTTAACTAATTAAGGATTTTATTTTACTTATGGAAGAAGTACCAGGAAATCCTTGCCAGTCCCAACCAGATTAAAAAAACTGATAGATCAAAGATGGTGAGAGGTTTTTCACCCTTGGCAGAATTAAGACCGGAATTATCGCCGATTATATTACCAATTAAACCCCAAAGAATAAAAGTGGTGATTAGTTGGACAATCAAAAATAAGATAACTTTTTTTGTCAGAGGACTTTTATTACCACGTCGGATTGGAACAACAAAATCATAATATGTCCAATCATTGCTTCTTGTATCATTCATAAATAAATTATACAGGTTTTCATGTCAACGATATATTACGGATTGTTCCATAATATATTTTTTGCTTTTCGCCTTGGATTCAATCAGGACTGCTATTTGTAAACATTAAGGCAAAAACTACTTTTTTTTAAGACTTTCATAAATCTCCCTCATTGATGCTTCGTCTGCTTCTTCTTGGTCTCTAAACATATCCTCTGGTTTAATACCCATTTTTAGTCTTCCCATATACATTGAAGCAGCTTCTTCAACATCGGCAGGTGAAATATCCATTAAGGTACTATTAAAGTCTTTACTCCAGTCGGGATTACCATCTGCTGTCTCAGCTGTAATGTGAATTTCATACGCTGTATCATTTTTTACTAAATTTCTTGGAAACATCGTCAGATGCAACCCATTATGAGAACCATCAATTATGGGACCTTTTTCGCTCTCTCTAACAACATAACCTTTATCTTGTGCACTGCCATCATTAGTTGCGATTATTGGTTTCATACTAAATTTTATCAAAAGTTCTCCAGTCCAATTAGTCTATATTCTAAAACGATTTTCAAACTGATTGTTATAATTACTATTAAATGAAAGAAAGGATATTAATAACAGGAGTTTCCGGAGTTGGTAAGACTTCGGTTTGTAAACACCTGGAAAAATCAGGATATGAATCAACAGATATTGAAAACATAGAAGGAATGTTTGAAATGGTTCGTAAGGGAACTAAAGAAGTTTTTGAAGATTATGATAATGCCAATCCAGAACATTTAAAAAGTGCTGAATGGATTTGTAATTTGGAAAATTTAAAATCTTTTTTGGCCTCTCAAAAATCAGATTTAGCCTTTTATTCCGGAATTGCTTCAAATATGGATGATATTCTTCCTTTATTTAATAAAGTCATTGTTCTTCAACCAGATCCTAAAATACTAAATGAAAGACTTAAAAATAGAGAGGGAACGGAAGATATTGGGAATACTCAAGAAGGGAGGGATATCATCTTGGGATGGAAAGATTGGTGGGAGGATGAAATGAAGAAAAAGAATGCAATATTGATTGATGCAAACGCCTCGGTAGAAGAAATAAGCAAAACGATATTAGAGAAAATAAAGTAAGGTTTCCCTAATTTTACCTCGACATAAAAATATTTAATTCATTGGTCTTGAGTTTTTAGGTCCTCTAATAAAGAATCGGTACAAGTACAAAATTCCAGATAATAGGTATGGCGCTCTATTGTTTGTAAATTTTTTAGTTCACTCCCGGTTTTGGTTAACGCGTCTTTAATTATTTGATAGCGGACCTTTGAAGAAAAATTTCCCACCCACTCGGTTCTGGCCGGATTTTCGTAAGTGAAAAGTTTATCTGCCAGTGTCAATTGTCTTTTGGTTTCGTTTTTTGAACAAAGTTTATAACCTTTGTGGCAAACTTGCGAGATTACCTCGTTAAAATACTCTTCGTTGGCCGTGGTCAGGCCATCTAAATAGGATGGGTCAATATCAGGGAAAGTTTCTGAGATAACCCTTTTTAAATTACTTCTGTAATGCAAAAAGAATTGATGTGTTTGGGGGTTTTTCAAATTATCAGCAGACAAGCTGATTAGTAATCTTCCTTTTGGCTTTAAATTTAATTTGATCTTTTTGAGCAACTGATCTTTGTTTTTGATCCAGTACCAAGAAGCGAGGAGGACAATGGCATCAAACTTTTCGGCATGCGTATAAGTATCAAAGTCTTGGACATTTCCTTTATAGAAAGAAACGTTGGGATAGTTACAAAGTTGGTTAGCATATTTTATAAACTTAGGAGAGATATCGATGCCAACAATTTTTCCCTTATCTCCCACAACTTCCCGAATTACTTTTGTCACCATTCCCGGGCCGCAACAGAGATCCAGAACATAGTCGCCGGGTTTGATTTCCGCAAATTTTACCGCCCTCTCGCCTCGGGGACGCCACCCAAAATACTCTCGTTCTTTTATGTAATAAGTGATTGCATCAGGATTTTTATATGCTTTTTTCATCTGTTTGTAGAATACACCCGATTTTAGGATTAAAAAAGAGATTATCATGAGAGTGCTGTGTGTAGAATCTAGCGGATTTTATTTGTATCGTTTTTTATCATGGACACAGTATGTTCCATCTGAATTTACCCATTTTTTCTCTTCTTGCTTGAGAAATGATTCTATTCCTTTTTCTTTGATGGTTTTTAGGTTGGTAATTTCACTCATCTCATATTTCTCTTGGTATCTCTTGTCTAAACGTTTAAGTCTTTCACAGGGAAATTTAGCACAATTAAAACAGTATTCTCCCTGTCTATCTTTACAAAGTTTAATGGCACATTTAATACAACTACCATTAACCTTTCTACCACTAGAACAACCTGGACACTTATTCTTTTCTCGTAAATATGCGAGGCAAAGTCCACAATTCATACCACAAGGAGCAATAAGTGACGATTTCATATTATTTTTTCCATCTGTCTAACTTTGGAATTGTACGGGTTGCCAGCCAAGCGAAAATTCCGTTGATTCCTGAATTTTTCATTTCTTTAATACAGAATTCCTGCATTTTTTGGGGAGTATCAATCTCTTTTGGAGTTAAAAACTTTCCGTTTTGATAACACATAGAACAATATTTATTACTTAAAGAACCATCTTTTTCTGTGCCCCCACCATTTTTGTCTTTATCTAATGGAAAACCGCAACTTTGACAAAATTTATATTTTTTCATTATCTAAATTTTATCAAAAGTTATTTTGTTCAAGGCGGGGTGTGAAATTTAAAAGCGAGAAAACACGAGCCGTGGAATGGTTTTGGATTAATTATCTTTAACAAAGGATAATTTATCTTTTCACCATCTCATTAGTTTGACTGTCAAAACATTCAGGAATAATGCTGCTAGGAAACTTTGGATAATTAGTTAAAACATCACAGGTGATAATGCCATTGCCGTCCCAGACTACATCCCATTGATTACCAGCAACCGCAAACCACATACCACCTTCACCCTGTCCGCCCTGACCAAAGGTGACGCTACCGGAAGCAAATCCAGGGGCTTCTTTTTGGATAATTATTTTTACTTCAGATAATGGTTTATTGTATTTATTTGCCAAAATTTCTTGAATTGCCTTCTCGGTTCCCGGAACAGGAATAGAAGAAGCATCACACTCCCCTTTGAAAAAAAGCCATTCGTCACACTCATTTCCATTTTCAAATACACACACACCCGACTGACTACCGTCAGCAGCAGTGCGAATAACAGATTGACCACCATGTTCATTGCAATAGACTGATGCCGGATTTGTCATATTTGCTAAAGGGGAATCGTCAGCACTTGTTGGCTTATTTTTATTTACTGAATAGAAATACGAACCAGTTCCGATAATCACTAAAAGCAATACCAGAGTTATTAATTTTATAGTTTTCATAGCAATAATCTTAGCAAAACCAACGATATATTTAAACAGCCGTAATAATTATTACACGTACTTGAAAATGTTACCGATAAGGAGCATTATAATCGTGATGGATACAAACAGAAAAATTTCGCGAATTACGGGAGTGCTACTCATAACTGCGACAGTAGCTGGTCTACTTGGCAGTAATCTTACGGGATCTATTGTAAGCGCCCCAGATCATCTGGTTCAGATTGCTGCAAACAAGAACTTAATTGTGGTGGGTGCACTTCTTGCATTTGTTGCGGCCGCCGGAAGTGCTGGTATCGCAATTGCGCTGTACCCCGTCTTACGGAAATACAATGAAGGGTTAGCTCTTGGATCGGTTGGTTTTAGACTAATTGAGGCGGTGTTCTACACCATTAGTGCACTCGGCTTACTTTCTTTGCTGTCACTAAGCCAAGAATATACGAACGCAGGGTCTCAGGCTTCAACCCTTGAAATCCTAGATACTTTAATTTCTGCCATACGTGTTTGGGCCGGGTTTGTACTAGGAGTGATTGCCTTTTGCTTGGGCGCGGCAATGTACTACTACGTGATGTATCGATCGAAGCTTATCCCTAGCTGGTTGTCTATTTGGGGTCTGGCTGGACTCGCATTATTGTTCTCGATGACCATGTTGATTGCTTTTGGCGAAAGAATTTCAGGACCTTCAGGTATGCAGGTATTGTTGGCGATTCCACTCGCCCTACAAGAAATTGTTTTGGGAGTGTGGCTGATAACCAAAGGCTTCAATCAACAGGCAATTGCTTCTTTGTCTAAAAAAGAAAGGTAATTAAAAATTATAAATAGCACTATGAACGAAAAATTTTATGAAAAGTATGCCTGGATTATTTTTTTAATTATTGGGGTAATGGTGGTGGCCGGGGGAATTCCTCATGCATTGGGATTTAATACTGATCCAACCTTGGTGCAGACTATTAGTGGCCAGACAATTGAAAATCTTAAAACTTCTATTCCCATGTTTTTTAATTTATACAATTTTTATTTTAGAGGCGGAGGATTGTCTGACTTAGGCTTGGCTTTTTTCATTATAGTCATTTCTATAACTGCTTATAGACAGGGGCAAAAGTGGGCTTGGTACGCTTTCTGGTTTGTTCCTGCCTACTTTTTATGTTGGATCGGGCTTAGTTTAACCCTGACTCCTGAATCCAGTTTTTCATTGCTTCCACCATTAATGGTATTTATCATTTTAAGTCTCACGGGGCTATTGTTACCATTTAGAAAATTTTTCCCAAGCAAGAGCTAACTATGCAAAAAAAGATACACTTTTATACGTTGTGGGTGGTGGTTCAACGGCTCCCCGCTACATAATCGCGGCAACAATCGAAGTAATTTTATTGCAGTATATAATTTGGACTGCCTGGAACTGGCCAAAGTCCGAAGGTTTTTAAAGATAATGCTACCCAATGTGCTTCCCCGCTGGGATAGTACTCGGATAGAAAAGTGGGTTAAGAACTATTTAAGGCTGAAACAGATCTTTGG
>Ga0209417_1007255_pt1 | contig 10802 bp, 11 predicted proteins | sample RifGroF2_FD_184002 | JGI IMG/M metagenome (GOLD analysis project Ga0209417, IMG submission 184002) | Groundwater microbial communities from Rifle, Colorado, USA - Groundwater F2 (SPAdes) (version 2) | ecosystem: Environmental > Aquatic > Deep subsurface > Groundwater | place: Rifle, Colorado... | reverse complement strand
ATTTTCAGGACATCCAGCAACCATGCTTTGCCACGGGCTCTATGACTCCAAAGTTCGAACGGCTTTTGCTTGCGATTTACAAAGTTATATGATATTATCATTTTAAATCGTTTTTATAGGGGCTTTGTCAAAGTTGACCGAAGTATTACATTAACAAACGTGCATTTAAAAAAGTAGTCGTACTCGCAATAATCCCACGATTTGTATTTTAGACATTATACCGAATAAGAAATTATATGCTAAAATTTAAAGATTTGTATGACTCCAAAGGAGTCAAATGCTTATAGCAGAATTGTTCAGCTATAAACATACGACCACTACGTGGTCGAACTATTTGAATTTTTCTCTAAAAAATTATTCAATATGAATCCTTTTGTAGGACTACTAATCGTTCCTCTTTTTCAAAAAAAAACACCCGATGTATTTTAAACATCGGGTGTTAATTATATTATACAATTTAATTGCCAATCTACTAGAAATCAGTTGCTAATTCGAATACAACATTAACAACATATCTGTCAGGATTAATGTCTCCTTGATTCAATAAAGATGCAGCATTCATTGGAACAACATCTAAATTGTATGGACCTGGAGCAGCAACATTACCTGCTTCTGTAGTTCCACATCTCCACAATAATTCGAATGAATTTTCTGATGCATCACCAGCATTACCTTGAGGAATACCATCTGTGTCAGGACCTAAACCATCACCAAAGTCATCGTTGTCTTCGATTAAAGCTGTTGCAGCTGGATAAACAACTAATGCTGTTACTGAAGTTGCATTGTCGGTTGGTCCGCTATACAATACTTCTTCTCCGCCTAATGAAGCCTCAGTTGTTCCTTGAGCTGTTGCTGTTGCTTCAAAATTATGAGACCCAATATTTTCTAAGGTAAAACCAACATTGTCTAATTCAAGTGTATTTCCTGGGTCATCGGTTCCAATAAAAGTATTTTCTTCAGCACCCCATTCAATTCTCCATCTTGTAGAAGAAGAAACGGTAAAATCGGTTTTGTAGAAGTTTGTGGCAACAGCTGTACCAGGACCTGTTGTTGCGGCAAGGTTGGCAGCAGAAGCTCCAGCTTCAGGATCTTGAGCATTTTGCAAATCAGCAACATCGGCACTTAATCCATACTTGTAATCATCAATAGAATTAAATACAAATTCGATGTTACCTCCATTAGTGATTGTCATTCTTAATACTTGATTAAGATTAACTGCTACAGGAATTACATTTCTATCTTTAACAGCTTGTCCAAAAACAACAACTGATAAAAGAAACGCTCCTAATAATAACGATAATTTTCTCATAGTTTTATAAAATTAGTTAAACATGTTTTTTACAAAAATAATATTTTTTCTCGATTGTACGCTTTAATTGATAAAAAAGTTGCACTTTTTTTGTAGTTTTGACAAATCAAAAACAAATAGAAAGACAATTGAATATGAAAAGAATTATTGTTCAAGCACTTATAATGCTTATTTCTACATTCATCTTTGCACAAGATTTTGAAGTATCTCCTGTTGAGATAAAATTTGAAGCAAGCGTAGGAGAAACAGTAATAAAAAAGGTAAGCATTAGAAATTACTCGAGTACTCGACAACAATTTTCGGCTGTGTATTATGATTACGAAATTGACGAAAACGGCAAAAAAGTTCCATTAAAAAACGGCGAAACTTCTAAACACACCATGAAGGATTGGATAAATATTAGCCCTTCGTTTTTTGAATTAAATCCGAATGAAGAAAGAATCATTGACGTAACTCTTTCAGTGCCACATGATGGAACTGGAGCTAGATGGGGAAAAATAGGAATTCAACCTGCGGTTGAGCAAACAGCCAGCAATGTTGATAAAACTGTAGCAACTGGGGTTTTAGTTGTTCCTAGAATTACTATTTGGCTAACTCAATCGCCAAAAGGCAATTCAAATTATAGTGCAACCATTAAAGATTTGGTTGAAACAACTACTGCAAATGATACTATTAGAAAATTTACCGCCCTTGTTACAAATACAGGGGGAAATATTATTGAGGCAAAAGTTTTTTTAACCATTGCAAATTTAATGTCGGCAAGCGAAAAAAAATATCCAACGAATACTCAAAAAATATACCCTGGTTCGAGTAAAACAATTGAACTTAGAATTCCTGAAAAACTTAGCCCAGGAAGGTACGTTGTTGCTGCCATACTTGATTACGGTCATAGAAAACCACTTGAAGGAACTCAAATTATTATTGAACAGAAGTGATTTAGTTGAAAGTTCATAAAGTTTGTAAAGTTTAGCAATTCAGATTAGATAAATTATGAGAAGTTTACTTGTTCTATTTTTGTTGTCATTATTCATTAGCATTCATTCTTTTGGTCAAAAAAAAATTAAAACTTACTATTCAGACAAATCGGTTAAGGAAATTTTTGAAGGAAAAGCCTCAAAAAAGGATACTATTTATAATGGCAGCTATGAAATCTATTATGAAAATGGAAAGTTATGGCAAAAGGGACAATTTAAAGATAATTTACTTGATGGGTTTTGGCTTGATTATTTTGAAGACGGAAAAATCAAACAAGAACTAACTTATGTTAAAGGCAATTTAGAAGGTATTTCCAAGACCTATTACAACAATGGAAAAATAAACCAAATACAAGCATATAAAAATAATTTATTGCACGGGAAACTAGAAATTTATTATACGAATGGTATCTTAATGGAAGAGTCGGAATATTACATGGGAATATTACATGGAAAATCTGCCAGCTACTTTGAAGACGGATACAAAAGAGTAGAGCGTTTTTTTATTGAAGGGTTAGAAAACGGAGACTATATTGAATACTTTGAAAATCATAATATTAAAGAAAAATCTTGCAAAAAAAAGGGAAAATATGATGGTTTTTTTGTTGGGTATTATAAGGAGTTTAAAGATAGTACGGTAAAACATGAATGTAATTATGCGAATGGAAATATTGAAGGCGAATTTAAAGGTTATTACCCAAGTGGAAACATTATGTTAAACTGCAATTATGTAAACAATATAATCGAAGGAGAATATCGATTATATCATGACTACAAAAATGTTATATTAATTGATAGCCTTTATTTAAAAGAAATTGGAATTTATAATAATTTTAAAAAGGTTGGATTATGGAAAAGTTATTATCAAAATGGCAAACTACACACAATTGGTAATTTTGTAAATGCTTTATACGAGGGAGAATGGTTGGTTTATTTCGAAGATGGGACATTGAAACAAAAAGGAAGCTATAAAAATGGACTTGAAAATGGACTTTGGATAAATTATTACAAGTCAGGCAAATTAAATTTTGAAGGTAATTACATCGACGGAAAACGAGTAGGAAATTGGAAGTGGTATTACGAAACAAGTAAAATTTGGAAAGATTGTTCTTACGAAAACGGAGAACTTATTTATCCATTTAATTTTTACGATGAAAAAGGAAATTTAAATTTTATTTATTCTGAAGAATAAGGATTACAAACACAAACAAACATTCTTTTAACAAATTTATTTATAATTCTCGTTTCCGTCTTTTACTATTAAAAAACCTTTCGGTAAGTTTGACTCTACCTTAATTATTTCTTTTGTAATAGGATGTGGAAAAGATAAATAGATTGCATGCAAACGAACTCGCCTTACAAAATCGACAGCCCCATTGTACTTTCTGTCGCCAACTATTGGGCAACCCAAATCGGACATATGAACGCGAATTTGATTTTTTCGTCCAGTTTCTATATTAACTTCTAAGAGAGTATATTCGTTTAATTGTTTAATGGTGCGATAGTGAGTTATGGCAAACTTGGCTTTTTCAGTTTGTGTATGAGTTGAATAAACTTTAAGGTTTTTGTTTTCGACAAGCCAACTTTCTATTGTTCCTTCTTCCTCCTTTGGCTTACCTTCTACTAATGCATAGTAAAGTTTTTTGGTTTCTTTCCAATTATCTTTAATAATGTTCATCGCTTTTTCCGATTTTGCAAATAGCAATACACCAGACACTTCTTTGTCGAGACGATGTACAACATACGCTTTTATACGACCTTTGCTTTGATCTTTTAAAAATCCTGAAAGAGTATGATAAACATTAGCACTATAATCCGTGCTTGATGTTGAAATACCAACCGGTTTATCAACAACTATAACATCATTATCTTCATACAAAACAGGAAATGGGGCTTTCGCTCTTTTCGGAGTGCTTGTGTTCACTTCAACAACATCGCCAGACTTAAGTTGATAAGAATAAAGCGTAACCACTTTTCCATTACAAACTACATTTTTGTGCTTTAAATTTTTCTTGATTCTTGTGCGAGGCGACTGCGGATAAAGCTCCTGTAACACTTCTAATAAAGTACAATTGTGGCTTACAGTTGTTTTGAGTCCCATATTACTTGCTTATAAATTGGGGTCAAAGTTACTGAAATTCAATTCTATTAATTAAAAAGAACAAGAAAAAATGTTTTTAAGCTTTTATTATCCGTTCACAATAAGCATATTAGGTTTTTTTAATAAAAAAATGACAGAATGTGTAAATAATTTTTCGCAGATTAATTAAAATTTGTACTTTTAGTAAACTTAAAAACTTAAAAAACACCTTACATTATGCACATTGCAATAGCAGGAAACATTGGCTCGGGAAAAACAACATTAACCACTTTGCTAGCAAAGCATTATGGCTGGGAAGCACACTTCGAGGCCGTTGACGACAATCCGTATTTAAACGACTTTTACGAAGACATGCAACGCTGGTCTTTTAATCTTCAGATCTATTTTTTGAATAGTCGGTTCAATCAAGTGCTAGATATTCGAAAATCGGGAAAAACAGTCATTCAAGATCGAACAATTTACGAAGACGCTTTTATTTTTGCACCCAACCTTCATGCAATGGGATTAATGACAACCCGCGACTTCGATAATTATTTTTCTTTGTTCGAACTCATGAGTTCATTAATCGAACCGCCCGATTTATTAATATATTTACGAGCTTCGGTTCCAACCTTAGTAAATCAAATACAAAAAAGAGGAAGAAAATACGAAAATACTATTCGTCTTGATTATTTACGACGATTAAATGAACGATACGAAGCATGGGTTTCGAAATACGATAACAATAAACTCTTAGTTGTTGATGTTGACACGTTAAATTTCACTGAAAACCCTGAAGATTTACGCGATGTAATCAATAAAATTGATGCTCAAATTCACGGACTATTCTAAAATTAAATTTTAAATGTAGGTTTTACAACATTACCAAAAAAAAATCCTGAATCCGAAAGGAAACAGGATTTTTTTATGTCAATGATTATCTTTATTTTATCTCTACTTCTTCCTCAGCAAGTTCGTCGTTTTTAAGAACAATTATTCCTTCTCCGGTAAGAGTAACTGTGTCGCCATAAGTTTTTTCAACATACACGTCGAAAATCGCTTCGTTGCTAAATTCAAACTCAACTGTACCATTACTGCCTGTATAATCGGTATCGGAAACGATTCCTGCATTTGGATCTATCATTGCTCCGTTTTTATCAACGTAAATTACAACCATAGCACCTTCAATTGTGTATTCAGCGGTATCAACAACCGTTATAATCGCTTTGGGAGGCTTTGGCTTTTTACAAGAAGTGTTGGTAACTAAACTAATGGTTAAAACACTAACTAACGCGATAAATAACATCTTATGAATTTTCATGTGCTTAATTATTGTATTTTTTATTTACTTTGTAAGTTCAAAATTAGTGAAATTTTTAACTAAATCAATAACTTGATACTAAAATTGTTATTATGTCGAAATCAGTGCTGATATTATTTGTTGTTTTTACGAGTTGTTTTTACGATGCTTTTGCTCAAAATTTGGAGTCTATTATTCTGCTCAAAACAGAGGTTGGCGAAATCAAAATTAAACTATACAACGAGACTCCAAAACACAGAGACAACATGCTGAAGTTGATTGAACAACATTTTTACGACAGCTTGATGTTTCATCGAGTTATCGATAACTTTATGATTCAAACAGGCGACCCAGAATCAAAAAATGCGATACCCGAAATTATGCTAGGAAACGGAGGCCCAAATTATTTGATTGATGCAGAAATAGTTCCAGAATTGATTCACAAAAAAGGAGTATTAGCAGCAGCTCGACAAGGCGATGACGTAAATCCAGAAAAAAAATCGTCGGGTTCACAATTTTACATTGTCGAAGGTCAGATAATTGACAACGAATCGCTTGATAAATATGTAGAAAAAATAAAGTACACTCAGAAACGGAATGTGTTTTTCGACTATTTACTTCTTTCCGAAAATAAAGAAATTAAACACAAATACGATTCTCTTCAGGCAGCAAAATCGATTTATCAATTACGCGATTTGACAAAACAAATTACCGAAAAGCTTATTGATAAATATAACGAAATCGATAAACAAAAAATTTTAAGCCAACAACAACGCGAAGTGTACTCAACTATTGGCGGAACTCCTCATTTAGATGGCGGTTATACTGTTTTTGGCGAAGTAATCGAAGGAATGGACGTTGTTGACATAATCTCGAAATACGAAGTTGATAAATACAGTCGCCCCATCAAAGACATTCGCATAATTAGCATCGAATTAATAAAATAACACAATGATAAACAACATTCAAAAATATATTGAAGAAGTGATTGCTTTTACAGCAAACACAAAAGACGATGTTGAACAGTTCAGAATCAAATTTGCAAGTAAAAAAGGTATAATTACACAATTGTTTGCTGATTTTAAATTAGTTCCTAACGAACAAAAAAAGGAGTTCGGACAAAAAATGAACGAACTAAAAAATTTAGTTCAAGAAAAGATAGATTCCTTACTCAATAATTTGGAAAACAAATCAGAAAGCACAAGCAATGTTGATTATACTTTGCCCGGAGATTCGATAAACTTGGGTTCGCGACATCCGCTATCAATCGTAAGAAATGAAATAGTAAGTATTTTTAACCGATTAGGTTTTACCATTTCTGAAGGACCCGAAATCGAAGACGATTGGCACGTGTTTTCAGCATTGAATTTTCCCGAAGAACATCCGGCTCGCGATATGCAAGACACTTTTTTTATCGAAAAACACCCCGATATTTTATTGCGTACCCACACTTCGTCGGTACAAGTTCGTGTAATGGAAAATCAAAAGCCACCAATCAGAACCATATCTCCCGGACGAGTTTTTCGTAACGAGGCTATTTCGGCACGTTCGCATTGTATTTTTCACCAAATAGAAGGCTTGTATATCGACGAAAATGTTTCGTTTGCCGATTTAAAACAAACCTTACTTTACTTTGCTAAAGAACTTTTTGGCGAGCATACAAAAATTCGACTTCGCCCCTCATTCTTTCCGTTTACCGAACCATCGGCAGAAATGGACATAACTTGTTCGCTTTGCGGAGGAAAAGGTTGCAATGTTTGTAAACACTCTGGCTGGCTCGAAATTCTAGGTTGCGGAATGGTTGACCCCAATGTATTGGAAAGTTGCGGAATCGACAGTAAAAAATATACTGGATTTGCTTTTGGTATGGGAATAGAGCGAATTACGATGCTAAAATACGGAATACGCGACATTCGTTTATTTTTTGAAAACGATTTGCGTTTTTTGAAGCAGTTTAAAAGCTGCGTTTAGGTTTTCCTTTTCGCCCTCTATTTTGGACATTTCGCACAAATAAATTCTTGTTCTGATGCAGAATGCTTGTATTTTTGCATTTTCACGTAAATACATTAAGAAATGTTGCAAAAATCAATCACACAAAAACTACTAAAAAATGCCATTTTGCTTTCTCCAGTAATAGGCATATTGGTTATAATTCCTCCGTTTTTCAAATTTCAAATGACTGTTAACCAATTTGTTGTAATGACTGCGGTTATGTCTTCGTTTATCTTTTTTATTTGGTTAGAAAACATCTTTACAATTTTCTTATTTGAGAAATTTTCTCAAAAAAAACAAAATAATTTTCATCGATATTTGTTGAGCTTTGCACTAACTATCATAATTTCTATTGTTTACAAGTTTTTTACGCCAGATATTATGCTTCAACCGCCACACACAGCAAATCCAGCCGATAATTTATTAGGTCCGCCAATCATTTTTGGAATTTTTCTAAACACAATCATACTAATTGTTCAAGAATTGGCTTTATTGAAAGATAAAAAATCGAAAGTTGAATTGGAAAATGCTCAATTGAAAATCAAAAATTCTGAAGCTTTATATCAACAATTAAAACAACAAATTCATCCACATTTTTTATTCAATTCGTTGAATGTTTTAAAAACTTTAATCAGAAAAAATCCCGATTTAGCTGAAGATTATTTAGTAAAATTGTCAGATTTTTTGCGAATTTCCATTCAATCGAAAGATTTGAATGTTGTAAAATTAGAAGACGAAATTGCATTGTGTGTTGATTATTTAGAAATGCAAAAAGTTAGATTTGGTAATGCTTTGCAATACGAAATTAATGTTTCACAAGAAACCATAAACTCGAAATATTTGCCTGTTTTTGCACTTCAAACTTTGGTTGAAAATGCAATAAAACACAATTCATTAACCGAAGACGCTCCTCTTTTAATTAAGATTTTTGAGGAAGAAAATTTGTTGATTGTTACAAACAATATTCAATCAAAATTATCAAACGAAGATTCAACTGGTATGGGTTTAGCAAATTTGGGTGAACGTTACCGAATTCTTTCGGGCGATGAACTTACAATTAGAATAAACAAAGAGAATTTTACGGTGAAAATTAAATTAATAAAAGGCTAAAACTGAGAAAGTAATTAGTAAAGAGCAAAGAGTTACGAGTATTTTTCTAATTACTCAGTACTTGTAACTCATAACTACTTTTCACTTTATAAACTTTACGAACTTGATAAACTAACGTATGAAAATTATAATAATCGAAGACGAAAAACTTACATCGCAAGATTTAGCCGAAACCTTGCAAAAAGTTGAACCAAACTCGGAAATTGTTGCAGTTTTGAGTTCGGTAAAAGAAGCGAATGCTTTTTTTGAAAAAAACACTTTAGAAATTGATTTAATTTTTAGCGACATACAATTAGGCGATGGTTTGAGTTTCGAAATTTTCAATAAATTCAACATCACAACGCCAATAATTTTCTGCACCGCTTACGATGAATATGCTTTAAATGCATTCAAAACCAATGGAATAGACTATATTTTAAAACCATTTTCGCAAAAAACAATTGCTTCAACAATTTCAAAATACAAAGAATTAAAAGCAAATTTTTCAAAAAATTCTGTAAACATTGACAAAATATTTGAAGTTTTCGAAAATCAAAAAAAACAAACTTTAAGTTCGGTTTTGGTTTATGTTAAAGACAAAATTTTACCTGTAAACATCGAAAATATTGCCGTTTTTTATATCGAAAATGAAATTACTCGATTGCTAACTTTCGACCAAAAAACGTATTCAATTAACAAAACAATGGAAGAATTAGAAAACTCTTGTTCTTTGAATTTTTACCGTGCCAATCGACAATTTTTAGTAAACCGAAAAGCAGTGAAAGAAGCATCGCAATATTTTGCTCGAAAACTTTCAGTAACGCTTACCATTCCTTTCAAAGAAAGCATTGTTGTGAGCAAAACAAAAGTTACTGATTTTTTGAATTGGCTGGCAAATAATTAAACCCATTTCAATATTTTTTTAACTTTGAAAAATAAACAGTAACAAAAGGGACGCAAATAGATACAAATTTGGTAGTATTTGCTTAGCTTTGGGAGGGTTATAAATGATTAACAGTCAGGCTAAAAGACAACATAACAATTTAAAAATTGGAACGATTAGGGAAAGAATATACAGACCATAAAGTATTCGGACAACTTTCAGAGTTGGCTGACTTTTATGACTCTTTGGCTCACACGACAATGGGATTTATGAGCCAAGGTACAAAAGCAATATTGAATTTAGACACTTACGTATTTACTTCAGTAAAAGGAACCCTTGACTCGATTAGAGAAATTTTATCAAACGGAAGAATAAATGACTCATACGCTTTACTTAGGAAATACTATGACTCGACAATAATAAATGTTTATACCAATCTATATTTGAACGACCATTTCAATCTTGACAATTTTATCGTTGAGCATATTGACAATTGGAGAAAAGGCACAGAAACAATCCCTGAATATCGGGTGATTTCAAAATACATAAAAGATTCTGCTAAACTAAAACCAATTACAGACCTGCTTTTAAAGGACAAACTTTACAAAAACGTTCGAGATAGGTGCAACGACCATACACATTACAACTACTATCACAACTTGTTGCTCAATGACAATGAAATTTATTTACCGAATAGAATTAAAGCATTGGAAACTTTCTCTGCTGACTTGATAGCCGTTTTTGTTCAACATTTTGCTTATCTCTTTTATTTAAACGACCATTATATGATGTCAACAGACTATATTGACTTTCTTGACGTGGGTATGACACCAGAAGAAGGTTCACAATATTGGGTTTCGCCATTTATTCAAAATACATTTGACAAATGGATTAAACCATACAGACTAGACATTGCAGGCGAAATAAAATCTAAGACTTCAATGAAACTAGAATGATTTTGACAATTAAACGTACGGAGAACAAAGAAGCCCGAACCGCTAACACATACTGAGGTCTAGCTGTCCGCTCCGCTAACAACGGATAACGTCAGTTCGTCTAAAAACCAGCTATTTGTTTTAATTTTTGACTAAAAATAAGGCGATTTAACGAGAGATAAAAATATTCAGACAATAATTTATTCCCCAAATAGGGTTTGTTAAAATTCATGTTTTGGA
>Ga0209417_1007254_pt1 | contig 10804 bp, 6 predicted proteins | sample RifGroF2_FD_184002 | JGI IMG/M metagenome (GOLD analysis project Ga0209417, IMG submission 184002) | Groundwater microbial communities from Rifle, Colorado, USA - Groundwater F2 (SPAdes) (version 2) | ecosystem: Environmental > Aquatic > Deep subsurface > Groundwater | place: Rifle, Colorado... | reverse complement strand
CAACTGAGGGGGCGAAAAAAATCGATGCAGGGTAGCATTATGGGCTCATGGTGGGCATTGAAGCAGATAATGTGCCGGCTCCGGTAATTTGGAACGGCGCTCAATTAACGACAGACACTATTATGAATAGAATGAAATTGCCTCAACGACATATTACGATATCACATGAGCATAATATGTGTTGACCGCCAACGGCTTTTTACGTTTTAGGTATTGAATTACATCGTCAAACAAAAATCGCAAATCAACGACTTTTTACGGATAGCCATTTAATTTCAATATGATATATATTTTCAGCACCACAGACACATCTTATGACATTATTATCACTGTTGTCGTTACCACAAGCATCACATTTCCAAGACATATTTCATCCTTATCACTATCTATTTCTGATTTCCTCTAGTATCTCATGAGTATTAGCATCAGCTGAACCGAATTTTAGCTGAGCACATGCTAATATCGTAATAAAAAACAGCAGAAACACACCTACTCCCCATGTCTGAAAGTATTCCGAAATGCCATATGGTATTTTAATTAGATAGCTTACTGGGGCTAAGATTCCATGCATACAACATACAGAAGCAATCAAAACAACATAATCATAGGCAACAGCTGCAAGTGAGATAGATAAAATGGTAAATAATATTGAAATTGCAACATAGTATTTTGGACCTAAATTGAATTTGACCATAAAAAGGGTGACTGCCAAGGAAATCAGACAAATATACAAGAAATATAATGTATATTTTTGTGGAATTCTAATATCACTGGAAAGACCATTGTTAAGTTTTCGAAGCATGTTAGCCATATTCCCCCCACATTGCCTGCTGTTTCATGGCAGCGAATATATCAAATATATAATGCAGCCGCTAGTGATTATTTCGACCGGATTATTGAAAAGCCAGCCACTGCCAAAAGACTTTAAGCGATAGTCAACCGGCATATAATTATAAAGTCATTTACTGCTGTTTGCTTGTATACTTCGCCTATTTATAGTAGTTTTACATCTATTTATTTAAGACCTTAAAGGTGCTGCCTTAATGAGTTTGACTGACTTCCACGCAGCATATTATGCACATGAACTGACAAAGCGCTGCTCATCAGATAGTGTCGAAAAACTTGCTTCTGTTCTGGCTGACGCACAGGTAGACCTCAACCCGCACCAGGTAGAGGCGGCGCTCTTTGCGTTTCGCAGCCCATTTTCAAAAGGCGCCATATTGGCTGATGAGGTTGGTCTCGGCAAAACCATTGAAGCAGGTCTGCTGCTTGCCCAAAAGTGGGCCGAACGCAAGCGGCGCCTGTTGGTAATCGCACCGGCCAACCTCCGCAAGCAGTGGAGCCAGGAGATGGCTGACAAGTTTTTTCTTCCCTCTGTCATTCTTGAAAACAAAAGCTTTAACGAGATTATCAAGGGCGGCAACCTCAACCCCTTTAATCAGGACGGTATAGTCCTCTGTTCATATCAGTTCGCTCGCACCAAAGAGCCGTATCTTCGGCAGACACCATGGGATTTGGTTGTCATCGACGAGGCGCACCGGCTGCGCAACGTCTACAAAAGTAGCAGCAAGATTGCTAATGCCATTAAAAATGCCATCGCGCCCTTCCCCAAGGTGCTGTTGACCGCAACGCCACTGCAAAACTCGCTTTTAGAGCTGTATGGCCTTGTCAGCATTATTGACGATTTTGCCTTTGGTGACTTTAAAAGCTACAAGGCTAAATTCGCTCGGCTCGGCAATGACACTGATTTCGACGACCTTAAGGAGCGGTTGAAGCCGCTCTGCAAGCGCACCCTGCGGCGGCAGGTACTGGAATACATCAAATATACTAACCGTCATGCACTGGTGCAGGAGTTTGTACCGTCAGACGATGAGCAGCGACTTTACGACATTGTCTCTGACTATCTCCAACAGCCTACCCTTTATGCGTTGCCCGCAAGCCAGCGCCAGCTCATGACGCTGATATTGCGTAAGCTCCTGGCATCATCAACTTATGCAATTTCTGGAACTCTCGACGGGCTTGTTAAAAAACTGGAAGCGGCTGAGTTGGCGGCGACATCTGTTGACTCCGTACCGGATGACTTGCCTCAAGACATCGAAGAACTCGACGAGTTGGCGGATGAGTGGGAGGGTGATGACGACGGTGCCGCACCAGCGGAAAAGGCTCGATTGTCACCGGAGCAGGTAGGTGAACTGAAAGAAGAGATGGAGCAGTTGCGTGAGTTTCACCGGCTGGCTAACTCTATTGTCAGCAACTCCAAGGGTGATGTTCTGTTGACTGCATTGCGGCGCGGGTTTGAAGCAGCTACTGAGGCCCAGAAGCAGCAAGGAGCAGCAACGCTTCAACAGAAAGCCATAATCTTCACCGAGTCGCGCCGCACACAAGAATATCTCGTGCGTATTCTGGATCAGACCGAGTTTGCCGGTAAGGTGATGCTCTTTAACGGCACCAATAACGACCCAGTTTCGAAAGATATCTATAAAAAATGGTTGAAGCAACACGAGGGAACCGACCGAATTTCTGGCTCTGCGACCGCCGACATGCGCGCGGCATTGGTAGAAAACTTCCGTGACAATGCCTCGATTCTTATTGCCACCGAGGCGGCCGCTGAAGGCATCAACCTGCAGTTCTGCAACCTGGTTGTTAATTATGACTTGCCGTGGAATCCGCAGCGCATTGAACAGCGCATCGGTCGCTGCCATCGGTACGGCCAGCGCTTCGACGTTGTCGTGGTTAACTTCATCAACAAGAGCAACGCGGCCGATATACGGGTGTATGAGTTGCTTGCCGAGAAGTTCTGCCTCTTTAATGGCGTGTTTGGCGCCAGCGATGAGGTTCTTGGTGCTGTGGAATCCGGCGTCGATTTTGAGAAACGCATTGCAGCTATCTATCAGCAGTGCCGCACACCAGAGCAGATTCAGTTTGAGTTCGACCAGCTGCAGCGCGAGCTGGAGACGGAGATAATAGCTGGCCAGCGCGACGCGCGCGAAAAGCTCCTCGATAATTTTGATTCAGAAGTAGTCGAGAAGGTGAAAATTCAGAGCCATGATTTGCTTGACCGCTTCAACGAACAGCTATGGCGGCTCACCTGCTATCTACTGGCCAACCATGCCAGTTTTCAGGAACAGAATTTCAGCTTTACCCTCAGCTCTAATCCATTCCCGACCGAAATTATTCACCCTGGCCCCTATCGTATGGGGAAAGCGGTTGAAGACGCCAACACCTACCGCGTCGGGCACCCCCTTGCTCAGCATGTACTCCAGCGAGGCATGGCATTGGCGCCGGCACCCGCTCATGTGATCTTCGACCTAAGCAGCAGCGGCAAAAATATTGCCATCCTCAACTCGTTGCGGGGCAAGACCGGATGGCTCACTTGTGCCCTGTTGACTATGAGTGCCCTGGAAATCGAAGACCAGCTTATTTTGTGCGGCATAACCGATGACGGAGACCCTTTGGACGATGCGCAATGTCGGAGATTTTTCGATTTACCGGCAAAACAGGTAAAAACATGCGCAACGCCTATAAGAGCAATCACTGTAAAGCTTGAGCTTGAACAGGCCCAGCGGCGGCAGGAGCTGCTTGACGAGATGACGGCGCGCAATGGTAGCTGGTTCGATGCCGAAATGGACAAGCTGGACAAATGGGCTGAAGACCGGCGCACATCGCTCAAGGTTGAGCTTTCAGACCTCGATGATGCGCTGAAAGAAGCGAGAAAAGGCGCACGTACTGCACCGACTTTGCCGGACAAGCTGGAGCGCCAACGGGCCGTGCGAACTCTTGAGTCGAAGCGGGACGAGGCATGGCGCGCCTATGACCTAGCCAGCAGAGAGATTGAACGGCAGAAGGATGATTTGCTTGACGAGATAGGCAAACGGCTGGAGCAGCAGATTGAGCAGAAAGAGCTGTTTTTACTTAGATGGAGCTTGTTATAACCCGGAATACTCTTGTGATTACATGCATTGTTGGAGGGGAAAAATGAAGATAAAGTCAATCAGGCTTGAGAATTTCAGGAGTTTCAAAGACGAGACGATTAGCCTCAACCGATATTCATGTTTTGTCGGCGCGAACGGAGCAGGGAAGTCAACTGTTCTGGCAGCGCTTAATGTATTTTTTCGAGAGCAGAACTCTTCATCTACGGACATCAGCAAACTTTCTGATGAAGATTATTTCTGCAAGGACACAACAAACCCTATTCGAATAACAGTTACCTTTGACGACCTGGGTCAAGTTGCACAAGAGGAGTTGTCCGCTTATGTCCGGCAAAATGAGCTTGTTGTCACGGCGGAAGCCCCCTTTGACCCAATTAGTGGGCACGGCACAGTCAAGCACCTTGGGCAACGTCTGGGCATCAATGAATTTCGACGTTTTTTTGATGCAGAAAAAGCAAAAGCATCTGCTGCCGACCTTACTACTATCTACGAGGCCTTTCGGCAACAAGTTCCTGAACTTCCGGCAGCAAAGACAAAAGACGATAAAAGAGACGCACTTATTGCTTATGAAGCAGCTCATCCTGAACAGTGTATTTTAATTCCCAGTGAGGACAATTTCTACGGAGTGAACAGTACCGGAAAACTCGCAGCCTTTATTCAATGGGTCTATGTTCCGGCGGTAAAAGATGCTGGCGAGGAAGGGCAGGAATCAAAGAACACTGCGTTAGGAAAATTGATTGCTCGGGCTGTCCGCGCACGTACAAACTTTGAAACAGAACTTGATGCACTAAAGTCTGAAACCCTTGTTAAATACCGTGAACTGCTGGACAGAAATCAAGCCAGCCTTACCGAAATTTCTCAGTCCCTGCAAAGAAGACTTGAGTCGTGGGCACACCCAAACGTAAGACTTGGCATGGAATGGCTTTCAGACCCGAGCAAGTCAGTAACGCTTCAACAGCCAGTTGCTGGAATTAAGACCGGCGAAGGTGATTTTCTCGGGAATTTGTCGAGAATGGGGCATGGGTTGCAACGCTCTTACCTGCTGGCGCTTCTACAAGAACTTGCCGGTTCTGAGTTACCTGATGCACCGACTCTGATTTTAGGTTGCGAAGAGCCTGAGCTTTACCAGCATCCTCCCCAAGCAAGACACCTTGCTGAAGTGTTTTGTGAATTGACAACGGGCAACAATCAAATCCTCATTACCACACACTCCCCATTATTTGTGAGTGGCGATGGCTTCGAGAATGTTAATCTCGTCAGGCGCGCTGGACAAGGTACAAGCTCAACAATCAGTTCCCTGACTTTTCAGAAGCTATGTAACCGCATTCGAGAAGCTACAAGAGAAGACCAGCAACGACAAATAGGAGGGCTTGTAGCCAAGATTCATCAAGCTCTGCAGCCAGGAATTGCGGAAATGTTTTTTGCACACACCCCGATACTTGTTGAGGGGCTTGAGGATATATCATACATAACTACTGAATTGCATGTGTCTGGCCTTTGGCCAGAGTTCAGGCGTCTTGGATGCCATCTTATTCCTGTGAACGGAAAAGACAAGCTCATACAACCGCTGGCAATGGCAGTTGAACTAGGGCTGCCGGTTTTTATTGTGTTTGATGCTGACACTGACACTCAAAAACCCGAACACCGGGTGCAGCACGAACGAGACAACCGTGCTTTAATGAGTCTCCTTGGTGTCAATGAGAACCCTTTTCCTGACAGCAACATAATGGGTCATAATCATGCAATCTGGCAGACTAATATTACTAAAACCGTAAAAGCAGATTTTCCAGCTGTTGATTATTCGCGAATAACAGAAGCGGCCCGCCTGAACTACGCTCAAGAATCCGGGATTGATAAAAACCACCTGTTTATAGCCGATTGGGTTACTGCTGCGAGCGATGAGAATCTCAGGTCACAAACATTAAACAGTCTTTGTAGAGCCATTATTAACTTTGCAGGTGGAGAGGCATAACCATGACAGACCAACCAGAAAAACTCGACATTACTTCACATGACATAGCCGAAGATAAGCGGCAGGAACTGCTGCGCCTTTTTCCTGAAGTTCGTACCGAGGGCGGAAAGCTGGACTTTGAGCGGCTGAAGCTGGCACTCGGTGAAGCTGTTGACGGCGGCAAAGAACGCTATGGCATGAACTGGCCCGGTAAGGCAGATTGCTTCAAGACTATTCAGGCACCAAGTATGGGTACTCTACGACCATGCCCAGAGGAGAGCATCAATTTTAATACTACCGAGAACCTGATTATAGAGGGCGACAATCTCGAAACACTGAAACTGTTGCAGAAGTCCTATCTCGGCAAGGTAAAGATGATTTACATTGACCCGCCCTATAACACCGGCAACGATTTTATTTATCCTGATAATTTTTCTGAGAGTCTTCAGACCTATCTGGAATACACAGGGCAGATTGATGACGAAGGGCGTAAGTTTGGCACCAACTCTGACACCGACGGTCGGTTTCATTCAAGGTGGCTAAACATGATGTATCCAAGGTTATATCTGGCGAGAAATTTGATGCACGACGATGGTGTCATCTTCATCAGTATCGGAGACCAGGAGCTTAACAACTTACGTTCCATAATGAATGATTTGTTTGGGGAAGAGAACTACATAAACACTATTTGTGTCAAAGCAAAACCTTCTGCGGGTGCAAGTGGCGGCGGTGAAGACAAACGGCTAAAAAAGAACGTTGAATTCTTACTGGTCTATGTTAAAGACCGAGAAAGTGGTAATTCACTTGACCTTAATCAGGCATTCGATGAAACAGAATTGACTGAGCATATTGCAGCAATGCGTGAAGAAGACAAAAGCTGGAAGTACACTCGTGCTGTTACTGATTTTGGTATGCGAACCTTTGTAACAACGACTGTTGATGGTGATGGAAACGAAATTAAGATATTTAGACATGACAACTTCGTATTCACTCCGATTGCTCAGCTTATCAACAAAGGTGGAACTGAATCAGATGCATATAGACAGCATTTCGACACCGTTTTTAGAGATACTAATGCGCAGAGTTCAATCAGAACAAGAGTAATGGAAGCACTTGGAGAAGAGGAAGGTCTCTTCAGTATTGAGTACATACCTCGAAGTGGAAAAAACAAGGGGAAACCAACAACAGTCTATTACAAGGGCTCTAAAAAAGACCAAATCGCGTGGCTTCGAGATATTGCAAGACAAGATGAAAAGAATGTTTATATCCGTGGCAAAACAGGCACATTGTGGGCTGATTTCAACTGGAATAACGTTTCCAAAGAAGGTGACATTGCCTTCCCTAACGGTAAGAAACCAATTGCTTTCATACAGCGCATGATGCAACTCTCGACTAAGTCGTTGGAAAACAATATTGTCCTCGATTTTTTTGCCGGCTCTGGCAGCACCGCCCATGCCGTCATTGACCTCAACAACAGAGATGGCGGCAACCGCAAGTTTGTCAATGTTCAGCTTCCAGAACCAACAGAGCGCGATGACTTTCAGACTATAGCCGACATAACCAAAGAGCGTGTCCGCCAAGTCATCAAGAAACTCAACGACGAAGATGCAGGCAAGCTTGACCTTGAAGGTGCCAGCACACAAGACCGAGGCTTCCGTGTCTTTAAGCTATCAGAATCGAATTTCAAAACGTGGAACGCAGACGCTCCTCATGATGCACAGGAGCTGGAACGGCAGCTGGAACTGCATATCGACCATATCCGCGACAACCGCGGCGCCAATGACCTACTGTACGAAATCCTCCTCAAAAGTGGTTTCCCACTAACAACACCAGTTGAAGCATTGTCTCTCGCAGAGAAGACCGTCTACAGTGTTGCCGGCGGCGCACTGTTAATCTGCCTGGAGCGTGCATTGACGCTTGAGCTGATTCGCGCCATGGCGGAGACGCAGCCAGAACGAGTGGTATGTCTTGATGAAGGTTTTGTCGGTAATGACCAGCTGAAGGCCAATGCCGTACAGATATTCAAGACCAAAGGCGTCACCAGCTTTAAGACGGTGTAAGGGGGCGTGGATTATGACTAAAGAGCTTGTGCCGGTCGAAAGCCGGGTACTTTTCTATACTACAGTTGATGGTGCCGTTAAGGTTGAGGTTGTTTTTCAGGATGAGACGTTTTGGCTCTCGCAGAAGCGCATGGCCGAACTGTTTGGTGTTGAGGTAAATACCATCAGCTATCACTGCAAGGAGATTTTTGCCAGCAAGGAATTGCCGGAAGAGTCAACTGTTCGAAAAATTCGAACAGTTCAAAAAGAGGGCGAGCGTGATGTTACCCGCAACGTAGAGTTTTATAACCTCGACATGGTTATTGCCGTCGGCTATCGAGTCAATAGCCATCAGGCGACACAGTTCCGTATCTGGGCAACTCAGACTCTCAAGGAGTACATCATCAAGGGGTTCGTCATGGATGATGAGCGCCTTAAGCAGGGTAAGCATTTCGGCCGGGACTACTTCGATGAACTGCTTGAGCGCATCCGTGAAATCCGCGCCAGTGAGCGGCGCTTCTACCTCAAAATTACTGACATCTACGAACAATGCAGCATTGATTATCAGAAGGACGCCGAAATAACGCAGGTCTTTTTCAAGACAGTGCAGAATAAACTGCATTGGGCAATTACCGGACAGACCGCCGCTGAAATCATTGCCGAACGTGCCAGTGCCGCCAAGCCTAACATGGGCCTGACCACATGGAAAAACGCCCCTCACGGCAAAATACATAAAACTGACGTGATTGTTGCCAAAAACTACCTTGCAGAAAAAGAAATCAAAGAGCTAGAGCGGGTAGTCACGATGTTTCTCGATTATGCAGAGAACCAGGCGGCGAGGCAAATTGCGATGCGCATGGAAGAGTGGATAAAGAAACTCGACAGCTTCCTGCAATTCAATGAATACGAGATTCTGAACAATGCCGGCAAAGTTTCTCATGATGTTGCCAAGCGGTTGGCTGAAGACGAATATGCTACTTTTCGCGTAATTCAGGACAGAGACTATGAAAGCGACTTCGAGCGGGAAGCCAAGAAAATCACGGCCAAGGCACGCAAAAAGAAGGATGCACAATGAAGATTCAGTTTGACGCGAACCAGCAGTTCCAGCTTGACGCAGTAGCTGCCGTAACCGACCTCTTCGATGGGCAGCCACAGGGTGCCCCCGAGTTTTCCGTTATCAATATGGGCAGCATTGGCGAACTGTACGCCGGACAAGACCGGACAGAGCTGGGTATAGGTAATCGCCTGGTGTTGGATGAGACAAAGCTATCGGACAATGTCCGGACAATTCAGGCCGCCAACGATATTGAAGTCGCCGATGTTGCCGCGCCGCTGGAGGCATGGGAGTTATTCGATGGCCCTGCCAACCAGGCCCGTCGCTGCCCGCATTTTTCGGTTGAGATGGAGACCGGCACCGGCAAAACCTATGTTTATCTGCGCACAGTCTTTGAACTGTCGCGGCAGTACGGTTTTCAGAAGTTCATCATCGTTGTGCCGAGCGTGGCAATCCGCGAGGGGGTGCTGAAGAATATCGAGATAACAGCTGAGCACTTCCGAGCACTGTATAACAATATACCGTTCGAGCATTTCGTATATGACGCCAAGAAGGTGAACCGGCTGCGCCAGTTCGCCACCAGCAACACCTTGCAAATTCTAGTTATCAACATCGATGCGTTCCGTAAGAACTTCACCGGCACCGAGGCAGAGCAGAAAAGTAACGTCATCTATAAAGAGAGCGACAAACTTTCCGGCCGCCAGCCAATCGAGTTCGTCCAGGCCGCGCGCCCCATTGTTATCATTGACGAACCGCAAAGCGTTGACTCGACCGATAAGGCTCAGGAGGCCATCAAGGCACTCAATCCGTTCTGCACCCTTCGTTACTCTGCCACCCACCGCAACCCGTATAATCTGGTTTATCGGCTTGACCCGGTACGGGCTTTTGAGCTGAAGCTGGTTAAACAGATTGTCGTCGCCAGTGCCGCTGCTGAAGGCGCCGCCAATGACGCTTTTGTCAGAGTCGAGAGCATCGACTATAAGTCCGGTATCAAGGCCAAGCTGAAAATTCATGTACAGACCAGCGACGGGCCAAAAGAAAAGACGGTAACGGTCAAGCAGGGCGCCGACCTGTACACCCTCTCCGCCGAGCGCGCCATCTACGCCCAAGGGTACTCGGTAGCTGAAATCAATGCCGAGCCAGGCAATGAGTTCATCCGCTTCAACAATGGCCGCACACTGAAACTCGGTGAAGAATGCGGAGGTATGCGTGACGACGTTTGGCGCACCCAGATAAAACATACCGTCAAGCGCCACCTTGAAAAAGAGATACAGCTCAAGGAACGTGGCATTAAGGTGCTGTCCCTGTTCTTCATCGACAGGGTTGCCAATTACCGCGACTACGACGCCGCCGGTCAATTGATTCAGGGGAAATTTGCAGCGGCATTCGAGGCGGAGCTGCGGTTGCTTGCCAAGGAAGAGCGCTACAAAGACCTCGAATGGCTGAAACAACCGATAGAGAAGCTTCACAACGGCTATTTTGCAAAAGACAAGAAAGGCGTACTGAAAGACACCCGAGGTGATAGCCAGGCCGATGACGAGGTATACAACCTGATAATGAAAGAGAAGGAGCAGCTGCTTTCGATGGACGAACCGCTGCGCTTCATTTTCAGCCATTCTGCATTGCGCGAAGGGTGGGACAATCCCAACGTTTTCCAGATATGTACCCTGAACGAAACCAGAAGCGCTGTTAAGAAACGGCAGGAAATTGGTCGCGGCCTTCGGTTGCCGGTTGACCAGAACGGCCTGCGGGTTTTTGACGAGTCCGTCAATAAATTGTATGTAATGGCGAACGAGAGTTATGAGGATTTTGCCAAGGCGCTCCAGACCGA
>Ga0209417_1007251_pt1 | contig 10809 bp, 8 predicted proteins | sample RifGroF2_FD_184002 | JGI IMG/M metagenome (GOLD analysis project Ga0209417, IMG submission 184002) | Groundwater microbial communities from Rifle, Colorado, USA - Groundwater F2 (SPAdes) (version 2) | ecosystem: Environmental > Aquatic > Deep subsurface > Groundwater | place: Rifle, Colorado... | reverse complement strand
AATTATCTTATCGAATTATTCACAAGCCACTACAAGCAAACCCTGTCTTTTACTGATTTTAGCTATACTTTTATAATTTCAATAATTATGTTGTTTTTTGTTGCGCTGGTTATAAGTGCGCCTTTTAATGCTATTTCTGCAATGATTGCCGCGTATATATATGAAAAAATAGAAGACAAGCCTTTTGATTTTCAGTCGCATCTTGAAATTGAACAGGATGACTAAGCATTAGAATTGACCTGAAGCCTATAATTATGGTAAAAAAATATAAAGACGGCGTTAAAAATACCGAAAGAGATAATGGTGATGAATAATATTATGCAAAATATAGAAACTTCAAAATTAAAAACCCACTGGTGCGCAAAACTTTCCGAAAAAGATATTAACACCAGAGTTAATTTAGCGGGCTGGGTGTCAAATGTAAGAGATCTCGGCGGAATTATTTTTGTGGAACTAAGAGATAGAAGCGGTATAATTCAAATCGTTGCCGATCCGATTAAAAATACCGACATTCACAAGATTTTTCAGCAACTGAAAAACGAATATGTAATAAATATCTCCGGGATTCTTTCCCAAAGACCCGCGGATACTTTTAATCCTAATTTAACAACCGGCGCTATAGAAATTTATCCTGATAAAACAGTAATTTTGAGCGAATCAGAAACTCCTCCTTTCATTATTGAAGATGATCAGGAAGTTAATGAGGATTTGCGTCTAAAATACAGGTATCTTGACCTTAGAAGACCTAAAGTCCTTAACAATTTGCTTTTACGGCATAAAATCACTACAAATATCAGAAATTATATGAATTCTAATGAGTTTATAGAAGTAGAAACCCCGATATTAATAAAAACGACACCTGAAGGCGCAAGAGATTATCTTGTCCCAAGCCGTGTTCAACCGAATAAATTCTATGCATTGCCTCAATCACCGCAAATCTTTAAACAATTATTAATGGTGGGCGGGATTGAAAGATATTATCAAATCGCAAAATGTTTTAGGGATGAAGACCTTAGGGCAGATAGGCAGCCGGAATTTACACAGGTTGATATAGAAATGTCCTTTGTTGACCAAGAAGATATAATTTCTGTTACGGAAGGGCTTGTTGTTGAATCTTTTAAGGCTGCCGGTGTTGAGGTTCAAGCGCCTTTTACAAGATTAACACATAAAGAAGCTATGGAAAATTATGGTTCAGACAAGCCTGACACCAGATTTGACCTTAAGCTTTTTGATTTGAGCGATATTATGGAAAAAAGCTCTTTTGAAGCTTTTGCCGATCAGGTAAAACAAGGCGGAGCTGTTAGAGCTATTTGTGTTAAGGGAATCGCCGGCTACAGCCGCAAAGATATGGATGATATAAGAAATCTTGCGGTTTCATTCGGAGCAAAAGGTCTTGCATGGATAACTTACGGGCTTGACGGAACAATTAAATCCCCTATACTTAAATTTATTAACGATGAAGAATCCGCTGCAATCCAGAAAAGAGCTAATGCAAACCCGGGTGATGTTATTTTCCTTGTGGCTGACAATAATAAAGTCGTTTTTGATGTTTTAGGCAGATTAAGACTGCATTTTGGCGAAAAATTAAACCTGATTGACGAATCAAAACATAATTTGCTGTGGGTTATGGACTTTCCAATGTTTGAAAAAGACGAGCAAGCAAACAGATTTGTCGCGGTTCACCATCCTTTCACCTCTCCAAACCCCGAAGATATAGACTTACTGGAAAACCAGCCTTATAAATGCCGAGCTCTGGCTTATGATATCGTTTATAACGGAACTGAATTAGGTGGCGGAAGTATAAGAATTCATAATTCAGAGCTTCAGAAAAAAGTTTTCGGTTTAATGGGAATGTCTGATGAAGAAACGCAGGAAAAATTCGGGTTTATGATAAATTCATTCAAGTACGGCACACCCCCGCACGGTGGAATTGCGCTTGGTTTAGACAGGCTTGTCGCAATGCTCGCCAAGTCAAGTTCTATCAGAGAAGTTATTGCTTTCCCCAAAAACAGTCAAGCAAAATGTTTAATGACAGAAGCCCCTGCTAACGCTTCCGAAGAGCAGCTTCGAGAACTTTATCTTAAAATGGTTGAGCTTAAGATAAAGTAAATCCCCAATAACTTATATATTGTTAGGAGTATAGGTTAATGTATAGTGATAAAGAAATAAATAATTTAATTATTTGTCCAAAAATGATTACAAAACCTCCCAAAAAATATTTGGAATTAAAATATGGACATTTAAGAAATAGTTTTGAATTATCTTCTGAAACCAAAAAATTTTATTGCTATATTCGTGTATGTAATGATTTTCAGGAAGATTTTTCAATAGGTCTAATTTATCAACCGAATGATGCTGAAAAATTAACACTTGTGCGTTATAATGGTTTACATGGAGAACATACAAATCCAGATAAAACAAAAATTAATACTTGTCATATACATAAAGCATCAAGCAAATGTATTGAAGAAAATTTAAAACCTGAAAAATATGCTTATACTGTAACTAATTATGCAACTTATTTAGAATGTTTAAAAATCTTTTGTAATGATATAAATATACAAGATAATATTAATGATTATTTTAAGTTTCATACACAATTGAGTTTATTATAATTATGTTTAAATTAGATGATTTAAAAGAAAAATTTAATAATAGAATTGAATTTAAAGAAAAGCGTCCTGGTATTTTACAGGTATATGTTCCTATTTATCGTGAAGATGGAGATATGTACGATATTTTTATTGAAAAATCCCAACAAAATGGATTAATAAAAATATGTGATCATGGTTTAAATTTAATGAGACTTTCTTATGATTATGAAATTGACACAGATAAAAAAGAAGAAGTTTTTCATAAAATATTAAATCAAAATCAATTAATTGAAGATGAAGGTAATATTTATATTGAAACTGATTCAGAAAATTTATATTCTGCATTTATGCAATATATTCAAGGCGTTTCAAAAATATCAAGTATGCAATATTTCAAAAAAGAAGTTATACGTGATATGTTTTATGAAAACCTTAAAGATTATATTCATGAAACATATGAAAAATATAATGTACAGGATAAATATTATCCTATTGAGGAAAAAACTGAATATGAAGTTGATTATTTATTTGATGTAAAACCTTATCCTGTTTATGTTTTTGCAATTAAAGAAAATATTAAAGCTAAAAATGTAGCAATTTCATGCAGGCAATTTTTATTAGAAAATTTGAATTTCAAAAGCGTTGTAGTTTATGAAAATATGGAATCAATATCTAAACAAGACATAAAAAGAGTAACAAGTGCCGTAGATAAACAGTTCCCTTCATTACAAGATTTTAAAGATAACAGCAATCCTTATTTTATAAAATCAATTGCTGCTTAGCCAAGTTTTGACTGCAAATAACGTTTAAATTCTTCCACGTCTTCGGGTGTATCAATCCCGATTGGTTTATAATCAACAATAACAGTTTTTATAGTCATTCCGTTTTGTAATGCTCTTAATTGCTCAAGACATTCTGCTTTTTCGAGATTAGTTTGCTCAAGTTGTGTCATTTTAAGCAAAGATTCGCGCCTGTAAGCATAAAGCCCGATATGCGCATAAAATTTTATATAATCGTCATTGCGAGGAGTACCCGAAGGGGACGACGTGGCAATCTGATTCCTTATGTACGGAATTGCCGCGCGCGAAAAATAAAGCGCTTTTCCGCTATTATCGGTAACAACTTTAACGATATTAGGATTTAAAATTTCATCTTTGTCTGTGATTTCTCTAATCAGTGTAGAAATATCTGCGTTTTTATCCAAAATCAAGGCTTGTATAGCCCCATCAATGCTTTCGGGTGTGATTAAAGGCTCATCTCCCTGAACATTAACGATAATTTCCATATCAGGATTAGCTGTTGCTATTTCAGCAATCCTGTCGCTGCCGCTCTGATGCGAAAAAGCGGTCATTTTTACATGACCGCCAAATTCCTTTGCTGACTGATATATTCGTTCATCGTCTGTAGCGATTATTACTTCCTGCGCTAACTTTGACTGACAAGCTCTTTCATAAACCCATTGAATTATTGTTTTATCATGAATTTTTATAAGAGGTTTCCCCGGTAATCTTGTAGAAGCGTATCTTGCAGGAATAATTATCGCTGTTTTCGCCATTTATACAACTTCTTTCCAGACTTCCTGATTTCCAAGCAAATCATAATCAAGTTCGCCTTCGCCTGATGCGATAATTGAAGCAACTACAGTATCACTTGTGACGTTTACAACAGTTCTAAACATATCGAGTATACGATCTATCGCGAATATTAAAACATAAATAGGTGCTACCTGCTCAATTGAAAGCCCTAAACTTCCTTGTACGATAAGAGCAAGTGTAATTAATCCCGCACTGGGAATTCCCGCTGATGCGCTGGAAGCAATAATTGAGAGTACGCCTATAAGTACAATGCTTAAAAAACTTAAATGAACATCATAAGCCTGCGCTATACAAACTACAGCCAAAGATTGGAACAAAGCTGTTCCGTCCATATTCATTGTTGCTCCTAACGGAAGAACAAAGCTGCAAATTTTGCTTGAGATTCCTGCTCGTCTTTCGCAACAGGCAATTGTTACGGGCAATGTCGCAGAACTGCTTGCTGTTCCGAAAGCAACCATCATTGCTTCTGCTACTGCTGAATATAAAGCGGTAGTTTTTATTTTACTGAATAGTTTTAGGATTAACGGATATGTTACAAATAATTGTATTGATAATCCTAATAATACGGCGACTACATACACCCAGAGTTCTTTAATTGTTTCAAGTCCGCCTTTTGAAACTGCATAAAAAGTCAACGAAAATATACCGGGCATTGCTACAACCATTAACCAGTCCGTAACTTTCATTGTTGCTGCAAAAACAGACTCAAAGAATGAAACAACAGGTCTGTTTATATCTCCTATAAATGCAAATGCGCAACCAAAGATTATTACAGCAATTATAATTTGAACTAATTTTGTTTCTGACTGATTATCAGCATCCGGATTGGTTAAAGATGATCCCGGAAGCATATTTAAAATAAGATTTGATACATTTGATTTATTATTCTCAACTGCTGCAACTTTTTCTTGAACAGCAGTTTGTTCCTGTTTATTAATAAACGGTTGCAAACTCTCGCCGGGTTTTATTATAAAAGCCATTGAAAGTCCGATAACAACAGCCGTAACAGTAACAAAGGTGTAATATAAAACCATTTTTAAGCCAATTTTGCCAAGCTGTTTGCTGTCGCCCATACTGGCGATTCCAACTATGATTGCACTGACAACAAGAGGAATTACAACCATTTGAATAAGTCTTATAAAGCCTTGACCTATAAGAAACATAAAATCATGGAATGCAGTCGGCTCACCTGCCTGAAACGGAAAGAAAATTCCCGCCGCGACACCACCGAGCAAAGCAAGAAAAATGTGCCAGTTTCTTTTTATTCCAAGCCCTAACGCTACTAAAATTTGCCAGTGTAGTTTCATATATTTATCCTTTCAATTTTTTATTCATATTAATGCAAATATTTTTCACAATATTCCGTACTTACAATTTTATAATTGACAGAATCATTTTAGATCATTCATTTTGAGTAAAATTTTATAAAATTTATTGATATATAATTCAGATTTAAAACGAGGCTGTTAATCAGCCTCGTTTTAACAAAAATATTATAGCATTGATTTGATCTTAAACATTATAATTTATTTTTTTGCAAGCATATATTGATAAATTTTAGACATTTGAGTTCTGTTTGTTCCGCCTTTTACTTGATTATCAACAGCTCTCAAAACAACGTTCGCAAAATCTATATTAGAAAGATAGCCGATATTTCCTAATATATGCAAGACATCAACCGAAGATTTTGCAGCTATATCAGAAGCTTTTACTTTTGCCATTGTAGCTAATTTAATATTTGCTTTATTTTCGTCAATTGAATTCGCGCTAAAATATGTAAGCATTCTTGAAGCTTCAATTTCTGCAAACATATCAGCAAGAGTAAATTGCATATTCTGGCTTGAAGAAATTGCTTGTCCATCGTCATTTCTAACTTCTTTTGCCACGCCGATACTTGTAATTAAAGAACTATGGGCAATTCCGACCGATGTTGCTGCGATCAGAGTTCTTGCTACTGTTTGAACATATTCAAATTCGTCATTTATTACGCCAATATGTGCATTATCATTAACAACTACATCAATAACCGCATTACTTAATGAAATTTTTGTTGAAGCAATATTCTTATTAATAATATCAATATTTATTTGATCTTCGGGAATAACAAATAATCTTATTAAACCTTCTTCATCCTGCGCAAAAATAAGATAATTTTCAGATAAAAGCTGTTCGTTATTAATTTGTTTAGAGCCTTTAATTGTCCATTGTCCATTATTTCTAACTGCTTTTGTAGAAATATTGCTTATTGAAGCCAAACCTGATTCTGAACATAAAATTCCTATTGTTTCTTTAGAGCTTAAAACAGCATTAGCATTATTATTTCCATAAGCTTTAATTATTTCTCTTAAAATAACTTGATCTGCTAATACAGAAGCAACGCCCGGGTTAACTTTTGCAATTTCTTCCATTGCAACTGTTAATCCTAGATAATCGTCATAAACTTGACTTTCTGAAGGAAGAAAACCGTAAGTTTTTGCAAGCATTTTTTTTGCTATTTCTTTAGTATGCGTATCCTGAATTTCAGATATGTTTTGATTTGCAAGCTTCATGCATTCAATGTGTTTGGAGCCTAGTTCAAATTGTCCAGCCATATTCATTTATCCTTTTATATTTATCAGTAAATTATAACCTTATACTATTTTGTTAATTAAGATATCACAAACTTATTAAATAAACCAGATTTTTACCTTAATTTTAGAAATATTGTTTAACAAGCTTCATGCTGCAATATTCACCGCACATTGTACATGGAGCGCCGTCATCAATTTTTTCAAAAATATCTTTATCTATCGCATATTCAGCCTGCTTTGTCCAATCAAGGTTCATTCTTGCAATAGACATCAGGCGGTCGCATTCTATAGCGCTTTTTCTTCCGTTTGCAACATCAGCAGCATGCGCTGCAATTTTGCAAGCAATTACCCCCTGTCTTACCTGTTCTAAATTCGGTAAGCCTATGTGTTCGCTAGGTGTAACGTAACAAAGAAAATCCGCGCCCGACATACCCGCAAGAGTTCCGCCTATAGCGGAAGTTATGTGATCATATCCCGGAGCTATATCTGTTACTAAAGGGCCGAGTACATATAAAGGCGCACCCTGTGTAAGTGTTTTAATAGTTTGAATCATGCCGGCAACGAGATTAAGAGGTACATGTCCCGGTCCTTCCACCATTGATTGAACGCCCGCTTTCCTTGCCCTGTTTACAAGTTCGCCAAGGACAACCGTTTCCATAACTTGCGCCCTGTCACCCGCATCGGAACCGCAACCCGGTCTAAGCCCGTCACCTAATGAAAGTGTCACATCATAGGGTTTTACTATATCAAGAAGCTCGTCATAATATTCATAAAGAGGGTTTTCTTTTTTGTGTCCTTCAATCCAGGCTGCGTGCATTGAGCCGCCGCGGCTGACTATCCCTGTAGTTCTTTTTTGTTCTTTCAGGGCATTAACAACAGCTTTTGTAACTCCGCAGTGAACAGTTATAAAGTCCACGCCATCTCTGCACTGCTCTTCTATTACCGAAAATAAAGTATCTTTATCTAAATCAAGGATTGATTCTTTTTCTCTTATTGATTCAACAGATGCCTGATAGACAGGAACAGTACCAATAGGAACTTTTGCTTTTGCTATAATCTTTTTTCTTGTTTTGCTGATATTTTGACCTGTAGAAAGATCCATTATTGCATCAGCACCGGTTTTTTCCGCCATGTCCAGCTTGAGCAATTCTTCTTCAAGGCAGCTTCTTTGGTTAGATGTACCTAAATTGGCGTTGGTTTTTATTAAAAGACCTTCTCCCACCGCTGTTGGAATAACATTTTCGTGGTTAATATTTTTTAATATTACAATTTTTCCTTCCGCAACTTTATTCATAAGTTCTTCAGCGGAAATATCTTCTTTTTTTAATATTGCCTGCATTTCAGGAGTTAATTCTTTTCTTTTTGCTGATTCTAACTGGGTCATTTTTATGATTTTCCTTTATTAATAATACTTTGCAATCAAAACACAACTTCTTACTGTCATTGCGAGCAAAGCGAAGCAATCGCAAGGTTTTGAAAAATGATGAGATTGCTTCGTCGGCATTTCATGCCTCCTCGCAATGACAGTTGGGCTTTGATTGAAAATCCGTATAAATAATACTATAAATAGAAAATAATTTCATTTCTAAATAAAACCAAAAATAAAACCAAAAGCATGCTATGAAACAATAATTAATATAAAAATTTTGAATTTAAAAGCAGATTTTAGCTGCTGAAGAACGTTAATCCCCTATAATATTTGCAAAACACTTGTTATTATGTATAATCTTTATTAATAATAAATTCAATGTAAAGAAATTAATATTAAAAAAAGTTAATAATATATTTTTACAAACTATATTTATTTACTGCTCGCTATATAAGAAAAATTTGCCGAAATTTGCTATAATCAAATTGAAGTAATAGAAAATTTAAAGCAACAGGTATACTTAATATAGTTGACATAAAAAAAAAATTAACTTAATTTAAACTTTATGATGTGTTTACATTAAACCTCAACATATGGGGAATTGTTAAGATAATTTAATTAAAGGGTAAGAATAGCAATGACATTACCAAAAGTAGCATACTTCTCAATGGAAATGGCGATCGACCAAACTTTAAGCATATATTCAGGCGGTCTTGGATTTTTGGCAGGAAGCCATATGCAGTCAGCAGGCTATCTTGGAGTACCGATGGTAGGAGTTACCATCTTATGGTCTTTCGGATACTATGATCAGAGGATTAATAGTGAAGGTACAGTTGAAATAGCTTATGTCAGAAAATACTATGACTTTTTGACTGATACAGGCATTACTGTTGATGTTGAAATTTATGGAAGAACAGTTAAAGTTAAAGCTTTCAGGCTTGAGCCGGAAATATTCGGAACATGCCCGATTTATTTATTGTCTACAGATCTTCCTGAAAATGCGCCTGAAGACAGAGCTATTACTCATAAACTTTATGACGGCGACGAAAGAACACGTATCGCACAGGAAACCGTTCTCGGTATAGCAGGTGTAAGAGTCCTACGGCAGGCACAATATGAATTTGATATGATTCATATGAACGAAGGTCATGCATTGCCTGCAGCATTCGAACTTTTAAGAGAATTTAACGGCGATTTAGCTAAAGTAAGAGAAAAAACCGTATTTACAACCCATACCCCTGTTTCAGCAGGAAATGAAGTTCACTGGGTTGACACATTAAAAGATGGCGGGTTTTTTGCAGGAATTTCCAGAGAAAGAGCTGTTCAATTAGGCGGGGAAAATTTCTCTCTTACAGTTGCCGCATTAAAAATGAGCAGACTTGCAAATGCTGTTTCACAGCTACATGGTTTGGTTTCTAACAAAATGTGGGATTATGTTGAAGACAGATGCCCTATTATAGCTATTACAAATGCTGTAAATCTTCATTACTGGCAGGATCGCAGAATCCCTAAAGCTGAAAAATCTTCCAACTATCAAGATATTCTTGATGTTAAAACAGAAATGAAAAAAGAACTCTTTAAATATGTAGCAGGAACAACAGGCAAACGTTTTGATCCTAATGTGCTTACAATCACATGGGCAAGAAGATTTGCTGATTATAAAAGAGCCTGGATGATCTTAATGGACAGGGAACGTATCTCCAAGCTTCTTAAAGAAAATAAAATTCAAATTATATTTGCAGGCAAATTCCACCCTGCTGATACTCTTGGTCGTGATATGTTTAATAACATTCTTAAACAGTCATACGAACTTCCTAACGTGGTTGTTCTTCCAAATTATGAACTTGAACTCAGCGCTCTTCTCAAAAAAGGCAGCGATATATGGTTAAATACACCATTAAGACCTTTCGAAGCGTCAGGTACTTCCGGTATGTCAGCTAATATGAATGGCGCTCTTCATCTTTCAACATTTGACGGCTGGACTGTAGAAGGCACATTCCATGATATCAACGGATTTACCATAACTTATCCTGGACTTGATGATGATATTCCTTGGGAAGAAAGACACTGGAAAGATTATGAATGTTTAATGGACATCGTTGAGAATAAAATTCTTCCTACATACTATGAAGAAAAGCCAAGATGGTCTCAATTAATGCGTCAGGCTGTCAGAACATCCGAAGCATATTTCCACTCTGACAGAATGGTTACCGAGTACTACAACAGATTGTATAAACCAATCGCTCTTGGTATTTCAAATGAAGAATCTGATGAAATTGTTACCTTAGAACAACCTAGCTCTAAAGACTTGACTTATTCCAAGATGAAATAAATTTTAAAATTTAAATAAAAACAACTGACTTTGATTTGATTCCCAGAAACTGGACAGATTAAAAAAGCGGCTAAGTTACAAGAAGATGATCTCTGTATTGAACAGGGGTCATCTTTTTTAGGTTTCATTGATAACGGTTGTTGTATCTGTATACTTATTCCGTTTCATTCGCTTGCTCCTTTTTTAGCTAATTATACGCATATTTGTAATTATTCTAAATCTTAATATGCTAAAATAACAGAGTTGATAAGTAGAACAAAGAATTATAATGACATCGCCGTTTAAAAAAAATATTAATAAAGCAGAAGCTACTCACAATCTCAATAAAGACGAGATTGTGGAACTTCTT
>Ga0209417_1007249_pt1 | contig 10813 bp, 10 predicted proteins | sample RifGroF2_FD_184002 | JGI IMG/M metagenome (GOLD analysis project Ga0209417, IMG submission 184002) | Groundwater microbial communities from Rifle, Colorado, USA - Groundwater F2 (SPAdes) (version 2) | ecosystem: Environmental > Aquatic > Deep subsurface > Groundwater | place: Rifle, Colorado... | reverse complement strand
ATCTTCTTCAGACTGAAATCCATTAGCTCCAATAAAATTGAGAAAATAGGGTTCTTTGAAAACTAGTTCTGGCGTCATTTCATCTGTATTTTTAAGTTTGTCCAGTTGCGATTGAATAACGCTTTCACGTTGTTTACTGAGCGCTATTCGTTCGTACAGCATTCCATTTAGTTCTTTTTGTAAAGTGCGCACACTCCAGCGCTGAACGCGACACATTTCCGCATAAAAATCCCGCTTCAGATTGTCTTCAATCGCGCAAATCAAAACGAAATGTGACCAGGTTAATTGTCTCGACAGTGTTGAGACAATCTCATGGTTAGGAAATAATTTAGCAAATTTGATCATTCTAAACAGGTTTGGTCGACTGTACCCCTTACCGTAAACAAGTGTCAGATGATTTGATAATGAAGCGACAATCGTCTCTCCGTATTCAGCTCGTTCTGATTTTAATACTTCTTCATCAATGCGTTTACCTATAACCCAACAAAGTTGCGCTTGTGTTGAAGTGTATTCGCGCGCAATATGATTTTTCGCCTCATTAATTAAGGTGCTGATATCCTTAATCAGTAAGTCATGTTCCACCTGAGGGGTGCTAATTGAATCTGTTCTAATCAACTTTTTATTCTCACTCATTTTTGTTTCCTTGAAAACTTCTACAATATCCAAAGCCATTAATCGCTAAGATCCAAAAACAATTTTCCACCGTCTATTTGGATTATCAAAATAGACTTTTTGTGGCTCGAATTTTTTAGGATCAAATTCGCCATCTACCCATTCCAGCATACTTTGATGCTCTTCATGTCGTGGATTATTAATGATTTTTAGAAAGCCTTTATATCCATAAACACCACCACAGTCTTCTGGTGGGCAAGCATTCTTTCCAGCTGTACAAATTGGATATTTGCATCCGGGTATTGCCGGTAGTATTTTTTCTAATTTCACTTCATGCATCCAACCATCACCAAAATCATATTCATAATAGCCGCAGGCATTATCTTTTATAGAAAAGTAATCGCGAATATCTTTTTTCCAACCTGCAATAGTTGTTGGTAGATCGCCAAAAAATTCCTCACCATTAGGTATCCCCAGATAAGATTCCGTTCCATCTTTAGGGTTCATCACTCTAAATTGATGAAGGTGGGAATCCGTCCAACCCATTGCGTTTTGTATAGCAACATGTAAACCCCAAAAATTGTATTCTTCCGGGACTTGTATTCTGCGCCATACTTTTGGTTTAACGTCCAAAAGAGTGATTTTGAATTCATAAATATGTTTGGTTTTTTTCATTTGAGAACCCTTTCTATATAAAATTTAAAATGCTTAAAAAAGTTCCTATACTGACCAGAGGCGGAACTATTTGCTTAAAATATTACGGATTAACGCTGAAAACGGTGTGGATAATAGAGGAAAAGCGAAAGAATGACAACTGCATTATTGAAAAGGGAACTAATGTTGTCCGAAAACACCCTCTACGTACACACCAGGCCGTGCGACACGAAGTCGTTATAAGAGCTGTGATAACGTTGATTTTCGACGGATATCACCACCGATGCTGCTCGGTGAATCAGCGTCTCTGAATAAAGAGCGAGATGTAACGCAGCGAAGTATGACTGTACTGGATCTAAGGCGTGAGCTGAAGATCTTCCTGGTAGCCAAAACTGGGATAGCGCAAGATAACGGATATGTCGAAAACATTTGAACCTGCGTTTAAAAGACCGTCATGTGTAAACAGAGGTAATGGCTGTCACCTCTGAGAAAAGCTAGTAAGGAACTGGGCCCACCTTCCTTCGCAGTTAACAAAGCTTTTCGGTTTCTAGCTGGCGACAGCCCATTCCGCTCAGCTCGTTTTATGCATTCGCTTACCGTACTGCTGCTGATCCCTATACTCGAGGCTATTTTCCGATTGCTGCACTTCAAATCCCATTTTAGACGCAGCACTTCTCTGATCTTTTTCATGGTTATTTTCTCACTCATTTTTTGATCTCTTTTATTAAAATTAAAGAGATCAGTTTAGTTGATCAAAATAAGCTTCAATTTAAACCAAGTTCAGTGATCGGGTGTTACCGGAATGAGTGATCGGGTAAAATCGGAATCGGTGATCGAATGCGAGCGGAATATGCATCTTATAACTAGACAGACTTAAGTTGACGTAGTACTAGCTTCAAAAAAACCGTCCAACGGAGAAACAAACTGGTGGGCCCACTAGGACTTGAACCTAGGACCAACGGATTATGAGTCCGCTGCTCTAACCAACTGAGCTATAGGCCCGATGACAACGCGTAAGTTATTCAGTTTTTCTGATTGAGTCAAGCGTTACTGTTCAATCTCGAGTTCTTCCAAAAAACTTTGCACTTGCTCCGAACGGCTCGGATGTCGTAGCTTACGTAAAGCCTTCGCTTCGATTTGTCGAATACGTTCTCGGGTCACGTCAAATTGCTTGCCTACTTCTTCCAACGTATGATCGGTATTCATATCAATACCGAAGCGCATGCGCAACACTTTCGCTTCGCGCGGCGTTAATGTATCTAAAATACGGCGCATCGATTCTCGCAATCCGCCCGCTGTAGCGGCATCCAAAGGCGATTCTATCGCGGTATCTTCGATGAAGTCACCGAGATGAGAATCTTCATCATCACCAATAGGCGTTTCCATCGAAATAGGTTCTTTCGCAATTTTCAACACTTTCCTGATTTTATCTTCTGGCATATCCATTAATTTGGCTAATTCTTCTGGCGCTGGCTCTTCGCCTGTTTCTTGTAAAATTTGCCGAGAAATCCGATTCATTTTATTAATCGTTTCAATCATATGAACCGGAATACGAATGGTTCGAGCCTGATCAGCAATAGATCGGGTAATAGCTTGACGAATCCACCACGTCGCATAAGTCGAAAATTTATAACCACGTCGATATTCAAATTTATCAACGGCCTTCATCAAACCAATATTCCCTTCTTGAATTAAATCCAAAAACTGCAAACCACGATTCGTATATTTTTTCGCAATCGAAATCACTAAACGCAAGTTTGCTTCAATCATTTCTTTTTTCGCTCGGCGAGCACGCGCTTCACCAATCACCATGCGTTTGTTTAATTGTTTTAATTCGCCCAATGACAAATTGATACGATCTTGAATATCAATAATCTTGCGTTGTTCTCGTGTGATATCCGATTCATAATGTTTGAGCGCTTCAGAATAAGCGGTTTTTGATCGTGTCTGCGATTTAACCCAATTCAAATTAGTTTCTTTGCCCGCAAATGATTGATGAAAAATTTGCCGAGGCATTTTTGCTTTACTCACGCTCCACCGCATGACCGCTCGTTCATGTCGGCGAACCTGATCAACTGCCTCTCGAATACGACGACATAATCGATCGAGCTGTCGAGTAGTCAATTTAAAATTCATGAAAAATTTTGATAATTCTTCCTGCTTTTGTTGCACGGCTTTCTTATTTTTGGCGTCTTCTTTCTTTCGAACGCGCTTCAGCGCATCGACATATTTTTTCAGTTGAGCGAATTTTTCCGCCGCTTCTTTCGGATCTGGCCCAGACTCGCCCGCAAATAATTCTGCTTCGCCGCTGCCTTCAATTACAGCTTCTTTTACAACGACCTCTCCTTCTTTGCCCTCGACTGTACCTTCTTTTTCTTGCTCTTCTTCGTCTTCTTCATCACCAACGGCTTTAACAGGCACATCAAGATCTTCATCATCCACGGGAACGACTTCAAGATCAATATCCGGCTCCGCAACAGTTTCTAGGGATGCTTCATCCGCATCGGGATCAATAAATCCTGTTACGACATCGCTCAGCTTACCCATTTTAATATCTTCTTCAGTCAGCTGATAATAATGACCAATGACATCCTCAACTGATTCCACGTGATGAGATAAAGCTTCCAACACCAATCGAATACCTTCCTCAATACGCCGAGCAATGGCGATTTCGCCTTGTCGCGTCAACAACTCCACCGTTCCCATTTCCCGCATATACATGCGCACAGGATCGGTTGTACGACCCAGTTCTGCATCGATCAATGGACTGGTTGGCACGCCAGCGTCCGTTATCTCTTCAACAACCGTGATATCGGTTTTGGCCATTTGAAGCAAATCACTATTCGGGGTATGTTCATAAACTGAAATCCCCATATCGTTAATAACTTTAATAATTTTCTCGAGGTCTTCTTCATCGACTGTTTGGCTCGGCCGGTTTTGGATTAAGCTTTCCCGAATTTGAACAATGGTCAAATGGCCCTGTATCTGGGCTAATTCTGAAAGGGTTTTACTTTTATTCGGTTGCTCTTTTGGCTGAGGTTGCTTTTTGGCCCGAACAGATTGCTTTTTCTTGGCTACTTTTGTATCGCGCTTTTTTGCTGACATAACTCTGTCTCTCTGCTAATAATCATCTAAAAAATAAAGCGAAGCATCATATCAACTGACTTAAAAACAGTCCAAGTATTTTGATCCTCGCATACCGGTGTTTTATGTTAAAACACGCCTTTGAGAAGAAGTATAACATAGTTTACAGCTTTCGCTTTTTTTTCAGCAATTCCTGTAAATATTGTTTTTCCGCTTCCGTAATAACCCCTTCTGCCATCTTAGTCATCAGCGTTTCAATACGAATCTGTAACGCTTGTTGCTTTAATTTTCTTTGCGCGGCCATGAAGTGATCTTTGGCAACCTCTTCAGATAGCAAATCCTGTTGATCCTGTATCAGCTTGCTGAAATGTTTATAGGCCGGGTGATCTCGCCAGTACTCGAGAATCCTGCCCGTGGTCACTGTGGACAAATCTTGCGCCTTAAAAAAAGCCATCAAGTCTTTTAACAAAGACATGCCCTGTATAGTATCATACTCTTCCGCAAAAATTTCTTCGTCGAGCCATTCTGCCAAACAAGGATTTTGCAGCAGTAACGCCATCAAAATACGCATCGCCGATATTTTAGGCAAAACGACAGATGACGTCGTTACCGTCGCCTCTTCTTCCGGTGAATCGAATTGCAAGTGCTGTTTGAGTTTTTCGAGGCTAATTCGAGCTTTCTGCGATAAGGATTCCAACAGCATTTCTCGCGTAAGATTATCAGGCATATGACGAAGATGTTTAAGGACTTTGTCCGTAAACTGCGCCCGCCCTTCGACTCGATTTAAATCGACGCTTTCAGATAAATGCGCAAAGAAAAAATCAGAAAAACTGCTGGCAGTTTGCATATGCGCTTCAAAAGATTGCACGCCCGCTTTGCGTACAAAACTATCGGGATCTTCATTATTCGACAAAAACATAAACCGAGGCTGCCAATCATCTCGCATCAGCGGTAATAAAACCTCAAGCGCTCGCCAAGCAGCGGTCCGTCCGGCTGAATCGCCATCAAAACAAAAAATAATTTCCCGAGCAATTCTAAACAATCGTTGAATGTGATACTCGGTCGTAGCCGTACCTAATGTGGCCACAGCATATTGAATACCAAATTGTGCCAATCCCACCACATCCATATAGCCTTCAACCACTAAGAGTCGGTCAATGTGTCGACAAGATTGATACACTTCATACAATCCATAGAGCTCCGTTCCTTTATGAAAAAGGGGCGTTTCCGGTGAGTTTAAATATTTCGGCAGACTGGCATCTAAGACTCGCCCGCCAAAACCAATAACACGCCCTCGCCGATCTCGAATAGGAAACATAATACGATGACGAAAGCGGTCATAATAACCTCGCTCGCCCTGAATGATCATACCTGCCGTAAATAATTGCTGTTGTATTTCCGGAGAAGGCCCAAACGTTTTTATCAACTGATCCCAACTGTCTTTGGCATAACCGATGCCAAATTTTTTAGCGATTTCTGACGTGAGTCCGCGATTTTTTAAATACTGTTTTGCTTCGTTCGATGCCATTAATTGCTGCTGATAAAATTTAGCCGCTTTCTCCATTAGCTGATAAACCGATTCATCACGGGCTTTGTTTTCACCCTGCATTTCAGTGATAGGAACTTCCATGCCCACTTGCTTCGCCAATACCTCAATCGCATCAACAAAACCCAAATGCTCATAAGCCATTAAGAAGCCAATTGCATTACCGCTAACCCCACAACCAAAGCAATGATAAATTTGCTTGGCGGGACTAATGACAAAAGAAGGTGTTTTTTCTTGATGAAAAGGACAGGCCGCTTGATAGTTCGTGCCCGCTTTTTTAAGTGTGACGTATTTTTCAACGACAGAAACGATATCCGCTCTCGATAACAGTTCTTGAATAAATGATTGCGGGATTCGTTTTGACATAGATGATTGCTTCACCGTTTAGGCGTTTTTGTTTAAGTCATCCTGGGCGCAAGAACGATGCCCTTATTCAAAAAATTCCCGTCGTCCGTCTGGACCCTCTTAGGGGCGACCCGACAATCGGTAAAAAACATATCGCGATCTAGTTTAAATCTGATAGCAATTCTTTAATTTTCGTGCTGACAGCACCCATATCCGCACGACCTTGGAGCTGCGGTTTTAATAGCGTCATCACCTTACCCATGTCACGCACAGAAACCGCACTGGTTTCTTTAATCGCCTGCTTTATTAAAGCATTCACCTGTTCCATCGATAAAGGCTCTGGTAAATACGCTCTAACGATACTTAATTCGAAATTTTCTTTTGCAACCAAATCGTCTCGACCAGCCGCTTTAAATTGCTCCAACGCATCTTTACGTTGTTTGACGAATTTTTCTAAAATCGCTGTCGTCTGAGCGTCATCTAAAACGATGCGCTCATCCACTTCCTTTTGCTTGATTGCTGCAAGCAAAAAACGAATGACGTCCAATCGCTTTTGATCGCGAGCACGCATCGCTTCTTTCATGTCGTCCTGTAATTTCTGCTTGATAGAGACATCGGCCATTTTATCGTCTGACTCTTTCTCTTTCTTTTTGATTTTTAGCAACGCCACGCGCAGGGGCCATCACTTCTTTTGCTAATCTTTTCTGCAATCTTTTTTTAGCTTGCGCTTCTTGTCGTTTACGACGCCATTTTGGTTTTTCATAAAACTCATGTTGGCGAACAGTCGAAACAATACCGGCCTTTTCACAAATGCGTTTAAAGCGACGCATAGCGGTATCAAATGATTCATTTTCTTTGATGCGTACAACTGGCATTACGATATCACCTCTTCAATTATTGATCGTTAAGTCATTCGAGCCCGTCATTCTACTGTGAGCCTTTTTAAAAAGCAAAAACTTTTTAACGCGAATCCACTTCGCGCGCCGCATCAGATGAAAGCAGTTTTTTGAAAAATCTGATCAATTGTTCATGACTTTTTTATATACCGAGAGAATAATGCGAAAAATTTTTGGAAATTAACATGCGTGTATTAGGCATCGAAACATCCTGCGACGAAACCGGCATTGCGATTTACGATTCGGAAAGCGACAACGTCGTTCAAACGCTATTTAGCCAAATTGAATTACATGCGCCTTTCGGCGGCGTTGTTCCCGAGCTTGCTTCTCGCGATCATATTCGCAAAATCATTCCGCTTATTCGTGCAGCACTCGATAAAGCAGGCGTTTCCCCACAGTCGATTGACGGCATCGCCTACACCAAAGGTCCTGGACTGGCCGGTGCTTTATTGGTCGGCGCGACGATTGCCAAAACGTTAGGCTTTGCTTTGAACGTTCCTACGCTCGGCGTGCATCATTTAGAAGCCCACTTGCTAGCGCCTTTTTTGTCGACGGATAAACCGCAATTCCCCTTTCTTGTGCTGCTCGTTTCTGGTGGACACACGATGCTGATCGAAGCCAAAGCGCTGGGTCATTATCAAATTTTAGGCGATACACTCGACGATGCGGTCGGCGAAGCCTTCGATAAAGTCGCTAAATTATTGGGGCTACCTTATCCTGGCGGACCGGCCTTGGCTAAATTAGCCGAACAAGGCACGCCCAACCGATTTCACTTTCCGCGACCGATGATTGATCGACCCGATTTAAATTTCAGCTTTAGCGGCCTTAAAACGCATACGCTCGGCGTCTTTAAAAAAACGCATCCAGACGAACAAACTAAAGCCGATATCGCGCAGGCCTTTCAAGAAGCCGCTGTCGATGCGCTTGCGATTAAATGTGAGCGCGCGCTCAAAAAAACAGGCCTAAAGCAATTAGTGATCGCGGGCGGCGTGAGCGCCAATAAACGACTTCGAGAAAAGTTGGCTATCATCACAAAATCTTTAAAAGCTCAACTCTTCTTTCCACCCTTTGACCTATGCACCGATAACGGCGCGATGATTGCCTACACAGGTTATTTACGATTATCAAAAGGTGAGCACGATCCCGATTTAGCGATCCAGACGGTCGCTCGTTGGCCGATCGACACATTGCGATCAAATTATTCTCGAGATGAAATGGGAAGCAACAACTGAAAGTCAATCTTTAATGCCGCCGCTATTTTTTGCAAGGTTTTAACGCTTCCTTGGCGCAACTGATTTTCGATTTGATGCAAATACTGTCGAGAAACGCCTGCTTTTTTCGCCAACTGCGCTTGAGAAAACTTTCTAAATATTCTGAAAGCACGAATCGCATTTTCTCCCTTGGCAATCGATTGCAACAAATCGAATGGCAACGTCGTTTGATCTTGTTCTTGAAATTCCTTGACCGACGCGAGGTCTTCTTGGTCCTCTAATTGCTCCAACAGCGATTCATATTCCGCAAACGGCAATACCACAAACTCCGGCAAGTTATTTTTTGAGATAATCTGTGGGTGCATCTTCATGGATATAAACCTCTTTACGTTGACCTATTTTAATCACATAAATTGTCAGCGAATCATTGACAATTTCATAAATAATTCGCCAATCTCCTACACGCAATCGATAACAACCTTTATCTCCTCCTGTCAATGGCTTGATATTGTTGTTTCTCGCATAAGGATCTTGCGCCAATAGCTGCAATCTAGAATCCATTTGAAACCTTATTGAAAAAGGCAGTTTCAAATAGACTTTAGCCGCTGCTGTTGACAACTCTATTTTGTACATCGGGATAAATATTAGCTCATAAAAAAAATATGTCAACGATTTGCTGACAGAGTGTTGAGATTCAGGCGCCCAAAAAGAGCGCCTCTACGACCTGATCAATACAGCTGCTGAATATCCGCTGTATTTTGACCGCCGCTGCTTGCGCTCGGCGAAACTTGCGCAGCGGTTGGTGCAGCGGCATTTGTCGGCGATGCGGGTTGACCACCATAATCCGCTGAAGAAACCGGCGTCAGTTCGGTCGGCACCGCATTTTTATCGAAGATTTCGGATATCGCGTTTTGGCTATTGGCGGGAGCTAAAAGCCCTGTTTTTTTATCAATGCGTAATGTCACAATGCCTGCCGGCACTGGAACATCCGCCTCCGGCTGTCCTTGTAAGGCTTGTTGCATAAAATCAGCCCACATCGGCACCGCTGAATTATAAGCATCTTCATGCAAAGATCGGGGTTGATCGTAGCCTATCCAAACGGTGGCGACTAAATTATGATTATAACCACTGAACCAAACATCCGTTTGCTTATTCGTTGTACCGGTTTTACCCGCAATATCATTACGATGCAAAGAAAGGGCTTTAATGCCGGTACCAAACCGAATAACGTCTTTTAATGTCGATGTAATCAAATAATCATTTTCTGGGGTAATCACGCGCGGCGCTGGATGCTTCGTATCATTCACCGCGATCGGCGTCGATCGATAAATCGTTTCTCCACGATGATCAACGATATGATCGATAAAATAAGGATGGACGCGATATCCGCCATTGGCAAACACTGCATAGCCTGTAACAAGCTGCAAAGGCGTTACCGTACCAGAACCCAATGCCATCGATAATGTTTGTGGCAATTGATTCGGGTCGAATCCAAATTGAATCACATAATTAATCGCATACGGAATCCCAATCAAATCGAGCAATCGAATCGATACTAAATTTCTTGATTTGGTTAAGGCTTCTCGTAATCGAGTCGGACCATAAAACTTTTTCGTGTCTTCCTGCGGTCGCCATAAATCTTCTTCGGAACCCGCATTAGCGATCGCGATCGGCGCATCATTGATCACGGTCGCCAAGGTAAATCCTTTGGCGAGCGCAGCTGAATAAATAAACGGCTTAAAGCCCGACCCCGGCTGACGTTCTGCCTGCACAATGCGATTAAATTTACTTTTATAATAATTAAATCCACCATTGAGCGCGAGAATCGCCCCATCATTCGGATTGAGTGCGACGAGTGCCGCTTCCACTTGCGGTACTTGCGTCAATACCCAAACATCATCCTGATTTTTAACGACACGCACCACATCGCCCACCGACACAATATCGGAAGCTCTCTGTGGAGCGGCGCCCACAAAATCTTGATCACCTTGCACTATGCGTTTTCGCGCCCAAGACAATCCCGACCAAGGAATGGTTACTGCCTGCCCCGTCTTTATTAAGACCTGAATCGATTGCTCTTGCACGGTGGTTACAACAGCCGGCCGCAATCCGTTGATCGTCGGAATTCGCTGCAAGGCCAATAACCATTCATTCTGGCCGAGCGCGCTTAAGGTTTGTTCAGGCCCGACGTAACCATGTCGATGATCGTATGCCTGCAAATCTTTTTGCAAAGCAAGATTTGCTGCCGCTTGCAAATTGCTATCGATCGTGGTGTAGACTTTCAATCCTTGGTCATACACATCATCACCATATTGCTGAATCAATAATTGCCTCGCCATTTCGGCAACATACGGCGCATGCGCTGGCATTTTCAACCCATGCACTTCTGCAATAACCGGCGTTTGCGTTGCTTGTAAATAGGTTTTACGGTCGATGAAATTCAAATCCAACATGCGCCGCAAGAC
>Ga0209417_1007245_pt1 | contig 10818 bp, 12 predicted proteins | sample RifGroF2_FD_184002 | JGI IMG/M metagenome (GOLD analysis project Ga0209417, IMG submission 184002) | Groundwater microbial communities from Rifle, Colorado, USA - Groundwater F2 (SPAdes) (version 2) | ecosystem: Environmental > Aquatic > Deep subsurface > Groundwater | place: Rifle, Colorado... | reverse complement strand
CGCCTACTACGGCAAGGCCGGCTATGCCTACCGGCTGGTGGGCGGGCTGGTCAATGCGATGACCTTACGCGGCGAAGCCAGCGAAAACGATACCGAGCTGAATGTCTCCTATGAGATGCTCGGCAAGGAAATCGAAGAAGACGCCTCCCTGGCGTCGCTCTCGGACCGCACGGTCAACCCGATCATGGCCTCCCACGGCGCTGTCTACATCGACGCCTGGGCGGGCACCATCGGCACGACGCTGCTGGATACGACAGCCTTCGCCTTCGAGCTGGGCCTGAACCGTAACCGCATCCTGAAGCGCTACATCGGCTCGCTGACCGCCGGCGACCACGAAGCCAAGCGCGCCGAAGCCGACGGCAACACGCTCAAGCTGAGCATGGAAGTCAAGGCAGCTTCCAAGGCGTTCCTTGACGCGGTGCTGAACAGCGGCGCGAGCGGCGTGTTCCAGCGCCAGGTAAGGCTGAAATTTACCAGCGGCACGAGCATCGCTCAATTCGACTTCGCCGGCTTCGCCAAAGAAGCGCCGCGCGTTTACGACAACCGGGACGGGATTGTGAGCATCGAAATGACTTTGCACGCCCTGTACAACTCCGCCCTGGCAAACTGGTTCAAAGCGCAAATCACCAATGGAGTGAGCACCCTACCATGAGCGTACATGAATTGAAGTCCAAAGGATGGAAAGCTGAGCTGGTCGAAATTACCCAGAGGCAGCTTGAAGAATACTTCGTCGCCTACCGCGAGCAGCGCCCGGAGAAGGGATCGGCAACCGAAGATCGGGGCGCGGTAGTGCGCGCTGCCGCCAAGGTGGGCTGGCTGAAAGGCGACTGGGACGTGGATAACCTGCCGCCTGCCCAGGTGCGCTGGCTGGCGGCTATCATCGATGACGCCTACGCCCAGGCGACGGCTATCCCCCCGGAATGATCCTGGCGGCTGCGGCATACGCCCGCTGGAAGCCGCGCACGGGCTTGGCGGGGCAGCCGCCAGAGATACGGCTACGAGCGCCGCGCGAGCTGCGCCTGGCGCTGGACGTGCGCTCCTGGGGGGCGCTGCCCGTGAGCGGCGGCCTGCTCGACCAACCGGCGGGCCTGCTGGATAAGATGCGCTATGCGCTGAGCGTGTATGAGGCGGTGATCAGTTACGAGAGCCGCAACAAGCTCGAAACCGTCAAGTGGAAAGAAGCGCACGCACGCGAGTGGCAGGTGGTGCAAGAAGTGAACAAGCTGAGGGCAGAGCATGGCGGATAAAACGCTCAGGATCATCGTAGAAGGTCAGGATAAAGGCGCAACCAAGACGCTGACCGGCCTTGAAAAGAACCTGAAAGGACTTGAAGGCGCTATCGGCACCTTCAAGAAGATTGGCGCGGCTGCGGTGGTGATGGGCGCTACCATCGACAAGGCTTTCGACATCGGCTACGCCGGGGCGCAAACCAAGCGCCTGGAGGCTTCGGGCAATGACTTAGCATCGTCTCTGGGCGGCAATTACTCTGACATCATCCAGGCGCTGGACGAAGCATCCCTGAACACTGTCTCTCAAACAGACTTAATGACCGCTGCCAACCGGGCGATGATGCTACAGCTCGGGGCGGATGCTACCCAGCTCGCAGACTTGATGCAAGTCGCAGCCTTCCGCGGCCGGGCGATGGGGCTGGATACCACGCAGGCTTTCTCGGACATCGTCACCGGCGTAGGGCGTATGTCGCCTATGATCCTGGATAACCTGGGTATTGTGATCGACGCCGAAAGGCGCTACCAGGATTACGCCAAGGCGCAAGGCATCTCCGCCGATGCAATCGACGCCACGACCAAGAAACAGATCTTGCTGAACGGCGTGCTCGAAGAAGGCACCAAGATGATCGCTGAGGCCGGCGGGTTGGCGCTGGATGAAGCCGCCAGCTACGAGCGGATGCGAGCGAGCATCAAGGACCTGGGCGATGAGATCAAGCGCAGCCTGTCCGAGCCGCTGGCAGATGCCGCCGATGCGCTGTACCTGCTGCTGACCTGGGACCAGCAGGTTGATGCTGCGATTGTGCAGCATGAAAAGGACGTGCGCAAATCCGCCGGTAGCTGGGAAGAATACTCCGCCGAAATGGAGAGGGCGATCGAGGTCGCCGGCTACCAGGTGGTGGTTACGGAAGATCAAATCCGGGTGATCGAAGATGCGGGCATGGGCGCTACCCGGACAAGTGACCAATTCTTCTTACTCACCGAAGCCATGTGGGAAGGCGCAAAGGCGGATGAAGAAATGGCCTTCCGCCTTCACCAGGTAGGCTATGGCATGGAGGAGGTGGAAGAAGCTACCCCCGGAGCCACGCAGACGGTCGAAGAAGCTACCGCCGCTGCTGATGCTGCTTATCGCAAGTGGGGATTGTGGCGAGAATCCATACAGGGATCGACCGGAGCCTTAGACCGGCTGAACAGCATGGAGTTGAACTTTGGCAGCCGGATCAAAACGGAGATCGACAAAATCTCATGGGACCTGCTCGGCGGCGCCGCCGTGCAATCCGCTTTCGGGCAAATCCAAAGCGCATTGGACCGGGGTATTATCGACGAGCCAACCGCACAAGCCGCAATGGCTCCACTGCTTGTGGCCGCAGAGGGCGTGCAAGGTGAGATTGACGACATCACCGTAGACGAGCTGGCCGGACGCATCCAGGAGCAATTGGGCGGCAGCTTAGAGGCAGCACAGGCCCAGGCGCAGATTATCTTTGACGTGTTGGAAGCGGGGACGTTGCGAACCTGGACTATGGACATCGTTTACAAGTACACCGGGCAAGCGCCGTATCACCCGGCTTATGAAGACAAAGACGGCGGCGGCGGAGGCGCAAACCCCTACAAAAAATTTGACCTACCGGCAGAAGATGCTGCAACCGGCCTGACAATGACCGTGCCGCCTGGCTACCTGAAAGACACCTACCCGATCTACGCCAAATCCGGGGAGACGGTCAGCATCACCCCTAACCTGTATGAGCGGCCTTCAGCCGGCAATCAAGGCGTGACAGTGTACTTATCCGTTGGGCAATTGGGCGGCGGATCGCCAGACGTTCACGAGCTGGCGTGGGAACTGGCTGAAGAAATCCGGAGGTCTCTGTAAATGGCGCACACCCTGACATTGGTACGCATCAACGAAGCCGGCTCGGAAACCAGCATCGCTGCAATGGGCGCGACGCTGGTCAGCTACGATCTGCGCAGCCGCGCCCTGGCAGAAGTGCTGGACGATATGAACCTGACCGTCAAGGAAACGGCGGAGTACACCGTCACGCCTGCCAGCGTCGCCGCCTTGAAAGTCATCACGCAGGCGATTGAAGCTGCTTTCCTGGACGCCCAGAGCCGCGAGCGCAACGGCACCGGCGACCGCATCTTCATCAAGTGGCAGCCGGACGGGGCGGCTGCGGCATATCGCTCGGAGGTGATCGCAGGCTCGATCTACCTGGATGAGGACGCCCTGGACTGGCAGTGGGCGCAGCTGAAGATTGACGTGACCGTAAGCTGGGAGCGGCGGGCGTGGTGGGAGGCCGCAGCCGAAAGCGAAGTCTCGCTCACCAACTCCTTTGGCAGCGGCACGGGCGGACTGGCAGTCTACAATCACGACGACAGCGACGCCGGCGAAGACAGCTTCGTGGATATTGCGGCGGCGTCTGTGGTCGGGGTCCTGCCGGCGGCTTGCAGGTTGGAGATCAAGAACGCCTGGAACGACGCGGTCGGCGTGCGCACGATCTACGCCGGGCATAACGTGCATTCCCTGAGCGGGTCGAGCGGCAATATGAGCAAGCAGCTGGAAGCCGAAAACGGCACCGGCGGCACGGCGACCGCCGACGCTACGGCCTCTGCAGGCTACTACAAATCATGGACCTGGAGCGGCGTGGGGTCTGAATACATCACCCGCCTGACGCTGACCAACAGTATGCTCAATGCGGCGCGCGGGCGGCATTTCCGGATCCTGGCGCGCACGACCGACTACGGCAGCGAGACGGCGGATAAATTCCAATTCCAGATGCACATCGCCACTTATGACGCCGTTCTGTGGCAAAGCCCGTGGGTGCGCGGGCAGGCCAGCGAGTACGAGCTGCAAGTGCTGGGGACGGTGCAAATCCCGCCGGGGCTGACCGGCTACACCGGCCTGGAAGCGCATTTCCTGGACTTGTATGTAAAGGGCGATGATGACGTAGCACACCAGATCGACATTGATTACCTGGCCTTCCTGCCATTGGACGGCTACCGGACTTATAAGGCGGTTTCGACGGTCAACGAGCTGGAATACCTCACGACGCTGGTCGATGACGGCCTGGATATCCGCTTCTACGAGCGCCTGTCCACGCTGACCAAGAAGCGCGGCTTCGCTGTGACCGGCAAGCCGATCATGCTTTACCCTGGCAAAGACCAGGAGCTGGTCTTCTATCACTACTGCGGCGGAACGGTGCGGGCGGCGATTGCCAGAACACTGCAAATCCGCCTGTATTATCGCCCGCGCTACGTGACCATATGATCCAGGAGCAAATTATCGACCTCGAGCTATACGATCCGGCGCTGACCGGCAATCCGCTGAACCTGGAACTCAGGCTGAGCGTGGGGCGCTACTCGCATCATGTGATCGGCGGGCCGGCGTTCTGCGACGCGGAAGCCTACGGGCGCGAGATGGATGTGGCTGAGCTGGTCAATAAGCTGCGTGCGCCTGCCATCGCTCGCAGCCGCAAGACTCAGGAGCCGCTGTGGTGGGGGTATCTTTCGGGTGTGGAGCTGGGAGCCGGGGTAGGGGTATCGCTGGATAATATCGCCAATAAAATCCAGGTTGTGTACGCGTACGTGCCATCCGGAGCGGCTTCGGCGGGCACGAAGGTATCCACCGCCTGGGCGCAGAATGACGACAGCGTGACGGCCTACGGCTATATCGAGCACAAGGAAAGCCTGTCCGAGGCGACGGCAGCGCAGGCGGAGCAGCTGCGTGACCGGCTGCTGGCGAGCATGGCAAAGCCACAACCTACGCTTTCCCGCTCGAGCGGCGATGCGATGACGGCTAACCTGAAGCTCTCCGGGTGGTGGAATACGCTGGAATGGCGCTTCCTGGCAGAAGCGGGCACGGATGCGGTAGAAACCACGACGCAGATCCGGGCGGCGGTGCTGGCGCTTGCGCAGTACATCACGGGTGTTACCATCTGGACCGCCTCGGGCGTGACCAGCTCCGAGTATCGCGAAGGCGACGCCACGCTGCTGGAAGAGGTCAGCGACCTGCTGCTGAGCGGCACGACCAACGACCGCCAGCTTATGGCAACGGTGGACAGCAGCCGCTGGTTGCACATCCGCGAAGAGCCGGACAACGCCACGTCGCGCTACATCTTGCGGCGCAATCACAGCCTGTATACCAACACCGGGGCGCTGATCCCCGCGGAGGATTGTACGATTGGCGTATGGGCGGACGTGGATATCCTGCCGGATAGCGTCAACCTGAGCCGCCTGGCAAACATCTCGCCGATGTTTATTGAATCCGCCGAATATGACGCCCGCAGCGGGCAGGTGCGCTACGTGCCACGCGGCCAGCCGAAGCCGGGCGACCTGGCAAGACTGATCACAGGCAAATGAAACCATACGAAATTTATCGCTCAATCAAGCCTTATATTCTCGGCCTTATTTCCCTGTCCGGCGGCGGCACGGGTCCGTATGCGCCTACGCCGCATGACCTGAGCTCAGCGCATCACAGCGGCAGCCTGGTTAGCTCGCAGTACCCGGATGCGCTGCTGACCGACGGCAGCCGCAGCCTGCTGGGGAACTTGACAGTGGGCAGCGGCTTCACCATCGATGGGGTGGATATTTCGGCGCACGTCGCCGATGCCAACGCCCACCACAACCAACAGCATACTCTTGTAGGCAGCGACCATACGGCCAGCGGGTTGACAACCGGGCATGTGCTCAGGGCCAGCGGGGCTGCTACGTTTGTATTTGCGCAGCTTCAGCATACAGACCTGGGAGGCGTATCGGCCAACCAGCACCATAATCAGATCCATGTGATCACCGGGGCGGACCATACGGTAACGGGATCGGCGCTGGATGTGATCGGGCTTTCTGCAGCGAACACGCTGGGGGTATTGACGCCCTCCAGCGACGTTGGCACGACGCCGGCAGCAAAGATCCTGAAAAGCACGGCGGCAGGCGGATTGATCCTGGCGGCGCTCACGGTCAAGGGGGCGGTGGATATTACGCAGGATTTAACGGTCGGGGCGAATGTTTTGTTTGTGGATGTGTCGGGCGTCAATGTTGGCATCGCAGGCGCTCCAGATCCGCAGTTCGCGCTGGATGTGAATGGGCCTTTTCATGCTGATGCGATTTACGGGCCGCTGGGCAGATTGTTGAAGGATTGTGTATTCCTGGCGCACTACGATGGGCCGCCAAGCCTGGCGGATTACAGCGGTTCGCCGCAGACGGTGCAGGGTCAGATCCCGACCACGCTTTCAGGCGGGGTGGTGTACCGGCCTGGCGTGTATGGCAAGGCGCTGCAGGCGGCGGAAGCAACTGCCAATAAGATGACCAACCCGGTCTACGGGCACGCGACCTGGAATACCGGATGGACGACCGGGGCAGACCTGACAGCAGTTCAGAATTTTGATCCGAATTATGTGCTTTACGGAGTGAACAGCGCCAAAGTGACCCGGATAACATCCGGCGGAAGTAGATCGTTTTACCAGAACATCAATGCGGGTAATACGAATATGCACTGCCTGAGCGCTTATGTTCGCAAAGCGGATGGATCAACTATAACGGCGAGCGATTGCCAGTTGTTCTATGGCGGCCTCCTGACCACGACCTATACTGCGCTTAATAACGGCTGGTACCTGTTGCATGCTCTGGTCACTGGCGTCGCTTCGAGCACGATTACCGGAGTAACGCTCACCGCTTTAAGCACCGATTATTATGTAGGCGGCGTCCAACTCGAGGAGATGCCCTATCCGACACCATTGGCGCACGGCGGAATGGGACCTGGGCACGCCTGGACAGGAACGGCGCACGAATCTACAAGCACGCGCACAGCCACACAGGTTGTTTATACTGGCATACCGATGCCTGCTAGCTGGTCGTTTGGTTTCTGGTTCCAACCCTGGACAACAGCAACGGAGCTCACTGCTGCGGACTGGCTGTTCACCTGGGCGGCGGATGCAAATAACTATGTCGGACTGGTTTACAGTCATGCAACTGACACGCTGTATCTGCGCTGGAATGGCAACACGTCGCTCAGCGACATCAATCACACTGACCTCTCCTGTGGTGAGGCGGTGCACATTGCGGCAACCTTCGACGGTACGACGCTCACGTTTTACGTCAATGGAGAGGTGATCGGCACAGCCACGCCGGCGGCTATGACGGCAGCGCCAACGATCTTGGCAGTTGGCTCATACTACACCGGATCGAATACGGTCAACGGCCTGATCGACGATCTATATGGCGTGAAGATCGTTCAGACCCAGGATGACATCAAAGCGATCATTGACAGCGAAGTACCCGTGGCTGCTGAGCATGGGGCGATTAGCTGGTACTCGGGCGGTCTTGCGCCTATCTGGGTAGACGGCGAGGGTTTGTGGATGCGCGACCTGACCGGTGATCCGGTCTTCGGTTGGAGCGCAGTGGACGGTAAGTCCTGGGGCGGAGTAACGCTGGATGCGGGCGATAACCTGATAGGCCAGTATGGTGCATCAGAAGGCGGCTGGCAGCAGTGGGACCGCAGCGCAGGCGAGCTGGCGCTGGGCTACAGCGACGTGAAGGCGATCCGGTTCTATAACGGCAATGCTGAGATTACCGGCAAGCTACAAATGCCGGGGACTTCGAGCGCCATTGCAATCGGGGCGACGCCACCGACCGGGGCGGCTGCCGGGACCGGGATCTGGATCGATAGGACGGGGATCTACGGGCTGCTGAGCGGGGCGTACCAGGTGAAGATCGACGCGGCGACGGGAGCGCTATTTGCCGGTTCGGGAGATGTGCTGGTTGACGCCGGCGGCATCCAGATCAACGCAGCCGGGGAAGTCAGTAAAAATTCGATCCGCTTTGTAGGCGCAAGCAGCCGCTACACCGGCGGCGTGATCTTTGGTTCGCAGAGCACCTTTGACGGGAGTATCACCGTAAAAGGGGTTGGCGTTCCGGCTGGAGGCGGATCGGGGACGGCGACCTTCGCGGCTACCAGCTCAGGCGGAAACGCAACGCTGGTGCTAAAATCGACAACCGTGCTACAGTACGCGGCGATCATGGGCGCGGGATTGTCGCTTGGCTATGAAGCGCATATAGCCGAGGGAAATCTATGCTACACGGGCACGTTTCTATCGAGGAAGGAATCAACCACATTCTTCACTCTGCCATTTTGCCCGCTTAGCATCGGTCCGCTTACATCGACCGCGTGGGACGGCGACGCAAGATCGACTACTGCGAAAACGGCAATTGATCTAAATACGGTCTTTGGCGCTCCGGCTTCGGTGCAAGCTATTTTCGTGGCGGTTGGCGTGCGCGACAGCGGCAGCGCAGGAAGTGACACTTATATGCTATTGTCGCCAACTGCGGTAGCTGGAGAAGGTATACGATTCTCATGCGCCGGGCATACCAATGATCAGTGGATTTACGATACAGCGATAGTCCCGATTGCTGGCAATAACACTCTTTACTATCAGATTGCGGCTTCTGGCGCAGGCACGTTCGATGTAAAAATAGAGATTTGGGGTTACTGGATATAGGAGTGAATATGCTGAAAAAGAAAAATTCTAAGCCAGCTCAGCAGCCTGCTGCATCGCAGCTACCGGATCCGGCCACCGCGCCGGTGATCGACCTGGTGATCCGCTACGACGGGCGGACCGGGCAAGTGGGCCTGACGGTGATCGGCGGGCAGGTCGACTTCAGCGGGGCGTACCAGCTACTCGACGCGGCGCGGGCATTGGTGCAACAGCAGGAGCGGGAGGCGCTGCTGCAACAGGCGGCGACGCCGGCCGCGGCGGTTGCAGGCGTGGGGCAAGCGGAGGGGTAGGAAACGAAAACGCGCCCCGGCGGAAAGCTGCCGGGGCGCGTAGTTCTTTTATGAACTATTCTCCTATTCGGCGATCCAGTCCACCAGCCAATGCAACCAGGCTGGCAGATCAAACTCCGGCTCCGGATACGGCGGCAGCGTTGGCAGCGGATACGGCTCAGGCGTGGCGGTTGGGCGCACGCGTTCAACGGCGGCGGCTTTCGTAGCTGCGGCGGTCTCCCAGGCTTCGGGTCGCACGGGCGGCGCATCGGCGTAGGCGGGGATAGCCAGGAACAGGATCACGAGCAGGATTATTGTTATTCGCATTTTGTCTCCAATAGTATCACTAATTCTAATTCTTCCACAAACTCATTGCCGGCTTTTCTGCCAGCCGCTTCCAGCAGCGCCGCTTTGCGCTCCTGGGGCGTCAGGCGCATGATCCCCGCCCGCTCTGTATCCGTCACCTTGCCGATCCTGATAGCCGGCTCCAGGCTGCGGCTGCGCCTGGGGGAGGCGGGGCAGCGGCTGCTCAGGTGCACGACCTGGCAGACGGGGCATACCGGAGCCGGGGCGACGGCGGGCAGACCGAGCGGAACCTGCCAGCGAGCGGGGATGACGCCGGTCTTATAGATGCTGGTCAGCGTACCCGGCGGTATGCCTATGGCGTCGTATGGGCTAAGGCAGGCGATTTGCCGCCAGGTATACCCGTATGTATCGCGAAGCGTAGAAAGATCGTTAGAGACCGCGTCACAAGTCCTGACGCGGCCTTCTGTGTGGGGGTCCGCGACCATTTTACCTGCCTTCGCCCATTTTGCCGGTCATGACGGGAACTCCACGAGCATCGACCAGAATACCAGCGCCAGCATGGCAAACTCAAGGATGCACAGGAAGATGACCTGCACGACAAAGCGGTGGGGTCCGATCATGGCAGCGCCCCTTGGAGCACGAGCGACGCCAGCAGGTAACTGGCGGCAAAGGCGATCGCAAACAGGACGGCGAAAAGCGGCTTATTCATGGCTACCTCCCTGTGTGGCCTGTGTGAATAGCTTGTAAACTTCGATTTCTCCGTCTAACTCCGGGCGCGGGAGGGGGAGGGCGGCAATGGCCTGAAACGTATCCCAGCCCAGCGGGGTGAGCTTCACCCCGTCTTTGTGATTATGCTCGTTGCGATGCTCAGCGAGCCTGGCGGCGACCAGCTCGGCCTGGAAGGTGTAGAAGCGCTCCGGCGACATGATCCCGGCCATCGCCCGCCCGCTCAGGTTCGCGCCGGCGATGATACGCCCGGCGAGCTTATGCAGCTCCTGCGGCGTGACGCTGACGGTTGACGGCAGTATTTGGCGCTTGCCGTCCAGGTAGATTTCGATGCGGCTGGCGATCAGCGGCAGGCTGCGCCCGGACAGCTCAGCGAGCTTGTTCGCCCACCACGACCAGCTCACGGCATACACCACGCCGGCGGTGAGGGCGGCGGCTGCGGCTGCGCTGCGGCGCGGGTCCCAGCCGAACAGCGACCACGCCAACGACGCGGCGATGAGCCCGGCGAGCACGGCGGCGGATACGGTCCACAGGACCGGTAGGCCGGCGGCTACAGCGGGGGAGAGGTAGAACTTGGTAAGGCTGGTTTTATCTTGCATGTGTCTCCTTTCGTTTCTTGCTTTTGATAAGTATTCTAATAATCAGAACCATTCTTACTCCGGGCACGGGCCGAGCCTGAGCATCCCGTAGCGGTCGCGGAAGGCGCTTTCAGGCGGCTTTCCGTAGCGATCCTGGTAGCGCTGCCAGGCGTGGCGGATGTCGTGCGAGCCGCTGAACGTGAGCCAGTAGCAGCCGGCGGGGATGACTTCGAGG
>Ga0209417_1007244_pt1 | contig 10820 bp, 9 predicted proteins | sample RifGroF2_FD_184002 | JGI IMG/M metagenome (GOLD analysis project Ga0209417, IMG submission 184002) | Groundwater microbial communities from Rifle, Colorado, USA - Groundwater F2 (SPAdes) (version 2) | ecosystem: Environmental > Aquatic > Deep subsurface > Groundwater | place: Rifle, Colorado... | reverse complement strand
CCGAATTCCCCCGGGGTGCGCGTGGAGGGCAGGCTGGTGGATACGGTCTATGATACGCAGGCCTATACCTCGGGGCAGGACCTCCTGGTGACCCTGCATTATCCGGCCAGGCTGATCTTCCCGGGGTCTAATTATTTCCTGGCCGATTCGCCCAAGGACAGGCATATAAAGCGGATGGTCATAAAAGTGCGGATGCCGGTGGAAAAGCCTTTCTTCAGGTGAGCTGGCGGCGGTTTTAGGATTTAACACGGCTGTAATGCGGAAGCAATAATTTAATTGGAGAATATACACATGGAAAAGAAAGGAATGCTCGTCCCCGTGGTGCTGGCCCTGGCCGCCGCCGGGATCTACTGGTGGCTGCTCACCTCCAAGCAGAACGCGCTCAACGCGCAGCTCGAGCGCGCCACCGTGCTGGTGGCCAAGTTCGACCTGCCCGCCCGCACCATCATGAATTCCGACCTGGTGGAACCCAGGGAGATCCCCCGCATGTACCTCGAGCAGGACGCCTATGAAGTGCGCAGCCAGTCCGACCTCAAGCTGGTCTCCAACCTGGTGACGGCCATCCGCGTGCCCAAGGGCAACCAGCTTACGCAGTCCTCCCTCGTTTCCCTCAGCCCCGAGGCGGGCCTGAGCGTCAAGGTCCCTCCCGGCTACCGCGGCTGCGTGCTCCCGCTGGAGAACGACCTGCTGCGCCTGATAAAGCCCGGCGACCGCGTGGACATCCTCGTTACCTTCGAAGCGGTCATGGGCGACAACCGCAAGGAAAGGGTCACGGCCACCATTCTCCAGAACGTGCTGGTGCTCGGCGTGGGCTCCAACCTGGGGCAGGGGCTCTCCGTCGCCCAGGCCAAGAACAAGGCCAAGGACGAATCGGCCGACCAGTCTTTTTCGGACAAGATGGGGCTGAGCCTGGCGCTTAACCCCAACGAGGCGCAGTACCTGGCGCTTTCGGTGAAACAGGGCGACGTGGCCGTAGTCGTGCGCGGGCTCGGCGACGTGGAACTGCATCCGATGGAAATAGCCAGCTTCAAGCGGCTGATAAAATAACGCCGCAGCGGCCGTCAGACACGGGAGAAACTTTATGAGACAAGTTAAAATTTTGATCGCCCTGCCGGCGCTGCTGGCGGCCCTGGCCGCCGCGGCCGGCGCCCAGGCCACCCAGATGGTGGCCGTCAGCGCCGACATCGTGGAAATAAGCGGGTCCATCCAGAAGACCCGCGGTTTCTCCTGGAACCAGTTCTTCGATTTCAGCGAAGCGACCATCCCGGGCATCCTGACGCTCGGCGACTTCGAACGCAAGACGCAGCTGGCGGCTTCGCTGAAACTGCTGGAGACGGAAGGCAAGGCCCAGATCCTGTCCAACCCCAAGATCGTGACCAAGAGCGGCACGCAGGCTAACATAACGGTGGGCGGCGAGATCCCCGTCCCCTATTCCAACGCGCAGGGCGTGGGCGCCGAATTCAAGAAGTACGGCGTCATCCTCACGGTGCTGCCCGTGGTGCTTACCGAGAAAAAGGACGCGGTGGACGTGCAGCTGCAGCTCGAAGTGTCCAACCCCAACTATTCGCAGACCGTGGTCGCGTCGGGCACCACCATCCCTTCCATGACCACCCGCCAGGTGCAGACGGAAGTGGAGATAAAGAGCGGCGAGACGCTGGTGATCGGCGGCCTGAAGAGCAGCAGCCGCGACGTTTCCAAGAACAGGGTGCCGATCCTGGGCAGCCTGCCGCTGATAGGCTCTCTTTTCAGCTCCACCGACATCGTGGAAAAGCAAAGTTCCCTGTTCCTGTTCGTCACTTTCGAAATAGTGAAATAACCAGGGCGGCCCCGGCCGCCCCCTGTCAGGCTTACCCTTATGGCAGAACAGAATCTGGCTCCCCGAGTGATAACTTTTTCCGGCCCTAAAGAGGGCGTGGGGAAAACCTCTGTCTGCGTAAACCTGGCGCTGGCCTGGGCGAACTACCAGAAGCGCAACGTCCTTATCATCCCCCTGGACCCGATGTGCCGCCAGGAGCATTCCCTGCTGCTCGGCGTCAACCCGCCTTCGATGACGGATATCATCCACGCGCTGGGGCGCGAATCGGTCGGGGCCCTGGGCGCCCTGCTCAAAGGCAAGATCCCGATCTCCCAGTGGGGCGTGGGCGTGCTGCCGCTCAGCAAGCGGCGCTCCGACGTGGCCAAGCTGTCGCCGGACGTCCTGCTCCCGCTGCTGTCCCGGCTTTCCCAGTCGTTCGACCTGTTCATAGACGTGGACCCGTATTTCCCGATGCAGGTGTTCGCGTTCGACATCTCCGACCTGGTCTTCTGGGTCACCAATTCCAACGTGGCCGCGCTGAACGCCACCGCCGCGGCCTTCAGGGAGATAAACGAGCTGCATTTCCCGGCCAACCGCTTCGAGCTCGTGGATAACTTCTACGACATGCCCGGCGCGCTGGCCCCGAAGGAAGTGGAGAAATTCTTCAAGCAGATGGGCAAGGAAGTGCTGGCTTTCATGCCGTGGGAAGACGCGATGCCCGGCTGCGCCAACCAGAACCGGGTGCTGATAGCCGAGCAGCCCAATACCCAGTGGGTGAAGGTGCTGCGCGTGCTGCTGGGCCGCCTGTCCGAGGTCGTGCCGGGCGAGAAGCAGTGGGTGTCGAGCATCTCCCCTACGGAGTTCGCGCAGGGCTCCGGCATGCTCTGGAAGCCCGCCGAAGGCTCCGGGCCCGGTCCCTCCTCGTCCCCCGCGGCGGCGCGTTCCGTCCCGGGAGAGTCCGGCGGCGGGCCGCAGCCCAACGCCGGCCGCACCGACGTCCCGATGTGGTGGGAAGACCTGAAGATCAAGGTGCACCGCCAGGTGGTGGCCGCGCTGGAAACCGAGCGCGTCAAGATCACCGACGACGCCGCGGTCAACAAGGAAACCCGCAAGCGCGTGGACGCTATTATAAATTCCCTTATCCAGAAAGAGGCCGAGCACCCGCTCTCCCGCGAACAGAGCGTGCAGTTCATCAACGAGCTCTTGGACGAGATCCTCGGCCTGGGCCCCCTGGAAGAGCTGATGCGCGACCCCGCCGTGACCGAGATCATGGTCAACGCCCCGGACAAGATCTTCATCGAGCGCGCCGGCAAGCTGGTGCTCACGAAGTACCGCTTTCGCAACGACGAGCAGGTGGTGCAGGTGATGAAGCGCATCGTGGCCCCGCTGGGCCGGCGCATCGACGAATCCGTGCCGCTGGTGGACGCCCGCCTCAAGGACGGTTCGCGCGTCAACGCCGTGATCGCCCCGCTGGCCGTTTCCGGCCCGACGCTGACCATCCGCCGCTTCTCCTCGAAGCCGTTCACCGACACCGAGCTGGTGAAAAAGGGCAGCATTTCCCAGGACTGCGTGGATTTCCTGAAAGCCTGCGTCAAGCTGCGCAAGGACATCATCGTTTCCGGCGGTACCGGCACCGGTAAGACCACTTTCCTCAACATGTTATCGAGCTACATCCCGGAGGACGAACGCATCGTCACCGTGGAGGACGTGGCCGAACTGCGGCTGCAGCAGGATCACTGGGTGCGCCTGGAAAGCCGCCCGCCCAACGTAGAAGGCAAGGGCGAGGTCACCATCCGCGACCTGGTCAAGAACTGCCTCCGGATGCGCCCCGACCGCATCGTCGTCGGCGAGGTCCGCGGTTCCGAGGCCCTGGACATGTTGCAGGCCATGAACACGGGCCATGAAGGCTCGCTGGCCACCATTCACGCCAATACCCCGCGCGACGGCCTGACCCGCCTGGAGGCCATGTGCCTGATGGCCGGCGCCGACCTGCCCATCTGGGCTTTGCGCGAAATGATCTCCTCGGCCGTGCATATGATCGTGCAGCTGACGCGTTTTTCCGACGGTACGCGCAAGATCACTTCCGTCACGGAGATCACCGGCCGCGAGGAGAACCAGATCTCCATCCACGAGATCTTCAATTTCAAGCAGACGAGCATCGACAAAGAGACCGGCAAGGTCTACGGCGTGTTCTCGGCCACCGGGGACCCGCCCAAGTTCTACGCGGATTTCGCCACGCGCGGCCTCGACGTCCCCATCGAGATGTTCTGGACGGAAGAGCAGCGGCGGCTGCGCGCGGCGCAGAAATAAGGGTTCGCACAGGTATGAAAAAAGCGGCGGCACTAATATTCATTATCGTTGCCCTCCTGGCCGGGAAGAGCGCGCTTGCGGGCGTGTTCAGCCAGACCCAGATGGGGGAGATCGCCTGCGCCGGCGTGAAGATGCAGCTTTTTTACTACTACCTCGATCCCAATCGCGATCCCAAGGTGACCGAGCATAAGACCAAGTGCAAAGGCCCGCAGTCCGACGAAGTCGTCTACAAGATGCCGCCGTGGCTGGATACGGCCGTGCCCGAAATGGCCGGCCGCAAGGTCTGGCGCGACCCCGAGGAGGGGGAGATCTCCGAGGCTTCCGTCTGGCAGACGCCCATCTCCATCCTCTACGAGTACCTCGAGCTGACCCGCAAGACCTTCCCGCAGGACCTGGGCGGCGCCTCCATCGCGCCCGGCCTCCTGGTGAAGGAATACGCGGACATCCGCATCCGTTTCCAGATGTCCCTGGACAGGCTTTACCGCGCCCGCACCCGGGACATGGTCATGGGCGATTCCCTCGGCGGCCGCGGCCGCACGATCATGCCCGTCTTCAACCTCATCCTCAAGGAAATGGAGTCCATCGCCGACGCCATCTCCAGCGCGGACTCCGCCCGCTACGCCGAAGCCGTGACCGCTTCGGCCGTGCTCTCGCAGGATATCTACAAGGTCCTGTTCGTGTCGCCGCGCCTGTACCGGGAGCCCCCCAAGGAATCCTCTTTCCGCCGCGTGGTCAGCATGGCGCTTACCATCTTCGGCATGTTCCTTATGTTCCTGGCCGTGACGCAGTTCATGGAGAACAGCGACCCCAAGAACAACAAGATGATGGGGAACTACGCCAGGACGGTGGAGAAGTATTCCGAGGCTTTCGGGCGGCAGTTCATCCGGGTGGACGTCCGCTACCTGATACTCGGCCCGGCGGCGCTGTTCGCGCTGATCGGCGCGCTGACCATGAACGTCGTCCTGTTCGGGCTGCTCACCGTGGCCGGGCTGCACATAGGCCTGCGCGTGCCGGAGTTCGCCCTCAATTTCATGAAGGTCCAGCGCGGCAAGAAGATAGATACGCAGCTGATGGACGGCCTGATCCTGCTTTCCAACTGTCTGCGTTCCGGTCTCGATATCGTGCAGGGGTTCGAGATGGTCTCCAAGGACCTCATGCCCCCGATCTCCGACGAGTTCGCGCTGGTGATAAAGAACTACCAGCTCGGCATGCCTTTCGAAAAATCGCTGGGCGTGATGGAAGACCGCGTGGCCTCCAAGATGCTTTCCTACATGATCCGCGCCATCGTGCTGCAGCGCCAGATGGGCGGCAACCTGACCAAGGTCTTCGAGCGCATCGTCGTCGACATCCGCGAGGAGTCCAAGCTGGAGGAAAAGACGAAAGCCATGACCGCCCAGCAGAAGATCCAGTCCATCGTCGTCGGCATCATGCCGTGGATCATGGTCAGCGTCATGTTCATGTTCCAGCCCGAAACGATGATAAAGTTCTACAGCGCGCCGCTCGGCATGGCCACCGGCGTCTTCTGCATAATCTGGGTCGGTATCGGCATGAAAGTGGTGTCGAGCCTGGGCAAGATAAGGGTGTAAGATCATATGCCTGACCAGATAATGAACATTTTCCTGATAATTATCTCCGTCGTGGGGTCCTTCGCGACCTTTACGGCGGTGCAGCGCTTCTTCGCGCCGCGCGAGGTCATCCACTCGCCCATGGGCGATATCAGCGACATGGAAGAGAAGGAGTTCTCGGTCTTCGCCAAGCTCGAGGGCAGCCCTCTTTTTTGGGACAAGGTGGACCTGTTCTTCGCCAAAAAACTGGGCATGGAAAAGAAGCTGGAGGAGACCTACACGCTGCTCGGGCGCCCGTCGGGGACCGACCCGCTGAAGATGCTGCACCTCAAGCTGATAGCCGCGGCCGCCCTGCCGGCCATCTTCTTCGTGATGAGCGGTTCCTTCTTCGTGATAATCTTCGCGCCGCTCGGGTTCGCGCTGCCCGACGCGGCCATGTATTCCGGGCGCATCCGCAACCGCCAGGAGGATATAATCCGCAACTTCCCCACCTTCGTGGACCTCGGCGCGCTGATGATCGAATCCGGCCTGGACTACATGACGGCTTTCGACCGCATCGTGAAGATCGCCCCCATAAAGACCGGCCTGGAGATAGAGATAGAGCGCACCATCAACGAGGTGCAGCTGGGGTATTCCCGCCGCGACGCGCTGCGCCGCCTGGCCACCCGCACCGGCCTGCAGGAAGTGCGCTCTTTCGTGGGCCTTATCGTGCAGTCGGACGAGCTCGGCACCAGCCTGGTGGAACTGCTGCGCAACTATTCCGCGGACATGCGCTTCCGCCGCCTGAACAAGGCCGAGAAGCTGGCCGCGCAGGCCTCCACCAAAATGCTCATCCCGCTCTTCATCTTTATTTTCCCGACGGTGTTCATCCTGATGCTCGCGCCCATGGTCAGCGACCTGGTAATGGGAGGCATGCCGTTCTAACGAAGGGGCCTTTTATGAAAAATACGATTTTAATATTGACCATGACGGCGGCGCTCTGCGCCCCGGCCCTGGCCCAGGAACGGAGCAAGGTCAGGAGCGAGGAATCCCTTTTTCTGGACCTCCAGAAGACGGGCCTGGGGTCGCTGAGCGAGTTCGAGGAGAAAAAGAAGTTCTTCGAAACGGTGAAGCTGGAGAAGCAGAAGATCCAGGCCACCATGCTCAACAGCGTCTACGAGAACGCTTTCGCTTATTACCGGTCCGGCAATTACGAGGACGCCAAGGACCTGGCCGCCAAGATCCTTAACATCGATCCCAACCACAGCGACGCGCAGATGCTGATGGAGGCCTCCAACCAGCTGCGCGGCAGCCAGCGCCCCTCCATGAGCGAGAAGCTGATGCTGGAAGACCGTTTCAGGAGCGCGCTTTCGCTCTATACCGAGGGCAGGATCCTCGAGGCGTACCGGAAGATGGAGGAGGTGGTCAAGCTCTCCCCCAACAATATCAAGGCCAAATACTGGTACACCAAGATGAAGGACGACCTGAAGGATTACTACTTCCAGAGGGGCGTCGACTCCTACAAGGCCAGGGACCTGAAGGAGTCGCTCGATAATTTTTACAACGCGCTGCTGATAAGGCCGAAGGACGGAGGCATCGTCGAGTGGATAACCCGCATCGAGGACGAACTGCGCCAGCAGAAGGCCAACGACCAGCTTAAGCGCTCCCTGGAGCTTTACGCGCAGGGCAAGCTCAAGGACGCCTACGACGGGCTGCGCCGCGCGCTGGAGATCCAGCCCGGGGATTCCAAGGCCAACAAGCTGCTGGTCGAAGTGAAGGGCGAGATAGAGACCGGCTACATCAACTCCGGTAAAAAACTTTACACCACGCGCAAATACAACGAGGCCATCTCCGAATGGGGCAAAGCCAGGCCCTACACCTCCAACCCCGGCTACCTCGACAAGCTGGTGATGCGCGCGCGCGAGCAGATGCGGCTGGAATCCGAAGAGAGGCGCCGCCGTTCCGAGGAAGCCGCCCGCCGCGCCAGGGAAGAAGAAGCCAGGCGCGCCAGGGAAGCCGAGGACCAGAAGAAGGCCGAGGAAGAGGCCGCCCGCAAAGGCGTAACGGTGGAGGAGATCACCAAGAAGCCCGAGAAGGGGATAAGCGCCGAGAGCAGGGCGCAGGCGCAGCAGCATTACCTGGAGGGCCTGAAATACTTCCAGAACTCCAATTATGAAAAGGCCCGCAGCGAATGGACCGTGGCCAGGCAGCTGGACCCGGAGAACGCGGACGCCGCGTCGGGCCTGAAGCGCATAGAACAGATACTGGCCGGCGGGCAGTAGGCCCCGCGCGGACGCAGGAAGGCTGAAACGGGGGAGAGCCCTTTTTCAGCCTTCTTTGCGTCCGGGGCCGGAAAAGTTTTAACATTTAGTTAACTTAAGTTTAACAGCGCTTGTTGTAGAATATACCCGTCAGAACTTTTTACAGCGCGGCGCGAGGTCCCCTGTTATGCGGCTTTCGATGAAGTGGCTTTTCTGGTTTATAGGCGTGGGCATCTACGTGATGTTCCTCGGCGGCGTGTTCTATTACAACCTGTTCAAGTGGACCTTCGACGAAAAGCTCAAGCAGGATGTGATCGAGACCGTGAAGGTCTACGCGCCGACGATGCGCAACGGCCTGCTCAACAGCCCCAAGGCCATCTCGTTCGAGGAATACGACATCATGATGTCGCTGGCCAAGGACGAGCGCATCACCTCCATGCTCTACCTCAGCCGCCAGGGCACGATCCGCTGGCACAAGGAATCGCGCTTCATGGGCATGACCTGGGACGATTACCGCGCGCAGGTGCCGCCTCCCACTGACGCTATAGCCCAGGCGTACACCTCCAAGATGCCCAAGGTCCGGCAGGTGAGCGGGGAGCCGTTCTACGAGATAGCCATCCCGTTCTCGGTGCGCGGCGACATCATCGGCATAATCGACCTGCTGGTCTCCCGGGCCGGCGCCGAGGTGCTGATCGGTTCGGCCATGCGCAAGTACGTTTTCGGCGCGCTCGGGGTGCTCTTCCTGCTGGGGCTGCCGCTGTATTTCTTCCTGCACCACTACATCCTTTCGCCCATGGACCTGCTGCGCGACAGCGTGGAGGGCGTCTCCCTCAAGAACTTCGAACTGCGCTTCGCCGACCGCTCCGACGAGATAGGCGAAGTGGCGGCCGCCATCAACAGGCTGATGGGCAAGATGAAGGTGGAGATAGAGGGCATTTCCAACCGCGACCGCACCTACAAGGAGGCGGAACAGCGCTGGTGGCGCTCCCTGCTGAGCATCATCGTCCCGTCCACCAATTACGTGATAGTGGTCGACGAGAATAACAGCATCCTTTACGCCAATTTCGAGCTGGCCCAGGGCGCGGACCCCAAGAACGTGCACCTCCTCGACGTGGTGGACAGCCAGCAGCAGACCCTGCTGCGGCTGGTGGGGCAGGCCTTCGAGATGCCCGACAGCCCGGTGGAGGGGGAGGCCGTCTTCAAGAACCAGAACTTCAACGTGAAGGTGCTTCACGTGGGCCAGACCGCCGATACCAACAGGACCCTGATCCTCTTTTTCCCCAAGCCCGTCATAGGGTAACCCCAGTTCCCTCTCCCGGTCGTCTTCCCGCGGCCTGCGCGCGGCGCCCGTCCTCGGGCGTAAATTCCCCTATAAAATTATGTATTATATTAACGGGCGCGTTCGCGGCCCGGCCGCCGGGTAACGGCAGGAATTGCCGTTTTCCGCGGGATAGCGGTTTTACATGGAGGGAACATGAAATTAGAGGTACGCAGCATAAGCATCAGTTCTATTGTCACGTCGTCGGTGCCGCTGGTCGTTTTCTTTCTCGCTCTGCTCGGCGGAGTGGTCACTTTCATGGTGGTGCCCAACCTGCAGCTGGCCCCGATGAGTTTCGCCCAGAAAATGCTGAGCGTCTTCCTGTACTCCCTGCTCTACGTCGTGATAACCACGGCGGTAATGGTGTTCGCGTCTTTCATCTATAACCTGTTCTCCGGCGTGCTCGGGCTGCGCGGGGTGACCATCGAGATAGAAGAGATCCCGGAACACGAATAAGTCCGGACAATAGCGCGGTGCCGCGGACCGGGCCGGTTCCCGCGTTTAGTCCGGCGCCCGGTCCCCGCGTTATTTTTAGGAGCTAATGTGAAAATAAACATCATCTTTGCATCAAAGGACCTTTCACGGGCCTCCCTCATCCTCGAGATGCTTTCCCGGCAGGGTTACGCCGTAGCCACGGCGCACCGCTCCCGGGAGGTCATGGGGATGCTCGCGGAGAAGTCCTTCGACATGGTCATGGTCGGGCAGAACCTCGCCGACGAGGAAGGCCTTACCTTCCTCAAGAACCTGCGGGCCAAGAACAAGAATATCCCGGTGATAGCGATGCTCGAATCCCCGGATACCATGCTGGACCACATGCCCTCCGGCATAACCATCCAGACCCTGATGCCGCACGGGCCGGCCGGCCGCGACACGCCGAAGATCTCCTACAAACTGGCGTTCTTCCAGCTGGGCGCCGACGAATGCCTGTCCTACAACCAGGACCTGCACGAGAGCGTGGCCCGCGTGCGGGCCGTGGTGCGCCGCACCGTCAGCGTGCAGCAGGACGAAGTGCTGAAGATGGCCGAGATCGAGCTGAACATGTCGAGCTACACCGTGACCATCGGCGGCAAGGAGATCACCGTCACGGCCAAGGAATTCGACCTGCTCTACGTCTTCCTCAGCTCCCCTAACCGCGTGCTTTCGCGGCCGTACCTGATAGAGCGCGTCTGGGGCTATAACTATTTCGGTTCGCCCCGCACCGTGGACGTGCACGTGCGCAGGCTCAGGGCCAAGATGGGCAAGGCTGCCCGCTACGTGCACACCGTGCCCTGCGTAGGCTATAAACTGGTCCCTGCTGCCAAGCAGTAGAGGAACAAGAACAAAACCCAGGAGAAAAAATATGGCGGCACAGAAGATACTTGTAATCGACGACGACAATCACCTGCGCGAAAGCCTGGCCGAGGTGCTGGAGCTCGAGGGGTTCACCTGCTACCAGGCCGGCAACGCCAAGCACGGCATCGACCTGGCCAAGAAGCACCTGCCCGAGGTCGTGATCATGGACATCCAGCTTCCCGATTCCTCCGGCTTCCAGATCTGCCAGGAGCTGCGCAAGATGTCCAAGGACTTCATCCTGATCATGATGAAGTCCTTGG
>Ga0209417_1007240_pt1 | contig 10826 bp, 8 predicted proteins | sample RifGroF2_FD_184002 | JGI IMG/M metagenome (GOLD analysis project Ga0209417, IMG submission 184002) | Groundwater microbial communities from Rifle, Colorado, USA - Groundwater F2 (SPAdes) (version 2) | ecosystem: Environmental > Aquatic > Deep subsurface > Groundwater | place: Rifle, Colorado... | reverse complement strand
GCATGTTGCTGTTCTAATTCATCTTTACTTAAACAAGCCGGTCCTCCTAATGCCAGCCAGGTATTTTCCAGCCAAATGCGCCAAGGTTGTCGAGCGCGGTTTTGTAAACTTTCTGTAATTATAGGCAAAATTCGGGCAAGACGTCCCGCGCCATCAGTACTTAAAGTTAATACTTTATTTTTGGAAGAATTTAAAATAGTAAATTGATTTATATGGTAATTTTCTTTGCATATCTTATTCGAATCATAAATATTTTCTAAAATAGTAGCGTGTGGTCCATTAGCTATTACGTATAAATCGCTTAAGCTCAAACCGCACCACGGTGCGCGCAAAATGGCTAACCAGGCAATGCGGTCGGCGAGTGAGAGCAGGGCACGGGTTAAGGCGAAAAGATCCTGTACGACCATACTTTCGCTTAAAGTTTCCAGTTCAATAGCTTGATAATTGATTTTTGTTCTGCGCAATGCGGGGAGAATATGCTGTAAATGCTGACGGGCGCGAACGAGAATGGCAATAGTGTGTTCGGGATTTTCTTTTTGGATAGATTGGATTTTTTCTACTACGGAAAAGGCGGTTTGCGTTTCATCATCAGTCGCAAAGATTTTCACTTCTGCTAAACCTGATTTATTTTGGCTATTTTCTAAAGAGCAAACCGCAGGAGTAAATGGCACAGCCCCATTGGCAATGTCCACTTCTTCGGGAAAAATTTTGGGGAAAATCGTATTGACCCAGTTTACTACGTTGGGTAGCGAACGAAAATTAGTGGTCAAAACTAAAGACTCTAAAGGCACGGAATTAATGCCTTCACGTTGGGCACGTAAAAATAAGCCAACTTCCGCTTCACGAAAGCGATAAATTGACTGCATTGGATCGCCGACAAGGAAAAGAGTGCGTCCATCATCAGGTTGCCAGCCAGTGATTAATTTTTCCAGCAAGCAAAATTGTGCAACGGAAGTGTCTTGAAATTCATCAATCAAAAGATGTTGAATGCGGTAATCCAAATTTAGCGCTATTTCTGTTGGTTCGTCGCTGTTACCTAAAGCATTTTGGGCCGCTATGGCTATTTCAACGTAATCAGTGGCACCTTGTTTGCTAAAAGTAACGTGTAATTGTGCTGCCAATAGTTTTAATAAAGAGGCAAGCGCGCAAACATTTTGCCACTGTTGGTCTGTATATTGCGTTGGCGGAGATTTTAGCAAATATTCTAATTTTTTGCGTAAATTTTCATTGGGTTGCAGTATTTTGAGTAAAGCGTCCATGCGCTCTTTCATGTTTTTGCGTAAGCCTTTTTCATTAACGCAAGTTGTTTCAGCCGCAGGTGGAAAACCCATAGTTTTATTGACGACTTTACGCCAGGCATATTCTTTTGTTAATAGTAATGCAAAAGAATGCGGAATTTGTATGGATAAATATTCTGTTTTTTTGATTTGATATTCTAGGTTACTGTTAGCAAATGCAGCAAGTTGGTTAAATTCATTACACAATTCTTGTGGAAAAAGAGCTAAAAATTCTTTTAGATTTTCTTCTGCAATTGTTTTAAGTGCTGATTCGATTGTCTGTCTTAATATGTTATCGTCATGAATAGGAGTTAGATGTGGTAACCATTGGTCGCGACGCTTTAACATGGCAACGCAAAGATCTTCCAAACGTGCAACGTCGTTATCTAAATGTAAAAGTAAATTTTTTAGATGTTTTAGTTGAGGATCATCTTGGTTATTTTGCCGTAAAATTTGCTCGAGAATTGTACGAGTTGCCTCTAAATAACAAGTTTCGACAGCGGCGTTTTGTAAGATTTTTGCGTTAGCAGTGCAACCTGCGGATAAAGGTGCTTGGCGGGCGATTTTTTGACAAAAAGCGTCGATGGTTTGAATGTTGAGGCGTTGGGGGCTATCCAATAAATGCCAATTATGTTCGGCATCGCATTTTAAAACCATTTGTGCTAAAAGTTTGGTTTTTAGCAAATAACTATCGTTGGAATCGCTGGGTTGGTTGGCATTAAGAAGAGCGTTTAAAACCCGTTCATGCATTTCGGCAGCAGCTTTGCGAGTGAAAGTTATCGCTATAATTTCTTCTGGTGTCTCTGCGCGGGTGAGTAACACTAAATAGCGTTGTACCAGTAAACTGGTTTTACCAGATCCTGCCGGCGCTTGTACGATAAACGAGCGTGTTGGATCGAGGGAGGTTTCGCGTTCATAGAGGTCGGTTATTTGTGGGGGTATGGATGTAGACATGTAAATAAAATGGTTATAAATACGTTATCAGATGAAATAGATGGCTTATCAGAAAGTTTTGCTATTTTAAGTGGCTCGTAGCCGCAGACCGTAGCCGCAGGCTTCAGCCTGCGATATATTATGTGCAATAATTGCTAGTGACGCAGACTAAAGTCTGCGGCTACGAATTGTTTTATTAAATTTACGAATTGTTTTGTTAAATTACAGATAAATAATGCAAAAAATCATTATTTTTTCCATGCACTATGTCTAAATACATTTGTTGTAACTGCTGGGTAATGCTGCCCATTTCGCCATTTCCAATGATTTTATCATCGATCGAGCGCACGGGCATGAGCTCGATTGCCGTACCAGTTAAAAAGACTTCGTCAGCGGCATAGGCATCTTTTAAGTACAGCTCGGTTTCTAGGACTTGTAAGCCAATATGTTTGGCTATATTCATAACTGTATCACGCGTGATGCCGGCTAAAATCGCTCCAAGTTTTGGTGTGTATAAAATTTTATCTTTGACGAAAAACAAATTTTCCGCTGGACCTTCGGCGATATGGTTGTTTTCATCTAAAAACAGCGTTTCATGATAGGGCGAACCTTGCATCTGTAAAATTCCCAAAATGCTGTTTAAGTAATTGCCGGTTAATTTAGCGTCGGCAACGGCAGCGCTATTTGGTATGCGGATATATTTGTTGGTTTTCATGTCGACGATTGGGTGGGAGATATAAGCACCCCATGGCCAGCAAGCTATGGTTATTTCTACTGGTGCGCCAACTGGGTTAACACCCATTTTGCCATAACCATAATAAGCAAGTGGTCGAATGTAGCATTCTTCAAGTTCATTGCGAGCGACAAGTTCGGTGGTTACTGCCATTAGTTCTTCCAAGCTGTAAGGCAGCTGCATATTTATAACCGATGCTGAGTAAAATAGTCTTTTAAAATGTTCTTTGAGGCGGAAAATCGCGGGACCTTTAGGGGTTAAATACGAACGTATGCCCTCAAAAGCGGCAGCACCATAATGGAGAGAATGGGTTAAAACGTGAGTTTTAGCATCATCCCAGAGGACGAAATTGCCGTTTTGCCAAATGTATTTAGATGTTTCCATATATTTTTCTGATAAAATTTAAGGTTGTTATGATGTTGATGAACGAAACATATTATTTTGCAGATAAACGGGCAAAATATCTTCTGCTTTAACTGTTTTGTCAAGATTGTATTGAATAAGCGCTAATTCTGTAATATCAAGTGCTCGTGAACGATAGTCATGTTGAATGTTGGAAATTTGAACGGTATTTTGCGCACAACATTGCTGTAAAACATCGTGATAAACTTGCCAGGCGCTGCCTATTCCATCCCAGGATTGTTCTCGCATAAGATCGGAAAATAGCGGTGCGTTTGGTTTGCAAAGGCAATCGTTGATTATGGGTTGCATTAATCCATTTGCATCTGCTCGATATGCCGCAAAATAAATTTCCTGCATTCTTGCATCGAGTGCGATAATGACATTTTTGCTTTGATTGGTGCGGTAAAAGCCTTGTGCCATAGCCTGTAATGTTGAAATAGGAATAGCTGGTAAATTGGCGCCAAAACAAAGTCCTTGGGCAATGCTGGTTGCCAGGCGAATGCCGGTGAAACTCCCTGGACCACAACCAAAAGCGATAGCGTTTATTTGATGTAAATCCAAACCTGATTCAGTCAGAACTGCTTGTATCATGGGTAAAATTAGCTCACTTTGTTTTTGTGGCGCTAATTCATGGCGTTCGATTATTGAGTCGTTGATCTTTAGAGCCACCGAACAAGTGTCGGTAGCGGTATCGATAGCGAGTATTTTGGTAGTCATTTTAGGTTGTAATTTAAATTTTTGTATTTGGCTAACAATTTATGGAATGGACGCAACCCTCCCTCCCACCCAATAACCTATATTGAATTTGGATATTTGGCAATACCGTAATTTTTACTGTATTGAAATATTTGTGTTAATCAGGTATTTTTTGGGTGGGTGCGGTGGGTTGGCGCTTAACTTAAATATTTTTCTTTTCACATAGGTATTTGATATGAATCACAATGTTGTTGCAGATATAAATTTAGCTGCATTGCAGCACAATTTGCACGTAGTTAAGCAGCTTACTCCAAAGGGCGAAATTATTGCCATGGTGAAGGGTAACGCTTATGGGCATGGCGCTTGTGAAGTGGCAAAAAAACTACAGGCAGAATCAGAGGTTGCGCTTTTGGCAGTGTCTTGTTTGGATGAAGCTATGCAGTTGCAAAGTGCTGGAATTGCAAAAAAGATTTTGATCATGATGGGTTTTTTCGATGTGGAAGATTTGCGTTTAGTCGATCAATATCAATTTGCTACGGTTATTCATAATAGTCACCAGTTAGCGGTTTTAGAAAAAACTCCTTTGCAAAATTTGCTCGATGTGTGGTTAAAAGTCGATACCGGTATGCATCGTTTGGGATTTTCTCTCCAGGAAATACCAGCAGCTTATGAGCGTTTACTTGCCAGCGGTAAAGTTAATGCGCCAATTAAAATGATGACGCATTTTGCTGATGCCGATGATGCAACGAGCAATAAAACTAATGAACAAATGCAGTATTTTAATGAAGCTGTGAGCGTTTTTAGCGCTGGAATTGCTAGTGTTGCTAATTCTTCAGCGATTTTAAACTGGTCTGATTTTTCAGTTGGTTTTGTGCGTCCTGGTATTGTGCTATATGGTGTATCTCCGTTAGCAACAGGCAGTGGTCTGGATTTTGGTTTAAAACCGGTTATGACTTTAACTTCGCGTCTTATCGCTATACATGATTTACAAAAAGGTGATGCAGTTGGTTATCGCAGTACCTGGGTTTGTCCCGAGGCAATGCGCATTGGGATTGTAGCGGCTGGATATGGTGACGGCTATGCGCTTGGCGTTGAAAGCGGCACACCAATTTTGGTAAATGGCATAACGTGTTCGGTTATTGGACGTATTGCTATGGATATGACCTCAGTTGATTTACGAGTTTGTCCTATGGCTAAAATTGGTGATCCAGTGGTTTTATGGGGGCGCGGTTTACCGATAGAAATTATTGCGCGGCATGCAAATACTATACCTTATGAATTGCTTTGTCGTTTAACTTCACGGGTGAGATACGACTTTGTAGACGTAGACCGTAGCCGCGGGCTTTAGCCTGCGTGGTTGATATGGTGTATATATACCCATCGCCTTTTGAGTTGCGGCGTTGTTGCCATCGTCGCTCGTGTCCTCATGTATGTTTGTATACACTCCGGCACTCGCTCCTTGGCGCCTAGCCGCATTCTCAAAATGCTCGGGCCTATTTGCGTCAAACCCATTGTTTTGAATGGTAAAGAGTATATCAGGTTACGCAGGCTAAAGCCTGCGGCTACGGTCTGCGGTTACGTTGTATTTATGGTTTTTTAAATAATTTAACAACACGATATGCACGGATATGTAAATTAAATTGCTATATTTTTCAATAAATTATGTTTAAATATTTATTTTTTTAAAGTTAGTAGTTGAGAATTTGTAATTTTATAAAATTTACTGAAAATAGAAAAGCTTTGAAATTTGTTGGTATAAATGTAATAATCGTGGTCGTTTTAACTTATCGATTTCATGTCGACTTGCAATTTCACCTTCTGTGAAGTTGGGCTCATAGCTCAGTTGGTTAGAGCAGGGGACTCATAATCCCTTGGTCCTAGGTTCGAGTCCTAGTGGGCCCACCAATTAAAATCTGCGTTTCAAGTGATTAGCCTTTATTTAAGATATTCCAATGGTGCACTGATGGTGCAGTGTGCGGTAGCATTTATGCTCACGGTTAATAAGTGGTGAATAATGTATGAACGAAAAAGAACATTTCATTAAAGCATGTTTTGGCAATTGGAGGGAATATCTGGACAAAATTTATCGTTTAAAAAGTGAAAAGGGTAATTACTATTTGGATGTAATTTTTATAGCTTTGTGTTGTTTTATTGATGAATTATCACATTTTTTAGTTCAACAACGTCAAGGCGCAAAAAAACCATTTTTGGATTTGTTACAAAACGTTTCTAAAGATGATTGTTTTAGTCTGGTTGATTTGTTATTTTTTTATCAATGGAAATCAAATGGGTACTTAAAAACTAGCTCTGGTGGGTATTATAAAAAACTAAAAGATAATGATGCCTTATCTGAAGAAATTAAATCAATATTAATTGGTATTTATGGTGGCGATACCTCGGTTAACAGTAATAATACTCGTTATAAAAAGATTACTGATATTACTGAAGATTTAAAAAACTCAGGGTTTACTGATAAAAATAAAATAGAAGAATTTCAAAATTATTTAAAATTATTTACGGTTACCGATGTTCTCTATCACTTTGGTAGGTGTACAGCAGTTCATGAAGGTTATACTATGTTATTAAGCAATACTAGTAATGGCTATCAAGAAAATTATTTCATAACAATTGATTTATTAAAGGACACTTTGGGCAATATCTTAAATAGGTGGGAACAAACATGTTTAAGAAATAATAAAATGCCTTTTGAGTGTAATTTGTAAATAGTATCAAACGAATGCCTTTATTAATTTTGCACCTTTAGTGCACCACGTAAATAATAATATCTTTATAACGTATTGTTTTTAAAATAAAAATCATATTTGTTTGCGGTGATTATCTATCCCTTGTTGTCTTTTTTTAGCGAAGTTTATTAAATATGAATAAGGATTTACGGTTAATCTTGGAATATCACACTGAAGCCGAAAAGAACAAACCAGAATTTTTAAAGTTATTAACAGCCGCAAGTAATAAGCAGATTTTTTTGCTGGTCGGTAATGGTACAGAGGGATGGAATTGCAAAAGCCTAGTTGCAACAGCATTGTTTAGAAAACCGAAATCATCTGTTTTTGTTTTGCAGTCAACAACACGCTGTTTGGGGCGGTGGGCGATAATAGCATCAAAGCGAGCATCTTTTTGTCAGATGAAAATTACAAAATTTTAGATAAAGAACTGGAAAACAGTTTTAAAATCAGCATTGCTGATTTTAATATCCAAAATCAAATCAAAAGTGAACATAATTTAACAGTCCTAAAGAAAAAAAGACTGAAAATCAAAAAGAAAATATGTAAAATTATTTCTATCAAAAACCCCGACAAAACCTCAATAAAAATTGCTTTTGACAACATCGGTGAGAGGAAGGAAAGCATTGTGCAAAAAAGCAATATTTTTCTAAAAGAAAATAAAGCAAATTATCAAAAAGGTGAAAAACGCGAAATTAAAACTGCCGGCAAGTTAACTTTTTACGAGATAATCGAAAAAATTAATCGGTACACGCATCTTGATTGTTTAAGTTTTATTAAAATTTTGGAAAATAGCGGAGTTTCATGTGACGCGCTTATTGAAAAAGTTAATGCCAACGAGGAGATAATAAAATTTATCGTCGATGAAATTTTACTCAAGGTCTTTACTTATGAAAAAGAAGTAACTATCCGTGAAGAAGAAATTGAGCTTACAAAGGCTTATCCTTTTAAAATTAAAATCGAAAGCCTATTTGATGAGGTTTTTAGTAAAGAAATCGGGTTTAAGGAATTTCAGGAGTTGAATAAAGAATTTGAGTATAGGATTGTTTTTGATGTAAAATTGGGGAAAATTATAAATAACAATTCCTGTCTTGCGCTAATTAGGGAATCGTAGATAATGAATGTATTTTTGATAAACAGATAAAATATTGGGTTTCATAATATGGGAAAAATAATAACGTTCTTTAATCATAAAGGTGGTGTTGGTAAGACTACTTTGGTGCATAATTTAGGTTTTATTTTAGCTGATAAAGGGTACAAGGTATTGCTCATCGATGCTGACCCACAAATGAATTTAACTGCAGCGATATATGGGCTTTCTACTAGCGTTGAATATTCGACAGACGAAGGGTCTAAATGGAGTGAAAATGTTAAAAAATATATTTCGTTATTTGAATATCTTAATGCTGAATTAAAAGGAGAGCAGTGTGATAAAGAAATATTTCGTGTTAACTCGGAGCGCTCTAGCTGTGGTTACTTAGATCTAATTTCTGGTTCAATCAATGTAGCTAGCATTGAGGTTGATCTTTACGGGATTATTAAAAATAGAAATGAATTTACAAGTAACATACCGTATAAGTTTGAGCGATCTATTAGAAAGCATAAGGATAGTTACGATTTTATTTTGATCGATACTTCACCTAGTGCAAGTAGCATAGTTAATGCTTTGATAATGATGTTGAGTGATTATTTTATAGCCCCAGTTTCTCCCGCATTTTTTTCGTTACAGGCAATAGATAATTTAAGTTCGATTTTTCAGAATTGGAATCAATTGCTTGGTGAATATCAAACAACTCAAAGTTTTAAAGGGCTTAGCTTTCAATATAAATTCTTAGGTTTGGTGATTCAAATGGCTAAGAGATTTAATGGTGGTAGTGTTCAGCAAGGAACCTCGTTTTCTAAAGCAGCAGAAAAATGGATAAACGATATAAATAATAGTGTTAAAAAGTTTCAACAATTTGCTATAAGAAGGGGATTGTCTATTTCAGAAGATGAATTTAAGAAGTTTTTTGGTGTTGAATCTAACCCTTTTATAATTCAAAAATGTTGTGATTTCACCCCGCAACTAAGATCGATAGCAGAGAAAGCTGGTGTGCCAGTGGTGCATCTCACTCAGGAAATATGTAACAAATATAAAGATCCTCAGGCTGTGGTAGATATTACAAAAGAAAACGGACAATATGCAATATCATTTAGAAGCATTTCTGATTCTTATAATAATATTGCCGATGGCTTGAGAGCATTGTTAAATGACTAATCTATTGAAGCAGCAGTTTGATCATTTCACTGACTCTCAAGAATCGATAAATAGGTGCCACCTAAAAAAATATTTTTTAGTGCACTAGTCGGCAAATAATTACAACTTTCTACAATAGACTACTATCGAGCCACTTCTAAATTGAGTTTTCATCTTAAGTAGTGTAAAAAAGCATTTGTATGGCAATTAATAACAGGAGGGTTATACAAATGCGAGAAAAATACAAGGTTATTTTAACCGAAGAAGAACGAAACATACTGCAGTCTGTAGTTCATAAAGGTAAGGCGGCAGCAAGAAAAATAATGCATGCACGAGTTTTATTGAAAGCAGATGAGTTAGGAGGCAATAATTTCACAGACAAAGAAATTGTGGAAGCGCTTGATGTTGGACGAGCTACAGTTGAGCGTATAAGAACAGCGTTTGTTGAAAACGGATTAGAAGTAGCGTTAGATCGGAAGGAACGCGTAATTGGTCCCACTCCCAGAAAATTTGATGGAGAAAAAGAAGCGCATTTAGTAGCACTTGCATGTTCTAAACCGCCCGAAGGACGTGCACAATGGACGATGCAATTATTGGCGGATCGATTAGTGGAATTAAAAATATTTGATAGTGTCTCAGATGAGACAATAAGGAGAACATTAAAAAAAACGAAATTAAACCTTGGCTAAAAGAGCAATGGTGTATTCCGCCTGAAGCTAGCGCAGATTTTGTGTGTGCGATGGAGGATGTGTTAGATGTTTATCAACGTCCGCTAGACGATAAACGCCCTGTAGTGTGTTTGGATGAAAGTACGAAACAGCTGATAAAAGAAACCAGAATACCGATTAAAGCAAAGGTTGGCAGCGTAGAAAAATATGATCATGAATATGAAAGAAATGGTGTAAGCACTTTATTTATGATGGTATCTCCATTGTTAGGATGGAGGCATGTTGAAGTAACAGAGCGTAGAACAAAATTAGATTTTGCAAGGTGTATAAAATCGTTAGTAGACGAACGCTTTAAAGATGCAGAAAAAATAGTATTGGTTATGGATAATCTGAATACGCATAAGCCTGCATCACTGTACGAAGCATTTGAACCAAGTGAAGCAAAACGCTTATTAAATAAGCTGGAAATTCACTATACTCCAAAGCATGGAAGCTGGTTGGATATTGCAGAGATAGAATTTAATGTACTAAAAAAACAGTGTTTAAATAGACGCATGAGTAATGAGGGTTTTCTTAAAAGCGAAATAGCAGCGTGGGAAATTGCTAGAAATAATGTATCAGGAAAAATAGATTGGCAATTTACTACAAAAGACGCGCGTATAAAACTGAGAAAGTTGTACCCATCAATTAGGTAATGGTGAGATACTAGAATATTGGAATGGAGCAGGTTTTTTCCCTCCTCCATATGGACAACAAGAATATCCTTCCGGGCAATATTGTTATTTTCAGGGAGTGCCGCCAGCGTACACCTGATAAATAAACTAGAATATTAAGAAATATTTGCACTTTTTGCCATTACAGGGGAAAATGCGCGCGAATTGCTTTTAATTTCACGGTAGTCGTAAGTTTTGGTTTGCGTTAAACAGGATTTAAATTTTATGTAAATGAAATTGTTATATAGATCAATGTGTTATTTTTGAACTTTAAGAAATTTTTCAATATTAATAAAAAATCAATGAGGAAAACAACATGACAATAAAAGTTGCAATTAATGGTTATGGTCGTATTGGTCGCTGTATTTTACGCGCCTTATATGAAGAAGGTAAACGTAAAGACATCCAAATCGTTGCTATTAACGAT
>Ga0209417_1007239_pt1 | contig 10827 bp, 10 predicted proteins | sample RifGroF2_FD_184002 | JGI IMG/M metagenome (GOLD analysis project Ga0209417, IMG submission 184002) | Groundwater microbial communities from Rifle, Colorado, USA - Groundwater F2 (SPAdes) (version 2) | ecosystem: Environmental > Aquatic > Deep subsurface > Groundwater | place: Rifle, Colorado... | reverse complement strand
GATCTGGCTACGATCGAGCTTAATGGCTCAAGGGGCACACGATCTACTATGCCTTTGTTATTTTTCAATAACGTTTTTAATATACCAGATTTTTAAGATATAAGGGGCACCCCTTGTGGGTGCCCAGTCTCAAAGATGCCCACAATTTTTGGGCGACCACAAGGGTCGCCCCTACGAATTCATTGCGCAAAACAATGATTGAGTTTATTTAAAATCCGATTTTCTTGTCCAAAATTTAGGTCGATTTAGATGCGTTCTGGGGCTTGTAAAGGGATATCGCTTTTCGCGTTAGTTCAGTTGGTATAGAATGATCACAATTTCAATATTACCGACAGATTGTGAATTTGGCTTAATAGGGAGGTCAGGGTGAAGCAACATTTTTATTTTCGATTTATTATTGGTGTTATTGCGGGATTTTTTTATTTACTGAATGTGTTGCTGGTCAGTATATTGATTTTGCTACTTTTCCCTATTGCTTATTTAATTCCTATCCCGAAGTTTCAAAAATATTGTACGCAGTGGGTTTATCATTGCATCTCATTATGGCCAGATATCAATCATATTATTATGAATGTGGTCACGAACACGAAAATCGAAGTAGAAGGGCTCGATAATTTGTATCGTACGGAGTCTTACTTGGTGATTGCGAATCACCAATCTTGGGTTGATACATATGTCTTATATCAGACTTTCAACCATCGGATTCCCTTTTTGAAATTTCTGGTCAAGCAAGAGCTTTTATGGATGCCTGTTGTAGGGCAAAGCTGTTGGTTATTGGGATTTCCTTTTTTACGGCGATGGCAAAAGGCATCGCCTAATCAAAACCCGGGACAAGATTCGCGCGCGATAAGAGAGGCCTGTAAAAAGTTCAAAGCGACGCCAACGTCTATTATGACGTTTGTAGAAGGTACTCGATATACGCTAGAAAAAGCCAAAGAACAAAAAACACCTTATCGGCATTTATTAAAACCAAAAGCGGGAGGGGTTGCTTTTGTGTTAGCTACGGTGGGTGATTCTATTCGTTACTGCTTGAACGTCACGATTGTTTATCCTGGCGAGCATCGGTCTTTATGGGATTTCTTTTGCGGACGTATACAACGCATTTTTGTTAAAATCGAAAAAATCGCGATTCCAGCCGAGTTTAGAGGAGATTATGAACATGATTTAGCGGCTCGAGAAAAAATTCAGGAAACCTTGAATCAATGGTGGGAGAAAAAAGATGAATTGATCAGCCGTGTTTTAGACGTTTCGTAACCCCCCTCTGAGATCGCGAGCGTGCTGGGTGGTTACAATTATGAGTTTCCTGCTTTGTTAGAATTTTGTGTAGTGATCGTGAGCAGCGAAGTAATCCACTCCTTCGTCATTGCGAGGTATGCCCGAAGCAATCCAGCGTCAAAACTGGATTGCTTCGGGCATACCTCGCAATGACGAAGAACAATAGTGTGACTCGTTTCATAACCTAAATTCGAAAAAATAAAAAACCCGCTACAAGAGCGGGTTTTTTATGATACGTATCGAAAAATAGCGTGACTTAAACCATCGCCTTTAATTTTTTCAATGCTCTGATTTTAATGACGCTATGGGCTGGTTTTGCTTTAAACATCATTTCTTCGCCGGTGAAAGGATTGACCCCTTTGCGCGCTTTTTTGGCTGGTTTGTTGACTCTTTCTATTTTTAACAAACCATCTAATTTAATTAAACCGACTGCACCTTTAGTGACATGGCTTCGTACGATTTCGGTTAAGGCTTCAAAAACTTGATCGACTTGCTTTTTGCTGACGCAAGCATAATCAGCGATCATTTTTTGCATTTCTGATTTCGTGATGATTTTCTTTGTTGCGCCTAATTTAAGCGGAGCTTTTTTTGGGCTGACAACTGGTTTTTTTTTCATCACTGTTTTCTTTTTAGCGGCCATTGACAAATCCTCTTGTGAATGATTAACGATAATATTTAATTTAAAGCATTAAACTAAACAAACATAAAAATACCATAAAATAGATTATTTGGAAGTAATTTTATTTTAAAAGCGCTATTTTTATAGTGATTTTTTAGAGATTAAGATCGAGAATTGCGGATTGAGAGAGGCGCGTCGATTGATGGCTGATTTTTTTGATTTATACCCCGACTTTATTTGAGAAATTTGAATGGGAAGCATAGAATCCCTGCTTGTTTAAATTGTGTAGAAAAAAGAGCAACTACGCAGCATGTTCGAAGGAGCGTTCATCTTTAGGGCGCTTTTTGATGAAAAATTTCTTCAAAATGCCCATGAACTAAACGATAACAAACGGGAGAAGTAATGAATAAAAAAGTGACCATTATTATTGGCGTTATCGGCTCAGATTGTCATGCAGTGGGTAATAAAATTATTGAGAAAATTTTTTCTGACGCGGGATTTCACGTGGTGAACTTGGGCGTGATGGTTTCCCAGGAAGAATTTATTAATGCGGCGATTGAAACGAGTGCACAGGCGATTTTAGTTTCTTCCTTATACGGACAAGGTGAATTAGATTGCGTAGGGCTTCCAGATAAATGTATTGAAAAAGGATTGGATGAGCTATTACTTTATGTTGGTGGCAATTTGGTGATTGGCAAAACAGACTTTAAGACAGTCGAAGAAAAATTTTTGAAGATGGGTTATCACCGTGTTTTTGGTCCAGATGTTGATCTTCAGAAAGTCGTGCAGTTATTGCGAGAGGACTTGCATTTATGATGGATCGCGAGTTCATCAGTGTTGATATTGGATCAACTTATACTAAAGGCGCTTTGTTTTCTTTGCCTTTGGCCTCTGATCGTTTTTTACTAAAAAAACAAGCGTTACATCCGACGACGGTGGATTTGCCGATGCGCGGCGTGCAATATATTTTGAATGCCCTGCAAGCACCGATGGATACCCCTATTTATTACTCTTCTTCAGCCAAGGGTGGACTCAGTATTGTGGCAATAGGGATCGTGCCAGAATTAACCCTTTATATGGCGAAACTTACTGCATATTCGGCGGGCGGAAAAATTGTGAAAGTTTTTGATTTTAAACTTTCACTATCCGATATTCAGTTAATTGATGAACTGCGGCCTGATATTATTTTATTTGCGGGTGGTACTGATGGGGGGAATGAGCGCTATAATTTACATAATGCAAAATTATTACAGTCCTTAACTTGTGAAACAACGATTCTTTATGCAGGTAATCGTGCCATTGCGGACGAAATTGCTATTTTATTGAAAGATAAACCGCTTGAAATCGCGCCGAATATTTTACCGAGTATTGATTCTCCTTTTCCTGAGGCTGCGCGTGAAAAAATTCGAGAAATTTTTTTGAAGCGGATTGTTGAGTGTAAAGGATTGCAAGATATTCGAGATTTAGTGGGGCGAGACCCTTATCCAACGCCGTATTCTGTTTTTGAGTTGATCAAAAAAATCCCTATTTATCGTGTTGATTGGGATAGCTTTTGTTTAGTCGATATGGGGGGTGCTACAACCGATTTTTATTCTTATGATCATGAAACGCATGAAGCGGGGATCGTTTATAAAGGAATTCAAGAACCGGATGAGAAAAGAACTGTCGAGGGAGATTTGGGCATGCGTGTTAGCGCGGCGTCGACTTTTGCTGCGGGTTGTTATTATCTGGAAAAGGTTTATTCCACGGAGGTGCTGGATCGCTTTGAATTGTACGTTAAGAAAATTACAGCCTATACCGACTTTTTGCCGACTGAGGCAGAAGAGATCGACTTTGATCATGCTTTGGCACGTATTTGTTTAGGGTTATCTGCCTTACGTCATGCAGGGACGCGTCGGAAAATTTTTACGGCAAATGGCGAAAGTTTTTTACAGCAAGGGAAAAATTTATTATCAGTACAAAAAATTATTGGAACGGGTGGGTTTTTATCCAACAGTGAACACTTTCATGTGGATCCTCACTTGTTAACGTCATTTAAACAGGCTGCTGATGACGTGATTGAGTTATTGCCGCAAACCATTCGATATTATGTCGACATCAATTACGTGATCCCATTACTCGCAAATCTTTCACATGACTATCCTAAAGAAAGTGTGAACAGTGCGATTGATGCCATTCAATTAGCTACTTTAACAGGCAACCCATCATAGGAGAAAAAATATAACGACCTAGCACGCTCACAGGAACGTCCAAAATCTGAACGTTCTTGTATCATCACGCCCTGAGCTGGGGAATTACGAAGAAACTAACACCGAATAGGAGTAAGAGCTATGCCTCCAACCATGCCATTGTCGCTTGATAATTTTTACACACAGCGAAAATCGATTATTCCGACCTGGCGGACGGGTCGTGATATTGAAAAGCTGGAAGACGGGATTCTGTATCAACAAAGCATTCCGGCGCATAAAAGATTTTCGCAGATTTTATTACAAGCGGAACAAGATCGCCGAGTTTTATTACAGCCTCGTGCTGGTGTGGCTTTAGTGGAGGAGCATCTCGCATTGCTGAAGTTTTTAGAATCAGAGTGTGATTTGTTACCGACGACGATTGATGCTTATACTCGTCATAATCAATACGATAAGGCGCAAGAAGGTATTGAGCGCTCTTTACAAGCCGGGCATTCCTTGTTGAATGGGTTTCCTGCCGTTAACCATGGCGTCAAAGCGTGTCGAGAGATGATTGAACAGCTCAATAAACCCGTTCAGGTTCGCCATGGTACGCCTGATGCGCGATTGCTCGCAGAAATCAGTTTGGCGGCTGGATTTACAGCTTTTGAAGGCGGTGGCATTTCTTATAACATCCCTTACACAAAAAAAGTGTCATTAGAAAAATCGATTCAGGATTGGCAATATGTTGATCGCTTGGTGGGGTTATATGAAGAACAGGGCGTGCGAATTAATCGTGAACCGTTTGGTCCGTTGTCAGGGACATTAGTGCCGCCTTTTATTAGCCATGCCGTGGGGATTATTGAGGGATTATTGGCATTAGAGCAGGGGGCTAAATCAATCACGTTGGGTTATGGTCAGCTCGGTAATTTAGTTCAAGATGTGGCGGCTATTATTTCATTAAAGGAATTAGCGCACGAATATTTTCAGTCACGAGGATTTCATGATTACGAATTGAGTACGGTTTTGCACCAATGGATGGGCGGTTTTCCAAATGATGAATCAAAAGCTTTTGCGGTGATTAGCTGGGGTGGGGTCGTTGCTGCATTATCAGGCGCGACAAAAGTGATTGTCAAGACACCGCATGAAGCTCGCGGTATTCCGACAAAAGAAGCGAATGCACAAGGATTAAAAGCAACGCGACAAATGGTGAATATGTTGGCTGAGCAAACTATGCCGATGGCTTCAACATTAAATGAAGAAATTGCGTTAATCAAAGAAGAAGTACGAACCGTTTTACAAAAAGTGTTTGAATTAGGGCAAGGGAACACCTCGATGGGCGCCGTACGAGCGTTTGAGGCGGGTGTTATCGATGTCCCTTTTGCGCCGTCGATTTATAATCGAGGAAAGATGTTGCCGATTCGAGATGATGAAGGCGCTATTCGAATTTTTGAGTGGAGTGATGTGCCGGCTAGCGAAAAGGTACAAGCATTTCATCAACATAAAATTGCTGAGCGAGCAAAAACAGAAGGGCGGTCACCGAGTTTTCAGATGGTGATTGATGATATTTATGCGATCAGTAAAGGATATTTAGTGGGGAGACCCAACAACTTACGTGCTGATAAAGTGCGAAATTTGTGAACAGATAGGCTTTTTAATTTATAAATTACTTGGGAGACTAAAATGAAAATAAAAGAGGTGTTATTTTCCGCGGGAATGAGCGGATTTTTTTTCGACGATCAATTAGCGATCAAACAAGGTGCTGTACATGATGGATTTGATTATATCGGTACGCCAAAAACGCCGGGATTTAAACGAATTCGCGTGGCAGGTGAAAGTGTTTCTGTGATGCTATTGCTCGATAATGGATTAATGGGTGTGGGCGATTGTACAGCAGTACAATATAGCGGGACGGGAGGACGCGATCCGCTATTTTTAGCCGAGCGTTATTTGCCATTTTTGAAGGCCGAGTTGACTGATTGGCTACGCGGCAGAGACTTATCGAGTTTTAGAAAAAATGCTGAAGCGCTCGATGAGGTGGTAATTAATGGGCAGAAATTACATACGGCGATTCGATATGGTATTTCACAAGCATTGCTTTCAGCGACTGCCGCCGCGCGAGGGCTATTGATGGCTGAAGTGATTTGTGAGGAGTATGGATTACCTGTTATTCCAAAACGCGTACCTATTTTTGCACAATCAGGTGATGATCGCTATAACACGGCCGATAAAATGATTCTAAAAGCGGTTGATGTGTTGCCGCATGCGCTCATCAATAATGTTGAAGAGAAGCTCGGTTTTCAGGGCGAAAAATTGCAGGCTTATGTCGAATGGCTGGCTCTGCGCATTAAGAAATTACGAACAAATCCGACTTATCGCCCGGATTTGCATATCGATGTATACGGAACGATCGGTGAAATTTTTAACAATGACACCCAAAAAATTGTCGAGTATTTAAAAACGCTTGAAAAAGCCGCGAGTGAGTTTGCGCTGTATATTGAAGGACCTGTTGATCTGGGTGATCGAGAGCGACAAATTGAAGGGCTACGCGTGATTACTGAAGAATTGAATCGATCAGGCTGTCGCGTGAAAATTGTAGCTGATGAATGGTGCAATACGTATGATGATGTTCGTGCATTTACCGATGCAAAAAGTTGTCACATGATTCAAATCAAAACGCCAGATTTGGGCGGTATTCATCATATTGTGGAGAGTGTATTGTATTGCAAACAGCATGGAATTGAAGCTTACCAAGGGGGTACTTGCAACGAAACGGATGTGTCGACGCGGACGTGTGTGCATTTGGCCATCGCGGCGCAAGCCGAACGTATGCTCGCCAAGCCAGGGATGGGATTTGATGAAGGTTATTGCATCGTGAATAATGAAATGAATCGAACGATTGAATTGTTGAAAGGTAAATAGGATTGAGGGAGGGAACTACTTGCCGTCATTGCGAGGCGTAGCCGAAGCAATCCAGTTTTTTAAATTCTGGATTGCTTCGGCTACGCCTCGCAATGACGAGAGACTGGATGCCCTCGGTCATTAATCTTTGTGCTCAATTCTTAAAAGGGTTGAAAGAAATTAAGTGGTTATTGGTCAACTCGAAATAATGCGAACATGAATAGTTACGCAAAATCAAGTATTAAAAGAGGAATTATGTGATGAGCCAAAAAGAATTTAAAGTATTATCACCGACAGCGATTTTAGGCTACGGTTTTCCGGAAGAATCTTTTGCGCGAGGAATTGAGTATACACCGGATTTAATCGCAGTTGACGCCGGATCCGTTGATCCAGGTGCTTATTATTTAGGGGCAGGAAAATCTTTTACGAATCGCACCGGCGTTAAAAGAGATTTAGCCTTAATGCTGAAAGCCGGCATCGAAAAAAATATTCCTGTGATGATTGGTACAGCGGGCGGATCGGGTGCTAAACCCCATGTGCACTGGTGTCGTGATATTATTTTGGAAATTGCGAAAGAGTATGGTTTGCATTTCAAAATGGGCATTATTTATGCGGACATTGATAAATCGCTCATCATCGAATCGATGCATCAAGGTAAAGTGACGCCACTCAGTTCAGTGCCGCCTTTAACAGAAGCTGTCGTGAATGAGTCGGTGAATATCGTCGCACAAATGGGTGTTGAGCCTTTTCAGAAAGCATTTCAGTTAGGATGCCAAGTGGTGTTAGCAGGACGTGCGTATGATCCCAGTTGCTTTGCTGCTTTACCGATGATGAAAGGATTTGATCCGGCATTGTGTTTGCACATGGGTAAGATTTTGGAATGTGCAGCGATCGCAGCAGAACCGGGATCAGGCGCTGATTCGGTTCTCGGTATTTTGCAAGAAGATGGTTTTGTTCTGCGCGCATTGAGTTCCGAACGTAAATTTACGAGTCATTCAACAGCCGCCCATTCGTTATATGAGAAATCCGACCCGTATTATTTACCAGGACCTGGCGGCGTGTTAGATCTGCGTGAAGTGGTGTTTGAAGAAATAGGTCATGGTGAAGTGAAAGTCAAAGGAACGAAATTTATCCCTTCTCCACAATATCAAATAAAATTAGAAGGCGTGAGAAAAGTGGGTTATCGAACGATCAGTGTAGCAGGTACGCGTGATCCGATCATGATTGAAAAAATAGAAGAAACAATTGTCGCTGTTCAAAAGCGAGTGGAAATGCTTTTGAAACATGAAAATATTACAGGCGAAGTATTCTTTCACATTTATGGTAAGAATGGTGTGATGGGAAAATTGGAGCCTTGCAAAGAAGTTAAATCGCATGAGTTAGGGATTTTGATGGAAGTGGTCGCGCCGACACAAGATGCGGCGGATACGATTTGTAGCTTAACGCGTTCGACGTTGTTGCACTATGGGTACGCAGGGAGAATTTCAACCGCAGGAAATTTGGCGTTTCCGTTTTCTCCATCAGATACGCCGTGCGGTCCTGTATATACATTTTCGTTATATCATTTGATGGACCTTCCATCACAGGATATTTTCCCGATTGAGACCATGACTATTTAATGGAGGCCACTATGAATCGATCAATTCTTGATTTTGCTCGCGTGATTCGCAGCAAAAATTGTAGCCCTTTTGAGCTAACGATGGATATTATTATTAAAGATCAAAAAGATTACGAAATTATTAAAGCGAAGCATTTAATTAACAAATCACTCATTGCAACCTTGTATGAAATTCCTGAAGCTAACATCAGTAAGGTGATTTATTTTGATTGTGCCCGCGCGATTAAAATTACGATGCAACGAGCGATCCCTTCAAGCGCGCCCGGTGATTCGGATGTGTATGGTGCGCAGCAGCATGGGCCATTGCTGAATATGCAATTGGAGCTTTAAAAACATGATGATCGAAACGCACCTTCGAGTCGCGGCTTATTATGCGCCTCGTGGGAGAAAACGTTTGCATCTTTTAGGGCGTGAATTAGCGCAACGTTATTTGCAGCCAGACGATTTGTTGATTGGTATTATTGGCGCAGAAGGGGCTGGCAAGTCGACACTCATTCAAGGGTTATTCCCCGGATTAGAATTAACTAATGACGATGATGGGGCGAACGTCAAACAGAATCATTTATTTTCTTTTTCCGAAGAAGGTTTTTTTTCGCCGCATACATTTCATTTGGACGTGCGTTACGAATTGGCTTTTCACCAAGTGTACGAAATTGTTGATGCGATTCATATGGCTATTAAAGCGAATCGACGAGTGGTCGTTGAGCATTTCGATTTGATTTATGACGCGCTCGGATATAACGGACAAATTATTTTTGGGGTTGGGGAAGAAGTTAAAGTATATCGGCCTTCTGTGTTCTGGCCATCGCCACTGGCGATTAAACAAGAAGTCGATGAAACGATTAAATATCGCCTCATGGCGCATTCAGCTGAAGATATTATTTCATTTGTTTTGAAGCGAGATTACGATTTCACGCCGCCTGTTTTACATTCAGAAGTGAAACACGGGTTCGTGATGGAGTTTCAACAAAAACCATTGATTGATTTGACCGAATTAGAGAAAAAAGTGCAATTGATTATCGAGCTTGATCTTTGTATTAAACCCGATAAAGGAGATTTTATTACGCTGGGACAAGATTCAGTTCCTTGTACGGGTAAACGTATTCATGTTAAATCGACAGGAGAAATTGAAAATTTTCGTTTGTTGCACGATTATAAGTATGATCCGATTACGGAACGGTATTTATTGGTGGGGCTTGTGGGGCGAGAGAAGCTGGAAGATTTTAACGCGAGTGATTTTTGGAGAGAAAAATATGCGATTTATTTCCTTTGATGAGATTGTCAATGCAATCGAACTCATGTGTTTAACAGCGGCATTTAATTTGCCAAAAGATGTTTTACAGGCTTTAGAAAAGGCGAGACAAAATGAATCTTCACCTTTAGGGCGTTCTATTTTAGAGCAGTGTCTTGAGAATGCACATATCGCACAAATACAACGGGTGGCATTGTGTCAGGATACAGGCGTTGCCGTTTTTTTTGTTGAGATGGGAGAGGATGCAAAAATAGAAGATGGGCATTTGTACGAGGCAATCCAAGAAGGGACACGACGTGGATATGAGGCGGGCTATTTACGTAAATCCATGGTGCGTGATCCTGTTTTTGATCGAACGAATACAAAAGATAATACCCCCGCGATTATTCATGTGGATATCGTGCCAGGCGATAAAATAACTATTTTTCTCGCGCCCAAAGGAGGTGGGGCAGAAAATATGAGCGCGTTAAAAATGTTAAAGCCTTTGATGGGTAAGCAAGGGGTGATGGATTTTGTGGTAGACACTGTGGTGAGTGCGGGCGGCAATACTTGTCCGCCCGTGATTGTGGGGGTCGGCATTGGGGGCAATTTTGAAAAGGCCGCTTATTTAGCCAAGAAATCATTGTTGCGTACAGTGGGAGAAAAAAATCCCGATCCACGTTATGCTGATTTCGAAGCGGAAATTCTCGATAAAATTAATGCCTCAGGTTTAGGGCCTCAAGGGCTTGGCGGCGTGAATACAGCGCTCGCGGTTCATATTTTAACGCATCCGTGCCATATTGCATCATTACCCGTTGCTGTGAATATCAATTGTCATTCGGCACGGCATGCTAAAATTATTTTATGAGGTTTTTATGGTAAAAAAAATTACGACGCCGTTGACGGATGAAATAATTTCCACGTTAAAGGCGGGAGATGAAGTATTATTGTCGGGCGTGATTTATACTGCCCGAGATGTAGCGCACCAGCGCCTCTGTAACTTAATTGCAAAAGGAGA
>Ga0209417_1007236_pt1 | contig 10828 bp, 6 predicted proteins | sample RifGroF2_FD_184002 | JGI IMG/M metagenome (GOLD analysis project Ga0209417, IMG submission 184002) | Groundwater microbial communities from Rifle, Colorado, USA - Groundwater F2 (SPAdes) (version 2) | ecosystem: Environmental > Aquatic > Deep subsurface > Groundwater | place: Rifle, Colorado... | reverse complement strand
TATGGCAGCAGGATTACTGGTTGTCAAAGCCCGCAGGTTCATCTGAATCACATTGTCGATGTAGGTAAAATCGCGCGAATATTCGCCGTCGCCATTAATAACCGGCGACTGATGATTGATGAATTGTTTCACAAAAAGTGGAATTACGGCTGCATAAGCTCCGTTTGGATCTTGTCTGCGACCAAACACATTGAAATACCGTAACCCAATGCATTCTATTCCATAGGTCCGCGAAAATACATCGGCATAGAGTTCGTTCACATATTTGGTGATGGCATAAGGCGAAAGCGGCCGGCCAATAACTTCTTCCACTTTGGGTAAGTTTTCGGAATCGCCGTAAGTGGATGAACTGGCGGCATAAACAAAACGTTTGACTTTGGCATCGCGGGACGCAACCAACATATTCAGGAATCCGCCAATGTTTACATCGTTGGTCGTAACCGGATCGTTGATTGATCGGGAACAGAACCTAAAGCGGCTTCATGTAAAATGTAATCGACCCCTTCAACAGCTAGTTTACAATCGTCCAAATTTCGGATGTCGCCGGTAATTAGTTTGAAATCGGGATTGGAAAGCAGGTGTTCGATGTTTTCCATTTTGCCGGTCATAAAATTATCGAGACAAACCACCCGGTTTCCTGACCGTATCAGCACATCGTAAAGATTCGAGCCGATAAATCCGGCTCCACCGGTAACCAATATTTTAGTATTTGAAATCATATTGAAATAAAAATGTAAATATACAGAAAAGATGCTTGCTTCAAAATAAGCTGTTGATCATCGAAAATGAAGCAATCAAGGATATTACATTCAAATTATTTAAAATATTAATTTTTGACCTTTACACTACCCCACATTGCTTTACTAATAAGTCAAAAGCCACATTTAAAGCGGCTTTTGCTGACCCCAAGCGGGGAGGTGTCGAACTTTTTGCTTGAAGATTATGAGGCTGTGTTGGAATTTATGGATACTAATTTGCAAAAAAGGAAGTCAAAATTGTAAAAAAGAAAAGCCGATAAAACTCGGCTTTATATGATAATGAAATTTTATTTGGTGGTGGAACATATGCTTCTATTATGGTTCTCTTTGTCCTACAAGTGTGTCTGTTTTAGTCCACCATGTTCCACACCGGCTTAGCTTTATAAATTGATTTCATCAAATTTGTTTTCATATTCTGTCCATTTTTAAGGTTGATAAAAAATTTACCTACGTTATAAATAACGTCTTTAATCGAAATTAACAATCCTGCTAAATCCGCCCAAGGTGGAAGCACATTCAAACTCACTAAAAGAACAAAGGTAGAAAGCAATCTTTTTGTATCAGCAAAAGTACAATATTGGGGTTGTTATTCCAAAAGAAATTCTCACACATACTCCATGTAAAAACCATTTCGTTTATTTTACAAATTCGGTATCTGTTTTTAAACAGTCTCTTAGGTTTTGGGATAATAATATCACAAATTCGTCTGGTTTATTGAGAATGTATTTTAAAAAGATTTGAAATTCTAATCTTCTTTTAGTTTCTGCAGATATTCACTTGGATTCAACCCATATTCATCCTTAAAACACTGTCTGAAATAACTGCTGCTGTTAATTCCGACCCGATACATTATTTCCGAAATGTTAAACTTACCGGTAAGTAAAAGTTGTTCGGCAAAATTTATTCTTACTTTTCTAATGAATTCATTCGCAGTTAAATTGGTTAATGCCTTTATTTTTCTGTATAATGTTGAATGGCTCATGTTTAGCTGCGCTGCTACCTGAGATATGTTCAACTCTTCATCTTCAAGGTTTTCTTCAATTACCCCGGTTAATTTTTTCAGAAATTCCTTATCTAAATCACCTATTGATTCATTTAACTGCTCTTGCTTTTGTTTAAATTTAGAAGAACTAGCCAATGAGTATTTTTTTCGTGCTTCGAGAATATTTTTAATTCTGCTTTTCAATAAATTACTACTGAATGGCTTTGTCAGATAAGAATCAGCACCTACATCATATCCGATTTTTTGGTCGTAAAGCGATCCCTTTGCAGTTAAGAGCACAACAGGGATATGACTTGTTTTTACGTCTTTTTTAATAAGCCTACACATCTCAATGCCGTCCAAAATGGGCATCATGATGTCACTAATAATAATATCAGGTATTTCTTCGCAAGCGGTTTTGTAGCCAATCTCACCATTTTCAGCAGAAAGTATTGTGTATGTATCACTTAGCGAATCTTTTATGTATTCAATAATTTCCTGATCATCATCAACTACTAAAATTACGTATTTCGAATTTTCCTCTGTTTCTTCTATTTGCATCTCCTCCGGATAGTAATGAATTGCATCAGGATAACTGTTATTGGTTATAAATCTGACTGTAAATTCTGTTCCTTCATTCGGGCGGCTCCTAACATTTATTTCAGCATCGTGCAATTCAACCATATTTTTCACAAGTGCCAAACCAATTCCTGTCCCTTTTATCGGATGTGTTGCATTTTTTGCCTGATAGTACCTGTCAAATATTCGGGGCAGATCGCTTTCTGAAATCCCGTAACCGGTATCTGAAACTACTATTTCCGTATAATCTATGCTCTCAACCTGGCTGTGCTTTAATTCCAATCTGATTGTTCCTTCTTTTGTATATTTAAAAGCATTGGTTAGGAGGTTGTCTGTTATAATAGCGATAACATCAGGATCGAAAAACATATCTACATTATGATCGGGTAAGGCGATGCGAAAATCAATGGACTTGTTTTGGTTCAAGTCTTTATATTTTTCCCCAATTTCGTATATGTATTTAGCCAGATCGTCTTTGATTACACTTAGCTTGCGGTTTTTCGTTTCCGATTTTCTGAATTCAAGAATCTGATTAACGGTTTGAAGCAAACGATTTGCAACCCGTTGCATCATATTTAGCTTTTTCGTTTGTTCAGGAGTAAAGGAGTCTTCAGATATAAGATCTTCCAACGGACCTAAAATCAATGTCATCGGACTTCTTAATTCATGGGCAATATTGGTAAAGAATCGAAGTTTTTCTTCATTTAATTCATGTTCCTGCTGACGGCTCTTTTTTTCAAGAAGCAAGTCATTTTCAATTTTTAATTTATTGGTGTAGAATCGAAGGACATAAAAAAGTATAGTTATAATTATAGTGATATAGATAAATTTCATCCACCAGGTTAACCACAATGGCGGCTTAATTTTAATAGCCATCGATGTTGCCTGATCTGACCATTCATTGTTTTGAATTCTTGTTTTTAGCTGGAAAATATAATTCCCTGGTTTTAGATTTCGAAAAGTAACTTCATTTCCTGTATTTACCAGATACCATCCGTCATCGAGTCCTGCCATCTGATATACATACTCAACCTTGTTCGCTAATGAGTAATCCAAAACATTAAAACTGATTTGAAAAGAATTTTGATTATGACTTAACTTCATCTCATCTTCAAACGGAATATCGATAAACTGATTCAGGTAATTTTTTTGATCGGTAACGGCAAAGTTGGTAAAATCAACCTTTGGATTCGGAAGAATTGATTGTTCCAGTACCTGATCGAACCATGTAATTCCGTTTTGCGATCCAAAATATATACTACCGTCGTTGGTTTTTGCTACCGAACCATTCAGGAAATCACCAAGAACAATACCATCGCTGGCGTCAAAGTTGCTGACATGCATTGTATTAAGGTCGATATGACTAATTCCGTTGGATGTGCTTAACCATATATCGTCAGCAGATTTACCTTCTACAATTGCCCGAACAAACGTCTCAGCCAATCCGGAACTCTTGCCAATACGAATAACTGCATCATTAGTGTAATTTTTAAATAAAAAAAGGTCATTCTGGCTCCCTACCCACATTCTGTTTCTGGTGTCTTTGTAAATACAACTTATCGAATAAAAAGTATAACTCTTTCCAAGATCATAAATCAAATTGAAATTCTTATCATATATGCAAAGACCTCCTCCAAGTGCGCCAACCCAGATATTACCATTTCCATCTTCTGCAACTGCTCTTACGTTATTATCCATCAGGTCCGAATTACTGGTAGTATAGACATTCGTGTTTTTAGTTGAGATATTGTAAACATATAATCCGATATCCGTGCTGAACCACAGATTTTTTCTCGAATCTTCAAAGAAATTATAAATTGGAATATTTTTCAGATTCTCAAAACAAGTGAGCAGATGAAAACTTTTTGATTGGTGATTATACTGATATATTCGACCATCATCGGATCCTATCCAAATATTGTCATCATGATCCTTGAACACACATAAGATATTCAACGGTTTTGGATCGTTATTGATAATTCTAATTTGATTAATTTTTTGATCTTTTCGGTAAATACAAATTCCCCCTGGACCGTTAGCAATCCAAATATTATTTTCCTTATCAACACACAAACCAGGAACTGTTTTACTGTTGAGGCTATTGACATTACCAATCAATGGCAGGTAATTGATAATTTTAAAGAATGGCTCTTTTTTGGGGATAAAGTTGATGCCTCCCACATACCCACCAACCCAGATATTCCCATAGGAATCTTGTATAACGCTTTGCGCAGAAGAACTTGATAAACCATCAGAGGTAACAGATTCATGAATATGTTTAAAATGAATGTTCAGAGGGTCAATTTTCCCTGACAATTCATTCATGTCCAAAATATTGACTCCTCCTCCTTCAGTACCTATCCATAACTCAGAATCTTTCGTTTCAATAATGCTTTCGATGAAATTATAGGATATGGAATTCGGATTTTCCAGGTCACGTTTAAAATTTATCATATCGCTGGTCACCGGATCAAATAAAGTTAATCCGTTCCGTGTTCCAATCCAGATGCGTTTTTTGGAATCTTTAAAAATACAGGTAACTGTATTGTCAGGAAGTGAGTTTGGATCGCCTTCCTGGTGCTTAAAGTTTACAGCCGTTTCAGTACTGAGATCAATAATGCTAAAACCATCTGTAACGTGCCCCACATAAATCCTTTTATCCGAATCCGGCATCACATACCAATTGTAGTTGGATACTAACCCTTTAATGTTGGATTGGTTGAAGTGCGTAAATTGCCCGGTCTTTTTATCAAAAAAATCGATTCCAGCCAAATAAGTAGCCAGCCACAAATTTCCTTTACCGTCGCCGGTGATGTGGGTTATCCCGTTTGCACCAAGACTGTTTTTCTCCTGCCCGCTGTAATCATGTTCATAATGGGTAAAGATTTGAGTTTTGTAGTTGTATGCGTCGATACCATTTTTTTCAGTTGCAATCCATACCACATCATCAAACTGGTCAGCATAAACGCGGTTTAAAACATTGCTGCAAATTGAATTTTTGTTTGATTCTGACTTTTTAAAGATTGTGAAAGAATTGGCATCAAACCTATTTAAGCCATCTTTTGTAGCAATCCAAATAAATCCCTCTCTGTCCTGGGTTATACTAATTACATTATTATTTGATAAACCTCTCTCAATTCCTATTTTTTCTATTTTAAAGGCGTACGTGTTAATCAATAATCCCAAATAACAAAACAAAGTCAGGTTTAATAATTTAATAAATTTCATTTATAAAGTCTTTTATCGGCTTGAGTCAAATGTAAAATTAATAAAATTCCTGTGCTATCAGGAGTAAAACTTTACGATTTGTAGTTTGACTAATTTCTGCTTGATGAATGACGAGTCTATGTCATTTGCTTCTGTTTAATCTAAGTAGTTTTATGCTTGAAGAAATTATACTTTTGAACAATTAGCATGTTTTCTAAAGAAAAATTATTGGCAATCGTATTTCTGCTTATCATTAGTAATTTTATTCATTGCAATGTTCAGGATAAGGACAACAGCAGAATGAAACTTTTTGATCTTAACTGGAAGTTCAACTTCGGAAACAATATTTTAGCATCTAATGTTGATTTTAATGACCAAAATTGGAGAAGTATTGACTTGCCTCATGACTGGAGTACCGATACTGTGTTGAACGACTTCATAAAAAAGACAGGAACCGCTACGCTTGCACCCGAAACAGGGTGGTACAGGAAAAATTTTGAAATTCCGAAAAACTGGATCGGGAAAAGGATTGTAATTGATTTTGAAGGAATAAGCGGGCAACATGAAATATTCATAAATGGTGTTTCAGTAAAACATTCGGAGAATAGTAACCTTGAAACAAAGACTGATCTTACACCCTATCTGAACCCAAAAGGCTTTAACCTGATTGCCATTCGGGTTGTTATTCCAAATGAAACCAGAAGCGCGTGGAAGGCTGAATCGGGCATATTCAGGCATGTTTGGCTGGTAATTAAGGATACGTCTTATTTTAAAGAATAAACCATCGAATTCGTTGAATTTCAAATTTAAGTGGTAGAAATAGTTGGAACGGAATCCGGGATTTAGACTGGTAAAATGACTAAATCTTGCATTATCCGGGGAATGCATATTTTCTGTTTGTTAATTGACGAGTTTGTATTGAAAGGATTTATTCAATAGAACTACATTTGATGCAAACGACGTAGGTAATTAAGAACCATCGATTCAGAATGAGCACTACACCAACAAAAATTAAAGGGACAAACCGTACACCGGGCATAATTCTGCGGATTCTTTTACTGGTTTGCTCCACTGTTTTCAGTACCAACCTGTACTCAACTTCATATCAATCAGAATCCATTGAAAGTATTGAAGAAAAAGAGGAATATGTGGGGTACCTATTCGTTTATTTCACCGGCAACCAGGCTAGCCAGGAGGCTATTCGTTTTGCGGTAAGCGAAGATGGGAAAAAATTCACTGCGCTTAACAAAAACAATCCGGTTTTGTCATCTTCAGCCATAAGTGAATCGGGCGGTGTTCGCGATCCGCACATTGCTCGCGGAGCCGATGGAATTTTTTACATGGTTGCTACCGACATGGTTTCTGCCAAAGGCTGGAACTCAAACCGGGGTATGGTGCTGTTAAAATCACCCGATTTGATTCACTGGAGCTCTGTAGCCATAAATATTACTAAAACGTATCCACTCTTTTTTGGTAACGTAATCAGGGTTTGGGCTCCTGAAACTATTTACGACAAGACGAATGGCAAATACATGATTTATTTTTCGATGCTCAGAACAGGTGAAAATTTTGACAAATTATACTATGTGTATGCCAATGAAAGTTTTACCGGGTTCGAGTTTTCTACGACCAGGTTCTTTCAGAATCCTCCTCAGGGTATGATAGACGCAAATATCGTTGAAAAAGACAGCATTTTTCACCTTTTTTATAAAACAGAAGGTTCAGGAAATGGGATAAAAAAAGCAACTTCAAAAAATTTAGCTGGTACTTACACGCTCTTTAACACCTATCTTCAGCCAAATACAAATCCTGTTGAAGGCGAGTGTGTTTTCAAATCATTAAATTCAGAAAAATGGTACATGATGTATGATGTTTACACACGGGGATATTATGAGTTTACAGAAAGTACTGACCTTAAAAACTTCTCGGTGGTTCATAATTTTTCGTTGGATTTTAATCCGCGGCACGGAACCATTATTCCTATCACCCGGGAGGAAATCACACGATTAAAAACAAACAGTATTGTTTACACCGGAATTACCACGGTTAGAAATGAGATTGAACTGCTTTCCCATGATCCATCAACTCAAAAAGTAATATCGGTGAATGGCTTTTATATCAGCAGGGGGAATTATGAAAAAATTGACGTTATCGATATTTACGGTAAAAAGATATTGACCTGCGAGCTTAAAGAAGGAACAAATTTTATTGTTGTTCCATCGGGAATATATATTATTAAAGAGACCAAATCCTTTAAATAGTCAGTTATCAGAAACTAGTAAACCAAAATCAAATCTGTTATGAAAAGTTTAGTGTTCATTTTTTTACTTACGACAAGCAGCCTTTTTATGCAGGTTCAAAAAAACTTCGAAGTGAACGTAAGTAGATTGGGTGCCAAAATCCAGGAAATAATGCGATTCTATTCAATAAGTAACAGGAAAGTACTTTTCGCAGTGCTGCTTTTCATCGGATCGTTTGCACAGTTGACAGGATGTAGTCAGCCTGATAAATATGAAGCATATGTGTTTACCTATTTTACCGGGAACAACCCTGGAGAAGAAGCTATTCGCTTTGCAGTAAGCCTCGATGGCTATAATTACCGGGCGCTAAATAACAACGAACCTGTGCTTGAATCAAAAACGATTAGCTCAACAGGCGGCGTGCGCGATCCGCATTTATTGAGGGGAGCCGATGGTAAAACTTTCTACTTGGTTGCCACCGATTTATTGGTGCCTGAAATGGGATGGAACAATTTTGCCTTGATATTGATGAAATCGACTGACCTGGTCAACTGGAAAACTTCCGTGGTTAATATTCCCAAAACCTATCCGAACGAATTTGGCGATGTGGATCGGGTGTGGGCGCCGCAAACCATTTTCGATGAAGCAAACGGGAAGTACATGGTTTATTTTTCAATGAAAAAACTTGGCAATAATCCCGACATCATTTATTATGCTTACACAAATGAGGATTTCACAAAACTTGAATCGACTCCCAAACAGTTGCTGTATAACCCAACCGGTAATGCATGTATCGATGGAGATATCATAAAAAAGGGAAATAAGTACTATTTGTTTCACAAGTCTGAAAGTGGTGAACCAGGTATAAAACTAGCTATTTCTGATAAACTTACTGAAGGGTACACTTATTTAAGTTTGAACCGGGTTGACAAGGAAAAGGAACGTGTTGAAGGTTCAGGAGTATTTAAACTTAACAATTCCGATGAGTGGATTCTGATGTATGACGTTTATGGTTCAGGACGTTACCAATTCACCAAAAGTAAGGACCTTGAACATTTCGAAATCATTGACCAGGACATTAGTATGAATTTTCATCCACGCCACGGAACGGTACTGCCGATTACAGGAGATGAATATGAACGGCTGATTGCAAAATGGGGCAGACTGGACGACCCTTTGGTGGAAATAAAATCACCCGATCTGAAAAAGCTGAATATTGATATCAATGGCAACGCGGGAACCATCCACCTTCCGGTGAAAAGCGGAGTTGATCTTGCTAATTTTAATCCCCAAATTGAGTGCTGGCCGGGTTTCACAATAAGCCCAACAGGTCCGCAGAATTTTACCAATGGTCCGGTGGATTATAAAATAGTAATCGAAGGACAAAAGGAAACGATTTATAAAGTAAATGCATCTGAGGATCACAATCCGGTATTTCAAGGTTATTATGCCGACCCTGATATTTTATATTCCGCAAAGACAGACAGTTTCTATATTTATCCAACAACTGATGGATTTGATGGTTGGTCAGGATATTATTTTAAAGTTTTTTCGTCTAAAAACCTTGTGGATTGGAATGATGAAGGCACAATACTAGATCTTCATAAAGATGTCAGCTGGGCTAACCGAAATGCCTGGGCGCCCTGTATTGTTGAAAAGAAAATAAACGGGCAGCACAAATATTTCTACTATTTTACCGCAGCACAAAAAATTGGTGTGGCAGTAGCAGATAATCCAACCGGGCCGTTCACCAACAGCGGAAAACCTTTAATTAGCTGGAAACCGCAGGGAGTAAAAGGCGGTCAGGAAATCGATCCGGATGTATTTACTGATCCGAAAACCGGCAAAAGCTACCTGTACTGGGGAAATGGTTATATGGCCGGCGCCGAATTGAACGACGACATGATTTCCCTGAATATGAATACCCTGAAAACCTTCAATATTGACAATACTTTCCGCGAGGGAACGTATGTGATATACCGCAACGGAACCTATTATTTTATGTGGTCGGAAGATGATACCAGAAGCCCGAATTATAAGGTTCGGTATTCAACAAGCGATTCGCCGCTCGGAAAACTCACCATCCCTGAAAAAAATATCGTTATTCAGCGCGATTCGGTAACCAGCATTTTTGCCACGGGGCATAATTCCGTTATCCAGATTCCTGGGAAAGATGAGTGGTACCTGGTGTATCATCGATTCACCTATCCAAAGGGAGTAACAATGGGTGGCCGCGGAGGTTTTCATCGCGAAGTCTGCATCGACAAAATGGAATTTGATGCCAGCGGAAATATTATTGAGGTAAAACCAACTTTTAAGGGAATAAATCCCGTAAACAAATAGTGTAAATCCAGTAGTAATTTGTTTGAATGAACTTTTAAATAACAGATTCATGCGAAAGAGATACCTTTCAATCTTAATATTCTTATTTTTTGGGATTGGAAATGCCCGGATTCAGGCGCAAAACACAATTCCGGCGGATGATGTTTCAAGTGCGAGTGACAATTTAATTGCATTGCCTTTTGCAGACAGAACACTTTCCTTTAGTGTTTCGGATTCGGGTGTTTATAAGCCCATAACCTGGGGACTCGACCTGGCATGGTTAAGCGAAGACAATATAAGACGTGGGATTGCATTTATGGGTGCTGAACGAGTCGATATTGTGAGATCATCGTTTATGCCGACCGACCCCCTGAACAATGGCAAATTACAGGGACAGGCACTTACAAATACAAATTTGCGATTAGGCATCATTCATAAATGGCTTCCTGAAAATACTCAGGTGGTACTCAACAGCGATCATCCGAGTGTTCATTCTTATTATAAGGGAAATGCTCAAAATTGGGCTGCACTTATCGACGTTACCACAAGAATGCATCAGGAAGCAGGACGTGTGGTAACGACCGTATCACCTTTTAATGAGCCGGATTATTCAATAACCGGTCAGGGAACCATTCAGGACTTTTATAACATTGCAGTCCAGTTGAGAAAAAATTCACGTTTCGACACCATTCGAATTTCAGGAGGTAACACACTGAACTGTGACCAGGCATTATTGTGGT
>Ga0209417_1007230_pt1 | contig 10834 bp, 4 predicted proteins | sample RifGroF2_FD_184002 | JGI IMG/M metagenome (GOLD analysis project Ga0209417, IMG submission 184002) | Groundwater microbial communities from Rifle, Colorado, USA - Groundwater F2 (SPAdes) (version 2) | ecosystem: Environmental > Aquatic > Deep subsurface > Groundwater | place: Rifle, Colorado... | reverse complement strand
CCGCCTGATCCTTGCCCCGGGCAAAGGCGACGCGAAACTGATCGGGACCCTCTCTATGGACTACTGCATAGACCTGCGGGCCCGCTACTGGGCCAAGCGCATGCAGAACGGCGAGACGGAGATACTGGAGAACGCCAAAACGAAGTGGCCCCTTACCAAGGACCTGCGCGCCAGAATGGTGGCCGCCATAGAAGCAAAGCTCAAGGAAAAGAACGAGAACCTCACCAAGGAGGAGCTTTACAAGTTCGACGCCTGCGGCGCCAAAATGCACGGTCGGCCTTAAAGCGAGGCCGCGAAAAAGGGGACAGGCTGCTTTTTCCAAAAAGCAGCCTGTCCCCTTTTTACTACAATTGTGGGAAGTAGTTCCCAGACAGGCACTTAAGGAGCTGAATCTTGAAACCCTCATTACTGACGCTATTGCTCATTACTTTCCCGCTCTCCGCCGGCGCCCAGGCGCTGCCGCCGGAGAACCCTTTCTCCAGCCCAAGCACCCTGCCCTACCAGGTGCCGCCTTTCGACAAGATTAAAGACGCGCATTTTTTGCCCGCTTTCGAAGCCGGCATGGCGGAGCAGCGCAAGGAAGTGGACGCGATAGCCAATAATGCGGAAGCCCCCACTTTCGAGAATACCCTGGTGGCGCTGGAGCGCTCCGGCAGGCTCCTGTCGCGCGTGTCCCGGGTGTTCTACAACCTTAATTCCTCCGATACCAACGAAGAGAGACAGAAGATAGATACCGAGCTGGCGCCCAGGCTTACGGCCCACGGTGACGCGATCAGCATGGACCCCGTCCTGTTCTCGCGCATCAAGGCGCTGTACGAAAAGCGCGGCGCCCTCGGGCTGGACGCCGAATCGGCCCAGCTGCTGGAGCGCTACTACAGGCAGTTCACGCGCTCCGGCGCCCTGCTGTCCGAAACGGACAAGGCGGCGCTCAAGGAGATAAACAAGACCCTGGCCTCGCTGACCACCAAGTTCGATCAGAACCTGATGAAAGGGGCCAAGAACGGCGCGGTGGTGGTGGACAGCGCGGCCGAGCTGGACGGGCTGTCGCCCGGGCAGATAGGCGCGGCCGCGGAGGCCGCCAAGGAGCGGGGCCTGGCCGGGAAATGGGTGATCACCCTGCAGAACACCACTATCCAGCCGCCGCTGGACCAGCTGAAGAGCCGCGCCCTGCGCGAACGCATCTACCGCGCCTCCATAGCCCGCAATAACGGCGGAGAAGCCGACAACACGGCCCTCGTAGTAGAAATAGTAAAACTGCGGGCCCGCCAGGCCAAACTGCTGGGCTATGCCAATTATGCCGCGTATTCGCTGGAAGACGAGAGTGCCCGCTCCCCGGAAGCGGTGAATAAGATGCTGGGCCAGCTGGGCCCGGCCGCCCTGCTAAAGGCTAAAAGCGAGGCCGCCGACATACAGGGGCTCATAGACGCCGAGGCGAAGGCCGCCGGCGTAAAGCCCTTCACCCTGCAGCCTTGGGACTGGGCCTACTACGCACAGAAGGCCCGCAAGGCGCGCTACAGCTTCGACGAGGCCCAGGTGAAACCCTATTTCGAGCTGGACCGCGTGATCAAGGACGGCGTTTTCTATGCCGCGCAGGTGCTGTACGGCCTGAGCTTCAAAGAGCGCGCCGACCTGCCCGTGTACCATCCCGACGTGAAGGTGTACGAGGTATTTAATGCCGACGGCTCGCAGCTGGGGCTGCTTTATCGCGACGATTTCGAGCGCCCCAATAAGGACGGCGGGGCCTGGATGGAGTCTTTCGTGGACCAGAGCGGCCTGTTCGGCCTTAAGCCGGTGGTCACCAACAACCTTAATATCCCCAAGCCGCCGGCCGGCCAGCCGGCGCTGCTGACCCTGGACGAGGTAGTGACGCTGTACCACGAGTTCGGCCACGCGCTGCACGGCCTCTTTTCCGACGTTAAATACCCGGCGCTGGCCGGCTTGAGCGTGCCCGCCGATTTCGCCGAATACCCGTCGCAGATAAACGAGATGTTCGTGCGCGAACCCGAGATCCTGGCGCACTTCGCCAGGCATTACCAGACCGGCGAACCCATGCCCAAAGCCCTGCAGGACAAGGTGCTGGCGGCGCAGACTTATGGCGAGGGCTTCGGCACTTCCGAGTATGTGGCCGCCGCCATGATAGACCAGGCGTGGCACCAGCTCTCCGAGAAGGAGACGCCCCCGGTCTCCAGGGTGATGGCTTTTGAAGAGGCGGCGCTGACGAAGAACGGCATGTCTTTCAATCCGATACCTCCCAGGTATCATACCCCTTATTTTGCCCACGCCTTCAGCGGCGGATACCAGGCGGCCTACTATGCCTACATCTGGAGCGAAGTGCTGGCGCGCGACACCGGGAACTGGTTCCACAGGCACGGCGGGCTCACCCGCGCCAACGGGGATTTCTTCCGGGCCAAGGTGCTTTCCCGCGGCCGCACGCTGGAGCCGGGCGTTATGTTCGAGCAGTTCTACGGCGGCGCGCCTGAAATAGGGCCGCTGCTGGACTGGCGCGGGCTCACCCTGCCGAAGACGCCCGCGGGGCGCTGACCCAGGTCCCGTAAAACCCAAAAAAAGGGCCGGCTCCCATTCGGAGCCGGCCCTTTTTCGCCTTGGGCGTTTACTTTTTCAGGTCCGAGATCAGGAACTGTATCCTGGCCCGGATCTTGTCCTTGTTCAAGCCGTCGTAGTCGGTCATCATGTCTTCCAGGAATTTCAGCGCGAACTCGCCGTTGGTCTTGGAGATGGACCCCTCTATGGCGTTGAGGCGGCCGTCTATGCGGGAGATGTGGTCGTAAATGCCTTTTACGAATTCTTCGGCTCTCGAGGCGTGGGCTGGATTCGCGGCGTCCGCCTGCGCCGGCAGCTCCACCGGCGCCGGGGCGGGGACTTCTTCCGGCGGCGCTTCCCCGGCGGCCTGCATGGACTGGGAGATCATCTCCTCGATATTCGAGACCACCATGGTCTTTTCCGAATCCTGCGCGGGCGGGACCTGCTGCGCCGGCTCTTCCTGCGGCGGCAGTTCCTCCTGCGCCGGCAATTCTTCCTGCTGCGGTTCCGCCATCTCCGGTTCCCTCAGCGGGAGTTCTTCAACTTCGGCCACCGCGGCGGAGGGTTCGGAATAGGGCATGGGAACGTCGGCCAGCTCGTCGGCGTAGGGCGTGGCGTTGGCCAGTTCAAGATAACCGCGTATGGAATAGATCAGGGACACCAGCGACGCGAAGAAAGCGGCCAGAAAAGCGTAGAACATCGTGTCGGTCCACAAAGTGTAAAGCGGGATATTCATCTAGCCTCCGTTGCCTTGCCTGCGTTTCTGCTATTCCGGCTGTGCCTTTTGTTACTTGACATAGCCCCGGCCCATAAATGTATTATACTTTCAAGGGCGTAGTTCGGCAACCCGTAATATCCGGCAGACATGAGAATACGGCCCCGCACGCCGGAACGGGGCAGCTAATCAGCAGGAGGGTACAATGAAATCGTTCAAAACAATTATAGCGGCGCTGTTCGCCGCAGGCGCGCTGCTGCAGGCCGCTCCCGCGGTCTGCGCGGAAAAAATGGCCGCCATGGTGGTGTTCGTGGCCGGCGACGTGCAGGTGAAACGCGCCGGGGCGCAGGAGCTGGTGGCGCTCAAAGTCAACGACGCCCTTTACGGCGGCGATTCCGTCAAGACCGCCGTCGGCGCCAAGGCCTCCCTGGTCAGCAAGACCGGGGCCGAGATCCGCGTCAACGAGAATACCACTTTTGACGTCCCCGGCAAGGGCGAGAAGCCCAACACCTTCTCGCTGATGGCGGGCCAGGTCTGGAGCCGCATGCTGCACAAGATGGCCAAGCTTAACGTGCGCACGCCTTCGGCCGTCTGCGCCATACGCGGCACCGAGGCCGACATCGAGCAGAAGGATATCATGACGGTGAAGGTTTACGAGGGCCATGTGGACCTGACGAACTCCGCCGGCAAACAGTCGCTGAAAGCGGGCGAGATAAGCACCGTTTCCGGCGCCGGCGGCCCCACCGCCCCCCGCGTGATGAGCAGCGCCGAAAAAGGCAGCTGGCAGGACGGCATAGACGTGAAAGACATAGGCAAATACCTGGATAAAATGGGCCTGTCCGCGGACGGCGACAAAAAGCTCAAGCTCAAGGTGGATAAGGACGGCAAAGCCAAAGACGTGGAAGTGAAGCTTAAGAAGAAAGGGAAATAGCTCTTTCATAGGGGAAAACCCGTAAAATCAGGGTTTAAAAGCCCTCCGGCCATATTGGCCGGGGGGCTTCTTTTTTTTGACGGTTTGCAAGACCGGATAAAGTAACTAACGTGCCGTTGCGAAAAAGGGATTTATATATTAATATATAGGGGCTCATATTTTGCGTAGGGAACGGGACAAGAATGCGAAAGCTTTTGCCGAACCTTCTGCCGGTTATTTTTTTGTTTTTATGCGTTCCTCACCGCGCTGCCGGCGCGGTCGTAGCCGTTGCGGGCGCCGGGGAGGTTTCAGAACAGGATATTTCCGACTGGCAGGCGGCCCAGGGCTGCTACGGCGAGGGGGCGATCACCTCCAGGAAAGCCGGCTTTATGCGTCTGTTCGAAGCGGCCATCCTCGAAGAGGTGCTGAAAGGGCCGGCCGCCCGGCCCATAACCCGGGGGGAATACGCCGTGGAGGTGGCCCGCATAGACGCCGAAACCAGGGCGCCGGAAATACTGGCCTGCATAAAAAAGTATTTCGCCGGCGACACGGCCCGCTATGAAAGGGTTTTTGTAAGGCCCATCCTGGCGCAGCGCTTTATAAGGGAGTTCGCGAAGGCCAGCCCCAGGGTGCAGGCCGCGGCTTATGCGCTGCGGGACGCGGTCTCTTCCGACGTGGTAAAAGGCGCGGCTTTCCGGGAGATCTCCGCCGCGCGGGGTTTGAAATATTCTACCTCGGCTTACGCGCTGGAGGCGGACACCGCGGCGGCCGTTTCTCCGGAGCCCTGGAACCGGTGGTCCCCGTTCGAGGCGGCCTTTATTGAGGAGCACCTGAAGGGCCTGAAGCCCGGCGAGGCCGCGGCGCCCATAGAGAGCGAGCAGAATATAAAGTTCGCGCGGCTATTAAGCGTTACCGGCAAGAAATACTATTTTGAAACCCTGACGGTTCCCAAGCTCTCCACCGAGGAGTACCTTAAGACCGTCCCCAAGCTGCCCTGCACCGTGAACGACAAAGAGTTATACGACTGGGTCTCCGCCATAAAAGGAAACCCCCTGCTGGCCCCCGTGGAGATAGCTCCGGGAGGGACGTCAAAGTAAGCGCGCGGTGACCGCAGTTAAAAAATGAACCGGCTAAAGAGAACTCTGGCGTTAAATGCTTTAAATGGCGGATTAAGATCCTGCCCGGCCGCTTTTTGTACGGTTTATAAAGGCGGAATCCGGATCCTTTATACTTTGGCTTTTGCCGTATCCGCCGGGTTATTCCTGTTTTCCCCGGTCTTCGCAAATAATAGCCCTGTTATAAGTTCATTGGCGGCCGATCCGGCAAAGGTTGTTAGTAATGGCGACGCTATCATAACCTGCACCGCCTCGGATCCGGACAGCGACCCGCTTGATTATATCTGGATAGCAGGCAGCGGTACTATCACAGGCACCGGGGCGGCCATCACCTGGTCGGCGCCGGCCTCGACCGGGACCTATATGCTCACTTGCGAGGTGTCGGATGGGCTGGGCGGTACGGACCAGGAAAACGTGAACGTGCTGGTGAATAATCCCCCGGTTATAAGCGCATTGACCGCCACACCCATGCTGATACTGCCTACGGCCGATTCCACCGCGACCTGTACTGCCACCGACCCGGACAACCTGACACTTACATACAACTGGACCGCGTCCGCCGGCAATACCACGGTGTATGTCCCCGGGAACATGAAATGGACGGCGCCCGCTTCCACCGGGGCCTACTTGATATCCTGCGAGGTATCCGACGGGGAAGGCGGCGTCGCCCAGCAAAGCGTGATTATCGGCGTAAGCACCTCCCCCGTGATATTATCTTTGACCGCGGCCCCGGATAAAGTATCTACAGGCGCTGTTGCCGCTTTGGCCTGCGACGCTGCGGCTCCCGATAATGGCGCGCTGACTTATAGCTGGACGGCAGCCAGCGGCACGCTTACAGGCATCGGGGCGAATGTTTCCTGGACGGCCCCCAATTCTACAGGCACATTCCCTATCGGCTGCCAGGTCACCGCGGGCAATGGCGGCACAGCGCAGCAGATCGTATACGTGCTGGTGAACAACCCGCCGGCTATCTCAGCCCTGACGGGCAGCCCGCCGGTAGTTTCCCCGACCGGCGTCTCCACAATTACCTGCACAGCTTCAGACCCGGACAACCCCACCCTGTATTATGACTGGTTCGCGAACGGTGGGAGTACGCAGACTATAGCCGGGGACGGCTCGCAGATGAGGTGGATAGCCCCGGCATCGCCCGGCCAATACACTATAACCTGCGGAGTATCTGACGGGGAAGGGGGATCCGCCCAGGCGAACGTGCAGGTGATGGTTGCCACCGGCCCTGCTACGGCCATACTGAACCCGATGCCCGGTTCCTACAGGGCGACGCTGGCGCAGATCTCCGGCACCGCCGCCGGAGATTTCGGGGTTTCCTCCGTCACCGTCAGCATAAAAAAAATGGACATCGGAAAATTCTGGAGCGGCGCAGCGTGGGATTCTAATACAGCGGTCTGGTTCGACGCGGCGGTTTATCCCTCCTCCTGGACCATAGGCGTACCCTTGTGGGTAGCGGGCGTGGACTATGAAATAGCCGCTAAAGCCAGGGATAGCTACGGCAACTGGTCAACGAGCTACGGTGTAAGCGCGTTCAGTTACAGGATCTTTCCCTCGGGCTGCAGTACTGACAGCCTAAACGCGGGAAAGAACGGGATGGGCGATACTCCCTATATCCAGACCGCTATCGGCATGCTGCCGGGCACGCTTTCCGCTGATACCTGCGTGGTTATAAGAGATACGGACACATACGGCGAGAACGTGACGATAATCGGTGTCGATATTAACGGCCACCGGCTGAAGATAATGGCTGACCCGGCTTTTGTAAGCTCCGCGCCGGTAGTCTGGCCCGCCGCCGGCGACGGGTTCACGATAGGGAGCGACAGCGTTACTTTGCAGGGGCTGATGGTCCAGACCTCGGCCGGGAACGGCATAAAGATCTCGACGGCCGCGTATTTCGAGATAAAGCAGACCACCATCACGCTTAACTCCGGCAGCTATACGGGGCTTTCACTGTTCAGGGCTTCGTCCGGGACTATCTCAAACGTCTATATCTCCAACCCTTCCGGAGACACCGCCGGCTTCCTGACATACTCCGACCGCAACAATATCAGCGATACCGTGTTCATGGCCGGCGGCACGCTTATGTCCGCCATCTATACGGACAATTCCTCTTTCAATACCTTTACCGGCATTACCGTACACAACCCCGACTCCTACGGCGTACACTTCAAGGGCGGCGGCTACAATACGGTCCGGTTCAGCACCATGACCGGCTCCAGCAACACCTCCTACCCGGTTTATTTAGAAAGCGGCCCGCATAAGGTAGAGAACAGTTACATCCAGAATATTTCCGGGAACGGCGCCTGGCTGAACAGCGGCACGATAAGCTACAGCACGGTAACGACCAGTATCGGAGGCTACTTCGCCATTGATGCGACCGGCAGCGGCGTACAGGTGGACAACAGCTTTGTCACAAACACCGGCGGTTCGGCGATATCCGCGAACGGCGGCATCATTATCAGCTTTAGTACGGTTTCCGCCATGGGGACAAGCGCCTATGGTATAAATGCCTACGGTTCCGTGCAGATAGACAACTCCTTTGTTTCCAGTCCGCAGGGCCCCGCCATCAACCTTGGGTCAGGCGGCAACCATGCTATAAGTTACAGCACTATCACGGCCGGCGGCTCCACCAATAAAGCCCTGTATTCGAGTAACGGCGTAGTTACGCTCTCCAATTGTTACCTGCAGAGCGCCTCAGGCATCGGCCTGGACCTGCAGAGCGGTTCAGGGCATTCCATAGAGCACACCGTTATCTCGGGGAACTATTCAAGCGGGTACGCTCTCAGCGCCGCCAGCATCTCTAATAGCACGGTTGCGTATTGTTCGATCTCTAATCCTACCGGGTCAGGATTGTATTTCGCAGCCGGTAGTTTTAACTCAGTGCTTAATAGCACTGTAACGGGAAATACCACAAGCGGCTACGCCTTTAAAACCGACAGCTATGGAGGCAATCTGAAGGTGGCGAACAGCTTTTTCTATAACCCGACCGGTACAAGCGTGTATCTAATCAACAGCAGCGGCAACAACTCCATAACCTTCAGTACCATAACCGGCGGCGGGGACGGGTATTTCGGAATAAATATCTACACTCAGGGGTCAGGCAATACCGTGGCCAATTCATATGTTAGCGGTTCTACGGCTGCCTATGTTTATTCAACGCCCGGTTTGCAGTTAAGCAGCAATACCTTTGTGGCCTTATCAGCTGCCGGGGTGGGGCTGGGGTATGAGCTCAGCAGCCCCCCGAACGTTTCGAACAGTGTGATAAAAGGCGGCGCGGGCGGCATAGCCATCGACCTCAGCAAGTTTAGCAGCGGATCAGCCGTGTTTTCATCCAATACGGTTCGCGGCGGCGCCCAGGGAATGGTAATGCCTACGGGCTGGGTTACTATCACCATGGACGGTATGACCTTCCAGGACCTGAGCCCGGGGGCCACGGCCATCATGTTCCTGGCCGACGCCCCCGCCGTCACGTATTACCGCGTGGCTTTCAACAGCGAGAACATAGCGGTGAACGTGAACGGCCTGGCCCGCACCAACAACACGGTGACCATGTCGCGCCCCGCAGGCCCCAGGAGCGGGACCCTGTACGAAAAAGATAACGGCACCAATAAAGTTGTCTGGCCCACTTTGCCGGCGGGCTGCAACTTCGCGCATAACGTGGCGTTGGGAGGCACCGAAAGCTATTCCTCCATACAGGCGGCCGTGGACGGCATGGGCACCGCGCTGAGCACCGCTTCCTGCGTGGCTATAACCGATTCTTCCACGTATCCCGAGCAGGTCACGGTAAAAGACATCTCCACCAACGGCTACAGGCTTTATATCCGTCCCTTCTCGGCCACGTCCCCCGTCATAAGCCCGCCAGGTGCATCCACCGCGGCCTTCCATGTAATGGTCGACAGCGTTACCCTCCAGGGTCTTCGCGTTTCCCCTTCCGGCAGCGTGACTTACGGCATAATTTCATCTTCCGCCATGCTGGTGGTCTCCAGCGTGAACGTGGTTTCGGGGGGGTATATCAGCGGCGCCGGGATTTTTATCTCTAGCCGGAGCCTGGTGGAATGTTCCAGCATCACGGCCCAGAACGGCCACGGCCTTGAAATAACCGGCTCCACCAATACGGTCCTGCTCAGTACCATGACCAGTACCGGCAATACCAAGTACGCCCTTTATTTGCTGCATGGCTCCTCTAATACCATCAACAGGTCTTATATTTACAACCCGAGCGGCGGCGGCGCCAGGCTGGAGACCGGAACGCGGCTCAACTATATAAAGTATTCCACCATAGCCAGCGGCGGTTACGGCTACACCGGGCTCTACCTGTATTACTCGGATTCCAACACGGTGACGAATTCCTATCTCGGCAGTACGGACGGTTATGGCGCCTATCTTTCGGGGGCGAATTTCAACGGCATTTCAATTTCTACCATGTCGGGCAACGGGAACAGTTTCCTGGGGCTTTACCTGCAGAATTCCGATACTAACACGGTGACGGCTTCCTATATCCGCAACCTGGCCGGCAGCGGGGCTTACCTCAATACCGGTTCCGACTTTAACAAGCTAAGTTATTCCACCATGACCGGCGTCGGCTCCATTTATCGCGGACTTTATATTAATAATTCCGGCTCCAATACGGTGACCTGGTCTTTTATCTCCAACCCGAGCGGTTATGCCGCTTATCTTCTTAACGCGGATCTTAACGAGCTCTCCTCCACCACTATAGCCGGGGGCGCCGGTTATGGCGGTCTATATATCCAGACTTCCGCTTCCAATACGGTGTCGAATTCTTATATCTACAATTCGTATGCATCAGGCAACGCTGTTAATATCGGCAGTTCCGCCAGCTATAACAAGATACTGAATTCCACCATGACCACCACCGGCACAGGTTATACCGGCCTTAATGTGGACAATTCCAGTTCCAACACTGTGGCGGGCTCCTATATGTACGCCGCAGCCGGTTACGGCGCCCAGCTCCTGGCCAACGCCGACTTTAACGAGATCTCTTTTTCCACCATGACCGGCGGCGGTTCCACCAGGTACGGGCTTTACATAAACAACTCGGATTCCAATAAGGTGTCCGACTCTTTTGTCGGCAATCCCACCGGGCATGCCGCCAGGCTTTACGGCGGCGCGGATTTCAATACTATCTCCTATTCCACCATAACGGGCGGCAATGTGGCGGGCTATACCGGCCTCTATATTTTCTCCAGTGCGACCAATACCGTGGCCAACTCCTACATACAGGGCTCGACCGCGGCTTATATCACGGGCTCCGTCGGCACCATTATCGGCGGCAGCGTTTTTGTGGCCACCAATACCGCGGGTTATGGCCTGCGGTTGGCCGGCGCCAGCGAGGGCCTGGTCCTGGCCACCAGCACGCTGACTGGCGGGGCGCAGGGAACGGGCATTTTCCTGGACGCTGATAACTCCGGAGTTATCGCGCTTTCGTCCAATATAATTTCCGGCGGGCAATACGGGCTGAACATAGGCGCGCAGTCCGCGCTCGCGCAGGTTTCCATCTCCAGCATAACCTTCAGGGACCTTACC
>Ga0209417_1007229_pt1 | contig 10835 bp, 8 predicted proteins | sample RifGroF2_FD_184002 | JGI IMG/M metagenome (GOLD analysis project Ga0209417, IMG submission 184002) | Groundwater microbial communities from Rifle, Colorado, USA - Groundwater F2 (SPAdes) (version 2) | ecosystem: Environmental > Aquatic > Deep subsurface > Groundwater | place: Rifle, Colorado... | reverse complement strand
TTGCCGGGCTTTGATTTTCAAATCGGCAAAAGCCACATAATTACGCAGACCAAAAACGAACTTCTCGAAATTTTCGCGCGGATGGGGTTCGACATTGCTTACGGCCCGGAAGTCGAAGACGAATGGCATAATTTCATCGCATTGAATATCCCGCCCGAACATCCCGCTCGTGACCCTGCGGATAATTTTTATATCGACGACAACAGACTCCTTCGCAGCCAGACCTCGACGATTCAGATTCGCGTTATGAACAGTCAAAAGCCGCCGATTAGAGTTGTCGCTCCCGGACGCGTGTACAGACCCGATACTGTTGACGCTACGCATATGTTTATGTTTCATCAGCTCGAAGCTCTTGTCGTGGACGAGGGTGTTTCGATGGTTGATATGAAAAGCACAATCGCCCAGTTTATCGCCGCGTTTTTTGGTCCTGATGTAAAATGGCGATTGCGTCCGAGTTTTTTCCCGTTCACCGAACCAAGCGCAGAAGTTGATATGCTGTTTATTGATAAAACCGGCGGCGAAAAATGGATTGAAGTCGGCGGCTGCGGTATGGTTGACCCAAATGTTTTCAGCGGCGTGGGAATCGACAGCGAAAAATATACAGGCTGGGCATTTGGCTTTGGAATCGAACGGCTTGCTATGCGAAAATACGGCATAACTGACATCAGACTGCTGTTTGAAAACGACATCCGCTTTCTAAAACAATTCTAAAGGTTATTCTCTGCTTTGCAGGCCGCGGCAATCCATAACAGCATAACAGGCTGTAAAACAATCGCTTATGGAAACTTTTGCGCTCGGTATAGGCTTGAAACAGCCATTTGGACTGCATAAAACAATGCTCGGGAGAGGACTCGAACCTCCACGAGAAAATCATCAACCTGTTATCAATAAAGGACTTACGGAAAGCACGAATTCTAATTTGTGTGCCAGTTTGTGTAATCCTTTGCAGGAAGATACCAAAAACACCGTTATCAGTCCAACAGAAAATCCATCCGCCATTGAGCCGGAACTTCAGCAAATAGATAAAGTTTGGTCGCATATGCCGGAAGAACTTATACCGGAGCTTGCAGGATTGCTGCAATTATGGCCGAGGTTGCCTGACAAGGCGAGGGCGGAGATTAAACGGATAATTGCCGTTGCACTACCAGAGAATGAGACTGACAAAATGCCGCCCCCCAAGATAGTCTATGATTTTGGCTATCAGTACAGGACGTTTGAAGATGTCGTAAAGCTCATAAAGCACTTCAAAATTACAACTTTATGTGATATTCGTACCAGTCCATATAGCAGAAAAGCGGATTTTAACAGGGAAATGCTTCAAAAATTACCTTGTAAATACCTTTGGCGAGGTCAAACGCTTGGTGGCTTGCGGGGTGAGAAACTCGATGAATGGACACAGGGGTTAGCGGAAATCGCTCAATTAGCGGCTACTGAAAAAATTGCGTTAATGTGCATGGAATATGCAGTTACAGCGTGTCATCGACAAGTTTTAATGGAGATTTTACGACAGCGTTATGGTGTTTTTGCGATACATCTTTAAAGGGTTTTTATGAGCTTCGGGTGGGGAATGAAACATACGCACGCGCGAGGCGATTTGGATTTATGAAAATGAAAAACAGGGATAAACACAAAAAACGAAAGAAGTTTGTGCTGACAGCGGCGATAGCTCAAAAGCTGGAAATGCTATGGGCATTAGAGGGAACAAATATGCTGTCTGATGAGCAAATAGCCATCCAATGCGGAATCAAACCTTGTACGCTCAGAACGTGGGTACACCGTAACAAAAAGGTTGAGTTTCCAGATGACAAAGGAAGCCCACCGAAAGTTTTGGGGCTGAAGGATATACGCACACGTGCAAGAGCGAACTTAAAGATATTATATCTAACAATGCTCCATAAATTGATGAAAATGGCCGAAGCCAGCGGCGACCTAAGAACAGCTTCAGAAATTTGCAAATGGTTGCTGGAAAAACAGTTCCCGGAACAATTTGGTAGGCGGCCAGTTGAAGAAACTGAAAATGATGCGCCGAGGTTGATAAGAATCCAGTTCAGCAATTCACCGAGGCAGCACTGACAGTATCTGCGAATTTATCGGTAAGCTCAAATACCAGCCGTATATCCTCTTCGGTAAGTTCGGCGTAATTTATATATCGGCGGTCATTCATATAGAAACCGCCAAGAGCTTGAGAGGCCAGCAAACCATTTTTATAATCTTGATGAAGTATCGGCGGCAGGTGTTCTTTGGACATTCGTTTTTCCTGAAAGATGGTGAAATTTTCAGGATATGCTTCAAATAGCGTTGTGGGTTTGTTGTTCCAGTTCACTCTAAGGCTAAAACCTACTGTACCCCACTTAATTATATGCCCATTACCCCGCCAGCGGTCTAAAAACAGCTTAAATAAATCGACCACACTTGAAGGCACAGAGGCGAGAAATTCTTTTTCATTTGTTAAACCACCGGACTCTTCGAGCGTTTCCTGAGCAGTTATTTGCACTTCGGGTTTTGCCTGTTCGTATATAACTTTTACGATAGCCCGTGTAACCTCTTTGGTTTTTGCCATAAAATGAGGCACGACGACCAGCGGCCACTCTTTTTCAGGGTCAATGCGGTAACATTTGAGTTCTACAAAACCAAGAGTGAACTGCATATTTGGTGCGGACTGTATGATGTCTGCAAGTTGAGTAGCATCCGGGAAAATCTTGTCTCCGACAATCAGCAAGGCAAAACGGCCTGTATCCAAGCAATTTTGCACGCGATGTTCAAATTCTATTTCGTCTAATTCCCAGTTTTTGCATTGAGCTTTGACCAACTGGTATATTGTTTTTGATTTTCCCTGCTGTTTTTGGGTAAAGGCTTCAACAGCATCGTTGAGATTGCTGAAACTCCACTCGCTGAGTGTTTTTGCGTAACCAAGAATTTGCGCTACGACCGTTCTGTGTGCCTCTGGATTTTGCCAGAGTTTTGTTTCTACGATTGTGATATGACCGCTTGGGCTAACAAACAGGTTGTCAATGCAGGCAATTTCCCTGCCTATCGACACCGCCGGAGTAAAGTTCTCACCAATGCAGTCAAGCGGTAGAATATCGGGGTGCTTATGGAGCAATTGTTGAAGCCAGTCTTCTCTGAATAGGTTGTTTTTGGCGGGAATTCTCTCTAATCGCTTGCCGTCAGAGTTAATGTCATAAATCAAATACGGTTTAGTATCAGCGGTACTCTGTTCCATAACTATTGCCTTTCGTGGTCTTGCTACTGTTATTTCAGCGAAAGAACGTTATGCGTACCCTAATAAAAAAAAGGGCATCGCCACATCGTGCTCTATCAAGGCTCGCCAGAGCCATCCAAAGACACGCAAGCAATGCCCCGTATGGGGCACTGACTTCCGGCGTTCTTTGGATTACAAAACTGGCGATTTTGATAAAAACGCTTAAAAGTTCAGTGAACTTTATTATTAAATTGTCAACTTATTTGTACCGTTATTCCCAGTGCCAGTCAATGATTATTAGTGTCAATCAACAGGTATAATTTATTTCAAGGACATTTATTCATTCCTCAAAATCCGGTCTTTTCAACAATTACTATAAAATCTATTTTTTCTATCTGCTGAATTATCAGGCAATTACGATAAACCATATAAATATAAAGGATAAAACTATCGTAAATTATTGACAATCATGGTTTTGCGGGTTAAACTTTATCCTTTGAGGCTTTGCGTTTCAAAGGAATCAGAATAGTTTTTTATGGATTCGCACCTTATCGGGAAATAGTTGAGGAATTATGGCCAAAGATGATAACGGAGCCACGCTTGGCTTTGAAAACAAACTATGGGATGCCGCAAACAATCTATGGGCAAATTCAGGGCTTAAGCCCGCACAATTTGCTCCGCCTGTTTTGGGGCTTATCTTCCTTAAATATGCTGATATAAAATTTACCCGCGCACAGGCCAAAATCGAAAAAGAAAAAGCCAACAGCCGCCGCAGCATCGGCAAGACCGACTATCAGGCCGCCAATGTTCTTTATCTTCCAGCCGAGGCAAGATTCAGTCAGCTTATCAATATGCCCGAAGGTGCAAATCTCGGTCGGGCTCTTAATAACGCAATGAAGGATATTGAAGCAGAAAATCCCGACATTGCCGGAACGCTTCCCAAAAATTTTAACCAACTTAACAATGCTCTGCTTATTGAATTATTAAAATCAATCAATTCCCTGCCTGAAAACATCAACACTGATGCGTTCGGCAGGATATATGAATACTTCCTCGGCAATTTTGCAATGGCAGAAGGTCAGAAAGGCGGCGAGTTCTTCACTCCTACCTGTCTTGTCCGCCTTATAGTCGAAATAATAGAACCATTTCACGGCAGAATATATGACCCAGCCTGCGGCTCAGGTGGTATGTTTGTCCAAAGCGGTGAATTTATTGCTGAACATAAAAAGAATCCCGGCTCAGAGCTTTCTATCTTTGGACAGGAAAAGACCGGCGAAACAGTGAACCTTGCCAAGATGAACCTTGCCGTTCACGGCCTTTCAGGCGATATCCGCGAAACCAATACATTCTATAACGACCTGCATGATTCGGTCGGCAGATTTGATTTTTGTATGGCTAATCCGCCTTTCAATATGAAAAAGGTTGATAAGACTAAATTGACCAAAGACAGGCGTTTTCCATTCGGCCTGCCAAATACCGACAATGCAAATTATCTCTGGATACAGATATTTTACAGTTCATTAAAGCCGACAGGCCGGGCTGGTTTTGTAATGGCCAATTCAGCCGCCGATGCCCGAAGCTCTGAAGGGCTTATCAGACAGCAGATAATCGAAGATAAAGCCGTCGATTGCGTCATTGCAATCGGGTCAAATTTCTTTTATACAGTAACCTTGCCTTGTACGCTTTGGTTTTTTGACAAGGGCAAGAAAAAGACAGACAGAGCCGATAAGGTATTGTTCATAGATGCACGGGAAATATATTACCAGATAGATAAGGCGCACAGGGAGTTTAAAAAAGAAGATATTGAGTTTATCGCCAATATCGTCCGGCTTTACAGAGGCGAGGCTTGTGAATTTGCCCACGATACCAAGAAAAGGCTTTTAGAAGTATTCGGCAAAGAAAAATATAAAGACATCCCCGGCCTGTGCAAAGTGGCAACTATTGATGAAATAAAGAAGCAGGATTTTTCACTCAATCCCGGCAGATATATTGGCGTTGCTGAAAAAGAAGATGATGGCAGCGATTTCCACGAAGAACTTGCCAAGCTCAACGATGAATTTACTTCCCTTACTGCCGAAGCCCATAAACTTGAAAAACAGATTGCCGTCAATGTTAAAGAGCTGATGGGAGAATGATGGTATTGTCTTTATTTAAAGCTAAACTTTCAGATTTGTGTGTTCAGGTAACAGATGGAACACATGATACTCCTACAACGCAATCCAGTGGCTATCCTCTAATTAAAGGTAAAGAAATAACTGGTGGAGTTATCGATTTTGATAATTGTGATTATATAGATGAGGCAGAACATTTAAAAGTAATAGCACGTTCTAAGCCAGAAAAAGGAAACACTTTATTCGCTCATATTGGTGCATCTTTAGGTGAAACAGCTTATATAAAAACAGACAGGGCTTTTAGTATAAAAAATATTGCACTGTTTAAACCCAATCCTGGGATAGTTAATAGCAGGTATTTATATTACTGCATTATAAGCCCCAATTTTCAAGATGGGATTAAAAATCATAGAACGGGTTCTGCACAGCCATTTGTTGGTTTGGCTCAATTAAGAGAATTTGAATTATTATATCATAAAGATTTGAAAATCCAGCAGCGGATAGCATCGATTCTTTCGGCTTATGATGATTTGATAGAGAATAACACTCGGCGGATAAAGATTCTCGAAGAGATGGCACAGCGGATTTACAAACAATGGTTTGTTGATTTCAAATTCCCCGGCCATGAAAAGGTCAAGTTCACCAATTCCCCGCTTGGAAAGATTCCGGAAGGATGGGAAGTAAAGAGTCTTGGTGATTTAGTCAAAACTCAATATGGATATACTGAGTCAGCACAAGAAAAACCTATTGGGCCTAAATACTTAAGAGGAATGGATATCAACAAAGAACCTTATATAGATTGGTCAACAGTTCCATATTGTCCAATTGATAGTTGTAAATTTTTAAATTATAAGCTTAATAAAAATGATATAGTCATAATAAGAATGGCTGACCCCGGCAAGGTGGGAATTGTTGAAAAAGAAGTGGAAGCTGTATTTGCATCATATCTAATAAGAGTTTCACCCATAAATAATAGACTTAGACCTTATTTTCTCTTTTACTTTTTAAGGTCAGACTATTATCAGGATTACGTATTTGGAGCCAGCACTGGAACAACCAGAAAAAGCGCAAGTGCTTCTGTGATAACAGATGTGGATATTGCAATTCCTTCAAGACCAATCTTAGATAATTTTGAACAGTATGTTTCAATTATAAGAAGAAAAATGAACATTTTATTGGAACAGAATACGAATCTTCGCCGGACGCGGGATTTGCTTTTACCCAAACTTGTAAATGGAGAAATAGAGGTTGCCGGGATTGCGAAGATTTCAGAACAATTATTTGAAGAACCGGTATTGGCTCAAAAAATAGAAACAATGGTCAAATCCCACAAAGCTCCGGAACAATTCAAAGAAGCGGTTCTTATTGCCGCGTTAGTCAGGGAGTTGTCATCTGCCAAGTTTCTGCTAAGCAGAATGCGATATCAGAAAAACTGTTATCTTGTTCTTAGAAAAGCTGAATACGATGTAACGCATAAATTCCTGAAAAAGGCTGCCGGTCCTTATGACCATAAAATGAGATATCAGGGTGGCGAAAAAATCGCCTTAGAAAAAGGATATATTAAAAGTACAGATGCAACACATTTTGTTGTTGGTGAGAACATAGCCGATATCGATAAATATTTGCCGCATTACGATTTTGAAAACTGTATTGGTTGGGCAATACAGCATTTTAGATATAAAAAGAATGAAGAACTTGAACTTTTGACAACTGTTGATTATGCAGCGGTCGAACTGCATAGTAAAAATGATGTTGTAACTGTGGATAGTATATATAATCTGATTGAAAGCGAACCTAAATGGCTGCAAAAATTAAAACGCGATATATTTTCTAAGATTAACATTCAAAGAGCAATGAACGAATTAAAACAATATTTTCCGGAAACATATAATAACTGAAAATAAATGGAAAATCCGTTATCAAAATTAAAGATTGATTATTGGTATAAAGCTGTTTTGGTTATTGCTGTTTGTGTGCTTATAGTATCACTTACCATTGAATTGAAAGATGTAAAAAATTCAACCGTCCAAATTTTGGCACTTGGTTTTATTTTTTGGGGACTTGGTGAATGGATTAATCATCCATATCAGGAAAAAATCGGAATTGGATTTAAGATTTCAGGACACCCCAGAAATGGGTCATTGGCTGGATATTCTTTTGATGTATTAGGATTTTGTCTGATTTTTTATGGTGTTTGGAAGGTATTGTACGTGGTTTAACATTTTTATAGGGAGAAAAATATGTCTTTGTTGTTTGCAAATTTTAAAGCGTCCAAGATTATTCTTCATCAGATTTATGAGAGAGATAGTAATAAGCAAGTTGTTGTTCCTACATTAAGCAAGGATGTCATAACGCTTAAAGGTCAAGCTCTTGAAACATTGAATGGTCGAATTGTTGAAGCTGTGGGGAATGCTTCTCATAGTATTAGAATGGAAATTTCTGACACAGGTGAGCAAAGCTGTTTTAATTCTGTTAAACGGGTGTTAAATGATGAAAAGGATAGTGAATTTATAAATCTGTCTACCGATTTTCCAATAAAGCTTACGGCGGCTCAAATGAGCAGAAAAATCCCCGGTGGTATGGTGGTGGTTATTAAAGGCAAAATTGGTTCAGCATCTCACCCGTGTGTAATTATAATAAAGGCAGAAAGACAGGATGGTTTCACAAGCGGAGTGAATTCTAAAGGAATTATTACTCTTGATTTTTTAGAAAACTTGCTTCTTACCCCGTATCAGAAATTTTATAAGATAGGAATTTTTATAAAGACAGGAACCAATGAAACAACAAATGATTTCGAGGTATATGTATATGACCATAATATGACATTAAAAGATACGAATAATGCTGCACTATATTTTTACAATGGTTTTTTAGGCTTAACAATACCAGTTACTGCCAAATTTTTAACTAAACAATATTTTGAATATACGCGAGATTTCATAAATAGTATGCCTATTGATGACGGGCAAAAACTTGATTTGCAGACAGGGTTATATTCTTATTTAAAAGTAGACCAAACCAATATTGTTTCTACAAAAACATTTGCAGAAAAATATTTAGAGGAAAAATACAGGGATAAATATTTAAGCTATATGACATCAATGGATTTTCCGGATAATGCCATAACCAAAGATTTAGAATTGTTGAAAAATAGTTTGAAGCAAAGAAAAATAACCTTTTCTACTGATGTAAAGGTAACTGCGCCTGCCGATAAGTTTTCTGAACTTATTGAAGTCATTGGGACTAATTCGGAAGGCACTACATTGCGAATAAAAGGTAAAATTAGAGACCAATCGTGAACCAAGAAGAATTCATAAAAAAGTATAAAGAGGAAAGCCCTGCTTATGAAGCGTGGGGACGATATGTTTGCGACTCTATACTTATGGATTTGAAAAGGGAACTTCCAGAAGGGCATAGCGTTGATACGTTTTTAAAACTGCCTGTGAAGCCCAGACTAAAAGAGCTTGTTTCGATTATAAATAAAGCATTTAACCGTGGCAAAAAATATGCCTGTCCTTATGCAGGAATAACGGACAAGGTGGGTGTTCGATTTGTTGTGTTACTTATTGAAGATATAAAAACAATAGAAAAAATCATAAAAAATAATGAACATTGGGCATATAGCGAAGATAGAGATTTTGAAAAAGAACGATTGGAACATCCGATGCTTTTTGACTACCAATCGAAGCATTACATTGTAACAAATACTACTGACTTTTCATATCAAGGTGTTTGCATCAAAAAAGATGTAAATTGTGAAATACAAATAAGGACTTTGCTCCAACACGCATATAGTGAACTTACGCACGATACAGTATATAAGCCCAATATATCTGTTGAACCTGAAGTACATCGCATAATAGCTCGTAGCATGGCATTGATAGAGACGACAGATGATTTTTTCTCAACAGTTACGCAAAAACTTGCCAATAAGTCAGGATATCTTGATAGAGCAAATAAACTTGTTTCTGAGATTTATTTGAAACTTTGTGATAATGAGGCAGACCATTTTGACAAAAAAACAAATCTTTGGATTATCGACAGCTTAAAAGAACTGATTATGGATATAAACATTGATAAAATAGAACCTTTTATAAAAGAAAATATATTTTTGGTTACAAAAATAAAAGAAAGAAGAATAACCAATATTTTATATTATCAGCCAGTTATTCTTCTGGTTTATTATCTTATAAAAGAAAAACACATTCAGCTTAAAAAGGATTGGCCTCTAACGGATGATATTTTGAAACAAATGTTTACTGATTTGGGAAAAAGCTTCAATTCTGAAATATAACTATTATGACCGATTATTCCGAATATAAACTGATAGAAAAGCCGACGATGGACTTATTTACAAGTCTTGGCTGGAAGACTGCTGATTGCTTTAATGAAACATTCGGCGTAGGCGGCAGTTTAGGCAGGGACAATCGCGGCGATGTTGTATTAGTTAGACGATTAAAGGCTGCAATAGAAAGGCTCAATCCTCAAATAAATAATCAGGCGGTAGAAACCGCTATTGAACAGATAACAGTAGACAGGAGCCGTCTTGCACCGGCAGAGGCAAACAGGGCTGTTTATGACCTTATAAAAGAAGGCATCAAAGTTGAACTGAAAGATGATAAAGGCGGCTTTGATACTGAGACGGTAAAAATAGCTGATTTTGATAATCCTGAAAATAACGACTTCTTTCTTGCCTCGCAGCTTTGGATAACAGGCGAGCTTCACACCAGAAGGACAGATTTAATCGGTTTTATTAATGGCCTGCCGATAGTATTTATTGAATTAAAGGCAAGTCATAATAACCTTAAAAAAGCATACGATGATAATCTAACCGACTACAGGGATACGATACCTCAGCTTTTCTGGTATAACGGGATTGTTATTCTTTCAAACGGTTCTGAAAGCAAGATAAGCTCTACAACCGGTAAATGGGAGCATTTTAACGACTGGAAGAGGGTCGAAAGAGAAGATGAGCCGATAAAGCTCAGCTTAGATACGATGATTCGGGGAACATGCGACAAAAAGAGACTGTTTGATATTCTTGAAAACTTTGTAATCTACCAAAACACCGAAAAGGGGCTTATAAAACTTGTCGCAAAGAATCACCAGTATCTTGGCGTAAATAATGCAATCGAGGCGGTAAAGGATATTAAAAACAGAGAGCATCGGCTCGGCGTTTTCTGGCATACTCAGGGCAGCGGCAAGAGTGTTTCTATGATATTCTTCGCTCAGAAGGTCAGACGCAAACTTGCCGGTAACTGGAGCTTTTTAATACTTACCGACCGTAAAGAGCTTGATAATCAGATACATCAAAACTTTGTCGATAGCGGAGTTATTACAAAAGACCACACACAGGCGACAAGCTGTAGGGATTTAAACCAGCTTTTGAAGGAAGACCATCGCTATATCTTTACGTTAATTCATAAATTCCAGCCTATTGAAGGATGGGATGGCACACCCATCAGCAATAGAGACAATATAATTGTAATTACCGATGAAGCACACCGCAGCCAGTACGATAT
>Ga0209417_1007223_pt1 | contig 10853 bp, 13 predicted proteins | sample RifGroF2_FD_184002 | JGI IMG/M metagenome (GOLD analysis project Ga0209417, IMG submission 184002) | Groundwater microbial communities from Rifle, Colorado, USA - Groundwater F2 (SPAdes) (version 2) | ecosystem: Environmental > Aquatic > Deep subsurface > Groundwater | place: Rifle, Colorado... | reverse complement strand
TCAAATCAGCAAACCAGTTTTGCTTTTTAGTAGGGGGGTGACTTTTGAAATAGAAATAATAACAATTGATTATCATGCAATTAAAGATCAAAAATCAAAATTTTGCATGTTAGTCGGATAATAGTGAAAAACAATCATGAAAAAGTTTACATTAATCATTGCAGTAGTGTTAGTTAGTTTAGTTTCTAACGCACAGAAACCTGAGTACGTCCAGACTATGGGCGAAACGCTCGGTCAGTATGCCAATTGTCAAAATGTGGAAGACTTTCAGGCGCTCGGCAATAAGTTCGAGATGATTGCCAATGTCGAAAAAAGTGAATGGCTGCCTTTGTATTATCATGCACAGTGCTACATCCTGATGAGTTTTATTGAACAAGGCGATGCAGCTAAAAAAGACAGTTATCTGGATGTTGCTGAGAAATCGGTTAATAAACTGATGGAAATGGCTCCCGGCGAAGCTGAAGTTTTTGTTTTGCAGGCATTCTATTTAACTGGCCGACTGGTTGTAAATCCGATGGAACGCGGTCAGGAATACGGTGGTTTGGTCGGACAGGCCAATGGGAAAGCTCTGGCAATGGACCCGACAAATCCTCGTGCAAAACTGATGAAAATTCAAATGGACATGGGATCAGCCCCATATATGGGACTCGACCCAAAATCATTTTGCCCACAGGCTAAAGAATTGCTGACAAGTTGGGATGACTTCAAACCAAAATCACCCATTCACCCAAATTGGGGAAAAGATCAGGTTGAAGGAATTGTGAAAGGATGCCAATAATTTTTAGGCAAAAGTCATTAGAAAAAAGGGGAAACAGGAAAAAGAGATCAGTAACATGTATTCAACTCCAGAGGAGTGTAATATTTATAGAAATAGGCAAGGGTAAGCGGCAATCGTCCGCGGATTGAAGCTGTATAGGACTATGAACTCATTTCGGACGAAATGGGATAAAACACCAAAAAGGAAGTTGATAATTTAATCACGAAAAAAAGAAAAGTGAACCATCTGTTTTTGGACAACGATTTTCTTTTTCCCCTTTCCTTTTCCCAATGACTAATGACTTTTTCCTGTTCGATAACAGGGAACACAAAAATTGAATTCCCGTTTTGGAGCTTGCATGCTTCCGTAACTCAGTTATCTTTATCATTACAAAACAATTCAAATCAACCAGATCAATGTATATTCCCGGATTGTGGAACAAACCCTTTAATCTGTTCAGGTTCCTGCTTGCCAATGTTCTGCTGAGTATTATTCTCATTCTGTCATTTTCGACAGGAGCCTTTAAGGATTGGAATACTTTTCTGATCGGATTTTTGTGGGCATTCAGCATCAGCATTACACAATGGGGTGGAATACAGATGATACATGGCTATATCGATAGAAAAATATCATGGATTGAAACGCCGGTTAAAAAGACATTCATTCAGATTTTGGTCTTTCTACTCTATTCAATTACCGCTTTTATCCTGGTTCAGCTTTTCAATTATTACGTTTGGTTGGATGATTTGCCATCAAAATCCTGGGATTCAATCATCAAATCATTACCATATACATTGACTATTTCCGGTATTATTTCATTGATATTTACAGCAGTCGGTTTTTTCTTTGCCTGGAAGCGTTCATTTCAACAGGCCGAAAAACTGAAAGTGGAAATGCTCGCTTATAAATACGAATCGCTCCGGAACCAGATTAATCCGCATTTCCTGTTCAACAGCCTGAATGTACTGAGCGATCTGGTGTACGACGATCAACATATGGCAGTGAAGTTCATTCAACAAATGAGCGATTTATTCCGGTATGTGCTCGACAGCCGCGACAAAGAACTGGTTCCGCTTAAAGATGAACTGGAATTTGTCCGATCGTTTACATTTATGCTCAAAACCCGTTTCGAAGAGAAACTGAAAATTGAAATCGAAGTTCGGCCCGATCAGGATGATTACATTGTACCGATGAGCCTGCAACTTCTGATTGAAAACGCGGTGAAACACAATGAAATCTCAGAGGCTTTCCCATTGCGCATTTCGGTAAGAAAAACGGACGACTGGCTTGAGGTTGAAAATAGTTTGCAGCTTAAAAAAGTAGGTGATGATTCAAAAAAAACCGGTCTGAAAAACATTACTCAGCAGTATGCATTTTTTTCGGAGAAGCCTATCCGTATCTTTACCACTGATGATCGTTTTCTGGTCCGTTTGCCCATTTTAAAAGCAGTAGTAAAATGAAAATTTTAATTCTGGAAGACGAAACACGGGCGGCCAACCACCTGCAACGATTGCTTGCCAAAGTTGCTCCTGACATGAAAGTTGTTGCCCGGATCGAATCGGTACGCGATGGAATAAAATACCTCCGAACCAATCCCGAGCCTGACTTGATTTTTTCCGACATTCAGCTCGCCGATGGATTGAGTTTCGAGATTTACAACCTGGTTGCGGTACGATGCCCGATCATTTTCACAACTGCATACGACCATTATGCCATTGAAGCTTTCCAAACCAATGGAATAGACTATTTGCTCAAACCCATTGAAGAAGAACGGCTCAGGCAGGCCATCGGAAAGGCAGAACATTTTTCACCGGGGCTGGCGCTCGAAAAAATTCTTTCATTGAATAATCCTACCTCAGAGAAGGTTTACAAATCGCGTTTTATGGTGAAAGTAGGCGATAAAATTAAAAGTGTTCCCGTAGAAGATATTATCGTTTTTTACAGTCAGGAGAAAGCCAGTTTTATTCGGACCACCGATGCCCACACCTATTGCATCGACTATGCGCTCGACCAGTTGGAGCCGATGCTCGATCCAGAAAAGTACTTCCGCATCAACCGTAAATACATTGTTTCCATTGCTGCCTGCACCAACATCCTGGCCTGGACCAACTCACGCCTCCGACTGAAAATCGACGGCATCGACGATTCCGACATAATCGTTGCAAGGGAAAGGGTTCAGGAGTTTAAGAATTGGTTAGATCGGTAAAGCACATGTAATCAATTAATCTGTCTGTCGTGTCTGAAAACAGATGATTATCAAGAAACAAAATTGAAAACAGAAAAATTGTATCTTTGAAAAAGATAATAGACAGTTTAAGCTATGAGAGCGTTTAAATTTAATACCAGAATTTCCAAAGATGGAACGATTCATCTCCCTTTTACACCTTCACTCTTCAATCAGGAGGTAGAATTAATCGTTGTTCCAAAACATGAAAAAAAGAGTGGTAAAAAGGCTGGTAAAAAATTCGTTGAACAGTGGGCTGGATTTTTAAACTCCGATGATACTGATTCTTCCAAACTTGATTACTTATCAGATAAATACAAATGATTAAAGCTGTCATTGATACTAATGTAATTCTTGATATTGCACTAAATCGTGAACCTTTTTTTGAGTATTCATCCCAGATTTTTGATCAAATTGATGATCAAATTCTTGAAGGATATATTACAGCATCTTCAGTTACAGATATCTATTACATCGCAAGTAAGCAGAAAGATAAATCTCAGGCACGTAAATTTTTAATTAGCCTGATTCAAATTCTGGATGTTATAGGAATCGATAAGGATATTGTAATTCAAGCATTGGAATGTGACTTGCCTGATTTTGAAGATGCAATTCAGGTGTTTTCTGCAAAGTCGAATTCCATTGATTTAATAATCACGAGAAATGTTGCAGATTTTTCAACAAGCGGGATGAAAGTACTGACACCTCAGGAATTTATTCAAAACCTTAAACCACCTAAATGGGAGGATCTTATTGTTTAACTTTCGTATAAAACTCTACAAAAAATTTCATCCCCCTTTCGAAGAATGGAACCTTTTCCCTTTAGTTTAATCCTAATTATTTCAGGATTAACTCAATTACCGGAATTTCAACATTGGGCTTGGTAACTGGTAGGCTAAGATTCAAATCAGTCGGAGTTGCACCTTCCTTTGCTCCGTGTTCTACCCGCTGCGAAATTTTAATTTCGGAAGCATCATGCAGAAATTGTGCATATTTCACTTTCCCGGCGTATCCTTCCAGATTAAAATTCTGCAAAGGATAATCCAGCAAATGGATATACAAACGATTGGTTTTCGGATTGTAGGTAAGTAAACTGTTGTCCGGAGCTTTAAATTCATCAGGAGCCTGAGTGCAACCATAAATTGACCGGTTGTTCCATTTCATCCAGTTTCCCATTGAACTGAGGGCTTTTTCGGCGCGTTCATCGAACATTCCGCGTGCAGTCGGGCCAACATTCAGCAACAGGTTTCCACCTTTACTTACCGATTCGATCAATAAAACGAGTAACTGTTTGGTGTCTTTCCAGGTGTGCTCGTCACGGTAATACCCCCACGATCCGCTGAAAGTCTGACAGGTTTCCCAAGGTACTTTTTTGCCGTTAACTTCAGGCCATTTCGCAACTTTGTATTGCTCCGGAGTCGTGAAATCCCATCCATCTTCATACTCCTTCAAATCAAGCCGGTCGTTCACCAAAATTCCGGGTTGTAACTGGCGAACCATTTTAATCAACTTTTCTGAATCCCAGTCCTGATGGCCTTTTCCGTTTTCGCCCGGATACGAAAAATCGAGCCAAAGCATATCAATCTTTCCATAGTTGGTCAAAAGTTCGCGAACCTGATTGTGCAGGTATTCGCGGTATTTGTTCATATCGCGGTTCTTATTGAGTTCAGCCAGTTTGGCTTTATCATCAGTTCGTTGCGGATGAACGCGATCGATTGTAAAATCAGGGTGATGCCAGTCGATCAGGCTGTAATAAAAACCGATTTTTAAACCTTCTGCGCGAAAAGCTTCCACCCATTCTTTCAGAAGGTCTTTCCCAACAGGTGTATTAACTGATTTATAGTCGGTAAATTTTGAATCGAACAAACAGAATCCTTCGTGATGTTTAGAAGTAATGACCGCATATTTCATTCCGGCAGCTTTGGCCATTTTAGCCCATTCGCGTGGATTGTACAAATCAGGATTGAAATTTTCGAAGTACTTCTGATAATTCTCATCGGTAATCCGCTCCTGATTTTTTACCCATTCGTGCCGGGCAGGCAATGCATACAATCCCCAATGAATAAACATGCCAAACCGGTCGTTTACCCACCAGTCCATCCGTTCCTTTTTCTGTTCTTCAGTTTCCTTAAAAAGTTTTTGCTGGGCATTTGCTCCCTGAATGAATAATGCAATCAGGCATACAATCGTTATTAATTTCTTCATTTCTTGAAATTTAGGTTAGGTAAATTCGGTTTAACGTGATCATTTCAGATCTTTAAAAATACGATTAATCGTTCGGATCACAATCCTGTACTATGCTGCAACGGTATGTTTCGGAACACAAAAAAAAGACTCTTCTCAATAAAGAAAAGAGCCGTATTCCGATTAAGGTAAAACCATTACAGACCGTTATTTCATTTTATCCAGATACATTTTCCGCAGTTCCAGCAAATATTCGGGTCCAATTTTATCAGAATAAATACGAATCACCTCGTGTAATTGGCCATCATAATAAAAGGAAGCCTTTGCAGCATCGAATTTACTTTCAACCCAATTGTATTTGACTTTGTTATTGAGTTCATTAAAGTCCTCCCAACTCAGATGGCGAGGAATTTCAAAGTATGCATGATTTTTTTCGCGCTTATCCACATAAATTTTATCGGCAATTTCTTTGAGGTCAAAAAATTTGATAATTCTGATTTTCACTAATTCATTGTGATATTTTTTTGACTTATGCAAAAATTTAATCCCATTCTCCATGAACGATCGCTGTAGCTTTTCGAGTAAATTATAATCCTTTAAATGTCTCACCCGTAAAGCGTTATAAGTGGTGTCATAAAGCTTAAGAAAACACTTTCCTGCATCAAAGCGAATATCAAACTCGAGCTGAACTTTTTGTGTTGCCCGTAAAATTTCTTCAAGCTCATATTGCTCGTCCAAAACCAGGTACATATAAACTGGCTTAGCTCCTGTTGGAGAATCAGAATAGTAACCTGGGAACGGTCTTAGCGCCTCAAAAACAAATGTGCCGGGAATGATTTTCTGGTCAATTGTAAAAACAGTCTCGGTCTTTGTTATCGATCCGAAAACTTCGAATTCTTTATTCCGCTCCATGTAATTAGATTTTAGGTTTGATTACTTTAGCAAAATATTCCTGAAATACTGAATGAGTACAAAATACGTAAATATTGAACAAGTCGGACAAGTTTTGCTTACAATTAATGAACGATCGAGAAGAATTCGCCTGAGGGTGAAATCGGACGGTGAAATTATTGTTTCGATGCCACCTTCTGTATCTTACTATGATGCGATCCGGTTTGCTGAATCGAAAACAGATTGGATACTTAAACAACAATCAAAGACGCGAGACGGATTAACCTTATTTACTCCTGAAAGCTGCTTTAAAACAAGGTTTCACCAGTTGACAATTACCCGTGGAAATACCGAAAAAGTTTATAACCGGGTCGGAAATGGTATCATTCAGATTTTTATTCCTGAAAGAGTCAATCATGACCAACCCAAAATTCAGGATTTTATAAAAAATACATTGATTGACGTGATGCGTTGGGAAGCAAAAATTTATCTGCCCAAACGACTAAACGAACTGGCCGACAAACATGGATTCAAGTATCAAAATGTATGCATAAAAAACGCCTCAACCCGTTGGGGAAGCTGTTCTTCGGTCAACAACATTAATCTGAATCTACATCTGATGCGTGTTCCGGAGCATCTAATCGACTATGTCCTTCTGCATGAATTGGCGCATACCGTTGTGAAAAATCATGGCGAAAAATTCTGGTTGTTACTCGAACATTGTTATCCGAATGCCAGAAAAGCTGACAAGGAAATGAACAACTACCGGACACAAACTTTTTAAAACAATATGGATTTCGCAAATTTGCCTAACAAGATTATAGGTCATTCAATTGTCATTCGGTGGTCATTAAGTTGCCTTGAAGCGACATAAAACAACAGAATGACTATGAATGACAACCATTGACCGCCACAAATGGCTCAATAGGTGATTAAAAGAACAATCATTTAAAACAATTTCTGAATGAACTGGAACCAGCTAATTTCGACCACCCGACTGGGACAGGAAGAACTCTCAAAAACAGATAACAAGCGCAACCGGACACAGTTTCAGCGCGATTACGACCGTATCATTTTTTCGTCACCATTCCGGAGAATGCAGAACAAAACGCAGGTTTTTCCGCTTCCCGGAAGTGTTTTTGTGCACAACCGCCTGACCCACAGCCTGGAAGTTGCCAGTGTAGGACGGTCGTTGGGAAACATGTTTGTTGAAAAAGCAGAAATCGAAAAGACAGATATTGAAAACCCGCTTTTTCAGGAAATCGGTTCGGTGGTTTCAGCAGCTTGCCTTGCTCACGACATGGGAAATCCGCCTTTTGGTCATTCAGGCGAAGATGCCATTGCTCAGTTTTTCAAAAAAAGCGCTGAGCCCAAGCTTAAAAATGAGCTCAATGAGGCACAATGGAGGGACTTCGCCCAATTCGACGGAAATGCCAACGCGTTTCGTCTGCTGAGTCATCAGTTTAATGGGCGACGCGCTGGTGGTTTTGCGCTGACCTATACCACCCTGGCATCCATCGTTAAATATCCCTACGAATCGCTGATGACTGAAAAACCCAAGTTCGGTTTTTTTCAGTCAGAAAAAACAATTTTTGAAGGCTTAGCCTATGAACTTGGATTGCCTCAGATCAACGAAAATCCAGCAAAATACATCCGGCATCCGCTTGTTTTTCTTGTAGAAGCTGCCGATGACATTTGTTACCAGCTGATGGATTTGGAAGATGCCCATAAATTAAAGATTCACACTTTTGAGCAAACAAGTTCATTGCTAATGAGGTTTTTTGATCCACAAACCGAACAAAAACAAATTGTGAGGATGAAAGAAACGCTCAATCTGGTGGCTGATCCGAATGAACAAATAGCGTATCTGCGCGCCAGCGTAATTGGGAAACTGGTCAAACAATGCGTGGATGTTTTTTGGGAACGCCAGGAAGATATTTTATCAGGAAGTTATCAGAAAGCGCTGATAGATCAGATTCCTTCAGTGTCTTTAGGAGCAATTCAGGAAATTAAAAAAACAAGTATCCGTGATATTTACAACTATCGGTCGGTTATTGAAATCGAAATTTCGGGTTACCAGATTATCGGAACCCTACTCGAAGTTTTCATTGAAGCAATACTGAATCCGAAGGAAGAATTTTCGAAAAAACTGCTGCAGCTTATTCCCGACCAATATGGCGGAAACCATGTTTCAACGTATGAAAAAGTACAGGCTATCGTTGATTTTGTATCCGGAATGACTGATTTGTATGCGCTCGATTTGTACCGGAAAATTAAAGGAATCAACATTCCGGGAATTTAATTTATATGAGGTTGTCTAAAAAGTCAAAATACTCGCGAACCTGGTCATCCCGAATTTATTTCGGGGTCACCCATTCAGTGAGTTGGGATCCTGAAACCCCGCCTGACAAGCGAGCGGGCAGGAAGTTCAGGATGACGGGATCAATAACTTTTGCGACAGCCTCTCAAATCTCACGTCAATGAAAACCAATTTTGATCAATTTGAAAATGACCGGATGATCCAGAATCCGGAGAATTACAAGTGGGGAATATTCTATTTTAATTCAAAAGACCGACGAATTCTTGTTCCCAAGCGCATGTATATGATGGGATGGACGCTTAATTTTGCCAATATCTATACCTATCTGCTCATTTTAGGACTGATTGCTATCGGATTGATTTATGGCATGTTAGTCAAATAACAAAATGAAAGCCGCACCAGACTTCGATTTCAGCACTTTTTAACAAAACGAAAGGACAGGTTAAACTTTAAAAAATCTTAATAATATTAAATTTCAGAGACTTATCGGTCTTTCGTTACAACATTTTACCGACCTTTGACGTTCTATTCTGGAAATTTAGGAGGCGGAGAAGATTATGATCGCGGTTTTAAAAATCATTCAGGTATTTTTGTTAGCAACAGTAAAGTATATTGTTACTTTCCCTTTTGCATTGCTAATCGGGTTAAACGTTGAACAGACGGTTATCGCAGTTACATTAGGGGGAATCGCCGGATTTTTCTTTTTCTACTATTTCAGCGGCTTCGCTATTAAACAGTTTCATCATGTTAAAACACTCCTCAGGAAAATTCTGCCTGCCTTTGTTCATTTTAAATACCGGCAACTTAAAGAATGGCGCAAGGAGATAACCGGTGAACGGGTTTTTTCCAGAAGGAACCGGTTTATCGCCAGGTTCAGGGCTAAATTTGGCTTGCTCGGAATTGTTATTTTATCGCCGGTAATTTTAAGCATCCCAATTGGAGCATTCTTGCTTAACAAATACTACTCAAAACATAAATTTGCCATGTCCTACATGGTTTTATCCATTCTGAGCTGGACGGCAGTTTTTGTTGCTTTTGCCCTTATTTTCCCGAATCTGGTGAAATAGAAGATGACAGGGCGAAAGGGCGACTCTGTGACTAGGCGACATAGCGACATAGCGACAAGGCGAAGGGGCGAATTTGGGTTCTCGGGTATGTTTACTGATTATTCTTCCAACAACTTTATTAACTCCTGATTTTTCAGGATCAATTCGCGATCGGCGCCTGCCCATTCTATCGTTTCCCATTCATCGAATCTAAACCATTGCATCGAAATGTGCTCGGTCAGAAAGATCTCGCCTGAACTGATTTTGCAAACAAAAGGAATAAGTCTGATTTGCTTTATTCCGTAATCAAAATCAATTGATTCCAATTGAGTTATTTCGCCAATCCGTACTAACAATTCTTCCTGAATCTCACGAACAATGCATTGTTCTGCAGTCTCGCCAGGCAAAATTTTACCTCCCGGAAATTCCCATTGCATTGGATGACTGCTTTCCGGGCCACGCTGAACTGCAAGTATTTTCTTATCGTTTAAGATAATTGCGCAACAAACATCTATCATTTTCTCAATTTGGATCTGCTTGCAAAGAAGGTAAATATTTGATTAGAAAAAAGGAAAGAGGAAATAGAAATATTCATGCGGTTTCAGGAAAAAGAACAAGGAAAAAAGGATTAAACTTCCTCGGATTTGGCAAAGTTCGTTTATATTTATTGCACAAAAAATTGCTTTTCCGAAATGACTGAAAATGATATCCGAACATTAATTCAATCGTGGGAAAATCTTGCATTGATGGTGCGGTATGTTGCTGATTACCCGGAATACCTCGATCTTATCGTATCCAAAGCGATGGACGACAGCCAACCTGAAAACTGGCGGGCGGCATGGATGGTGGATAAAATCCATGATAAACATCCTGACCTGGTCATTCCGTATCTCCCGGTATTGACCGATTTTTTGCTTACAACTCAAAATGCCGGAAAAAAAAGACACCTTCTCAAACTGATCAGCCTTCATGATATTCCGGATGAGAAAATCGCAGTGTTGTTAAATTTCGGGTACCAGATATTCACTGATGCTTCGGAACCTGTGGCAGTTCGCGTTCATGCTATGCAGGTTTTATTTAATATAGCCATGAAAGAGCCAGATTTTGCGGGTGAATTAATCGAACTGATTGATCATGAGATTGAATTTCACGGATCGGCCGGAATTGTAAGCAGAGGACGCAAACTCATCAGCAAACTGCAAGAAATGGTAATTACCAGGCCTTTGACCGGATAAAAACAGCTGCCAAAAAAGGAAGAGATTAAACATTTCGGGAGAAACGGAAAATTTGTACTCAAAACAGGGCCTGAAAAAATAATTTTTATATTTTTGCACCGTCTTTAAAGAAAAGACAACGAAGGATTGACCTGTGGTGTAATTGGCAACACAACTGATTTTGGTTCAGTAGAGTCCAAGTTCGAGCCTTGGCAGG
>Ga0209417_1007220_pt1 | contig 10859 bp, 13 predicted proteins | sample RifGroF2_FD_184002 | JGI IMG/M metagenome (GOLD analysis project Ga0209417, IMG submission 184002) | Groundwater microbial communities from Rifle, Colorado, USA - Groundwater F2 (SPAdes) (version 2) | ecosystem: Environmental > Aquatic > Deep subsurface > Groundwater | place: Rifle, Colorado... | reverse complement strand
ATATATTTATAAATACTCTACTCTAAAATGAAGCAAAAAAAATTATAAAATATATTCAAATTCTTCATTATATTCAAGACATTTTTCAGCATAAAACCAATTTAATAATCGAATAAGTTTTTCAGGGTCTTTAGAGAAGTAATTGATTTGATCTTGTCCGTTTGAATCAAAATGACAATCTGATTCAGAGATAAATGAGACATCATAACTATTCTGATTGATCAATTTTTCAAAATCGGAAAGATAAACTCCCCATTTTTTAAGATTTTTCAATATATATTCAAAATTGGAATCATAATAGACATTCTGGCATTCATTATCATTCATTAATAGATGATCGCAAGGAGTTTGATCGCAATTTACAATTGTATAATGATAATCGAGCGTGCCATCATCGTGCTCCCCATCGACAATTTTTTCATATTGATATTCACATATAACCTGACCGCAAATCGGGCAGAATACTCGCCCATCGGGGATATCGGTCAAATCCTTATATGTTTCATATTTAGAAAGCGAAGGATCGGATTCGATTTCGTTTTTAATGATTGTCCAAATTAATCGAACCCGAAGATCTCGTCCGACATTTTTCGCTTTTTCATGATTCGTATATTCCGCTTCTTTTCCGAGCCGATTTTGATGAGTTTCGAGTTCGAGATCGGAAAGCGAATTAATTGCGATTTCATGACAGGTCGCGACTTCGATATATGTGTCGATTTTAGCATAAATGCTGTCAATAATATCTGCTGTTTTTATAACTCGGAGCAAATAAGTGGCATGTTCATAATAAAGCGGCAAAAGGGCTTCACGTTCATATGCTTTCAATTTTTTCACAAAAAGATTATTCATAATATAAATATAGTTACAACTGCATATAAAACTATCTATATAACTATACTCTATATTATTATTTATTTTTTCATGATTTTTTATATTCATGTCGCGAAAAATGAGAATAATTCTAATATCGACTGACAGAAGTGTCGAAAAGCAGTCAACGTCACCCACTTTATTTTTGCTCTATAATTATATTTCTCCCCTTTGTTCTTACATGTATTATATATACACTTCTCTAGTACATATATACACTTCTCCTCTCTAGAGGGAAGAGTGGAGATCTAAGAATATAGAGATAAAATATAACTAGTGATGTATACTACAAATTTCCATTTCTGTCGTTGATCTTTCCCCTGTCTTTTTCTGTTATTGTGATTTTTGTGCATCCTTTGATCGCTTTTGATCTTCTTTTTTGTTCTCATCCCGCGATCCTTCTTTTTTTTCCGATCTGAAGTCGATTCTGTGCATTTTTTCATGGATAACTTTGAGCAGATCTCCTTTTGTGATAAACGTTAATATGAAGAATAACGTTAATATCGTTAATGATCGGTAAATTCGTTAAGGTTCGATTTTTCTTTACGTTAAATCCCACCTGAATGAATATTATCAATAGTTTTTCTGAGAGTCAAATACACAGAAAAAAGGACAGGATGGCAAAGAAAAAATGGGCAGAACGGCACTTTTTGCGAATAGTAATGAGCGAAGCAAATGCTTCCAGTGGTGTGAACGTAGAGGCTTAAACTATGATGATATGGAAGTGAAATTACGCATTCGGGATGAGATTCGCAAAAAAGAAGCCAAACTCAAACAGAATAGCCCCACGCATGAATATTATAAAGATAATCCAATTTCGGCGAAAAATCGCAAAGCACAAACAGAAGCGAGGATCAAAGCCACTCGGGCGAATCCCCGCCTTGCCATCGCTAACTCGTTAAAAGCCCAACTTACTACTCCTGATCTTGAAGAGAACGATCTGGAGAGCGAGAACGGCGAGTTAGACCTTAATTTACCTGGGGGCGATTCGGGAGATCTCGAGGGGGAGAGTGAGCCAGGCGAGATCGAAAATCAAAGTCCAAGCAAACCCCGATCAAACCGCAATCCCCACAATAAAAAACCAGGTCGCCCTTATGCGGGGCGAGCCGTCCCCCAATATCACGGCAATGTGAAACAATCTTCATCCCCGATGCCTTATGCGACTGGCCGCTTGTGGAATGGCGATCATTATGATGAAGCGAAGGGCCGGTTTATCTCCAAACCCGGCTCGTGGTATGATCCTATTACCCAATCGTGGAAAGTGGGGATATCGCCGTGGGAGATCGATCCCCGCACCAAGTATTTTTACTGGTATCATGAATTTATTCTGAACGATCAGAATTATTATCACCCCGATCCGATGGGGGCCTGCCATTTGGACTGGAGCATCGAGATGGAAAGCGGGATTCAAAAACTGGGGATGCTTTGCCCCCGAGATCACTTTAAAACTTCGTTCTGTAATATCGGGTATATTTTATATCATATTTGCGAGAAGCAATCGCTCGCTCAACAGGGGATTTTAAACATCTCGTGGGATGATGAACTCGCTCTGACTTCTTACTTCTCGATCAAACAGAATCTCACGGAGAACACCCGTTTGATTGATTTCTATGGATATTTGGTGGATGAATATCGCCCCTGCACGCAAGCCAAATTATTTTTTGTATATCAGCCCTCGGGAGCCAAGCCTGGCCTTTTTTGTGCTTCACTCAAAGCGGGCCGCATTACAGGAACTCATCCCTTTTTGGTGTTTTTAGATGATATTCAAGATGAAATCTTTAGTCCCGCGTATATGCGAAGATTTAAGCAGATCATTCAACGCAAGATCCTGCCTGCCCTCGGGAAATATGGGCGAATCATGATAACAGGGACAATCAAAGGGTTTAACGAGAAGAACGATGGCTATATCTGGCTCGAATCTATTCCCTCGTTTCGCATCAAGCGATATCCGGCAGCGAATGATATGCCCCCGATGACCGATGTCAAATATGAACTCAAATTCGATCCTGTGTTAGATGCGACGGGCAAACAGCGATTCGATTCCCGCAATCGCCCGATTTTCATGGAACGCTTCGAAGTCACTGTCCAACATCGGGAGCGATATACTACTCTTTATCCCGAGCGTTATACTATCGAAGATTTAGTCGTGAAACGCTTGGAAATGAATATTAAGGAAGAAGAGAGCGATGATATCTTCTGGAGCGAGTATTTTCTGCGGGCCACCAATCCCGAAGGCCGCTTCTTCCTGAAAAAACGGATTGGACCATTTCCGCCCCCGAATCATGCTACCACTTCCGCATTTATCGCTTGGCTCAAAATGTTTCATCAACCTGTGACTTTATGGGTAGATCCAGGGGGCAAAGGGGGACATGGTTGTGCTATCGCAGTGGTGGCATTTGTCCAAGGGGTAATTACAGTGCTTGATTTGGTGGTGGTGCGAGCAGGACTCCCCGATGTGGCTAAAGCGATTGGCGATCTCTTTGTTTTATATAATATTTCAGTCTGGGGCTGTGAAGGGAATTTTGATCAAGCGGAAACCTATGCTGCCACGCTCGATCGGGAATTGAAGCGATATTTGGACAAGATCGGGCAATTGAATCTCTATACTCGTTGTAATGCTCTTCCAAATAAAGGGGATAAAATCTTACGGATCCAAGGATCTGTGACTACGATGATCGGGCTTGAAGGCACGCCGCTTCAGTTTTTTGTGAATGAGCAAGCTCGCAATATCGAGCAATTCCGCACCGAAGTCGCCCAATTCCCTGACACGAAAGGGGATTTAAAGAATGAGTTCGATTTGCTGGATTGTATCGCATCTTGCCGCATTCATTTGGCAGGGAAGCAGAAAAAAGCGGTGATGATGTCGGGCAGATAAAAGGCTATATAAGGGAGATTGTTGTGTGCTTACTCTTTTTTGTTCTTTCGACACGAAAGAAGGGTAATATTAAATATTCGGGGAGACTACAATAGATCAATAGGTGAGATCTCTATTAATTTATTGAGATTTACAACCTGTAAAACCGGAGAAATGAAACATGATTGAAAATCAATTGAAAGAATTAGACCTAAAAGCGGGCGAATATGGGCAAGTGTGTATGCCTTATCCCCATGTTGCGCAAGCATTGAATGAACTCGCTGGGAAATACATTCTGGTGACTATTTTGCAACCACCCTATGATATGCCGATTTTGGTAATTAAACGAGTCGACAAAGAAGATAAAAAAGCCAAGGGGGCTGAATAATGGGCTTGATTACTCGCTCGATTAGTGTGCAACTTCAATTCAATAAGGATTTGCCCCCATCTCCAACTTCTTTAGGCGAAGTCTTGCGGGAACTTACGGTTTGTATTGAAAAATTAAAAGAGATTGGGATTTCGGGAAATATCTCAAATTTGTCTTATAATGAATTCGAGCCATATGTGAATAAAGACTGTGAATGTGAATGCCAGAATGCGGGGGATGAATAAATGGGCAAAGTCAGCAGAGCAGCCACCCACGAAAAGGAATTCCAACGCTTGAAGGGCTTAACCCAAGGGTTAGCCATTTCCATGCTTAAACCCGATCAAATCGCTCATCAAGATTGGCTCGCCGAGAAATTATATGAAGAGTTTAAAGCCATCCCGAATAATCCCTTCTTGACTAATGCGATTCCAGGTGTGTTCTTTGATAAATATGAATCATTGCATCTTGATGTGAAAAAAGTGTTTCTGCAAGAAGCCCAATTTCTCATGAACCACTTCATTATCGTGCCAACTGGCAAACCTGTCCAAGATCCCACCGAGATCATGGCCGAAGATCCAGCCCAAGATACGATTAATTCCGAAGCATCTCAAGCGGAAAGTAAACCAACTTCCCCCGGCCCTGGAGCAGCCAATCCTGCCGAATAGAGGAATGATAATATGTCCAAATTACCAATCGGCAGCATCGGATGGGTATTAGGCAAAGCCCCTGTGTTAATTCTCACATCACCTACTCTAGAGCATACTCAAAAATGTGTGCATCTGCGAGATTCTAAATATGGGGCTTTTACGAAAGGCCAAGAGCGAATCTTAAAAGCCGTGAGTCCATCCGCTCAACCCATGCTTAAACAGAAATCCATAACTCTGGATGAGTTAAACTATGTCGCTGAATTGAAGCGACACTATCAAATATAATATCATTTTTTTATCAATTTAACACAGGTGAATATCATAAAAAAAACAAAAGAAAACCCAAATGCAGCGGCCATTATTGAATCCCATCAACCCAAGCGATATACCATCATTTTAGATGAAATTGAAGGGGTGACTGTTAAAGATGAGAACAAAAAACTCATTATGTTTTATTCCCCCGCAGTCGCCCAAGAGTATGATTTTAGCGAAATAGTCCAAACGTTGTATGATAATATGATGGGACTCGAGATTGTGCGAGATCCCCCCGCACTTGAAGAAGAGTATCCCGAAAGCGGAGATGAAGAAATTTGAGTGAAAAAGCGAGTCAAATGCATCTCTTTGGCCGAGTCGAAAAGCCTGTGGAATTACAACAAGGCCGCGATTCAGTCTTCGCCGATGAAAATCAATCTAATGCGACATCCCAACTCTCGCGAGCGGGAGCCTTCCGCCAAGTGGTGATTCCCCAAGAAGAACTCTGGGCCACTTCCAAAATTACAGGGAAGGGAAAGTTTATCTGTAAACTCGCAGTCCAAGAAGCCTTTCGCACTACATGGAAGTATGTCTCCCGGAAAGGCAGTCAAGAACCTTTACCCGAACCTACTTTAAAACTCATTGATGAAACCGATCGAATGTGGAAAGTGAAGAAAACCTTTAAAGCGGCTGTCACAGTCGCCCGAGCGTTAGGCCATTGTGTGATCTGCCGAGTGCATGCCGATCCTTTTACCAAATCAGGCCCAATGCGACTCAAGATCGCTCCTTATGGGGAAATGGATGTCGAATTCGCCGAGGGATTACCTACATTTTATAATGTGTATATGAAAGCGGGCCATAATCGCATGAAAGTGCGAGTGCCTGCTGCAGAATGTGTGGCATTAGTGAATGATGAAGATCCTTTCGAAAATGGAACGTTAGGCACTTCCGAATTACTCGCATCCTATTTCCCCATTAAATTCATGATGAATATGTTAGAAGGGTATTCAAAAATAGTCTTACAAAGGGGCTTGGGCTTCTTGGATGTGCGAGTCGAAGGAGCCACTGAACCCGAACTCGCCGCGTATGAACTCAAATTCGGCGATCCAACGCAATACTCTACGCTTTTCCATGATGAAAAAGTCACAATAGCCGCCACTTCGGGCATGCAAGCGGGGCATAATCCTACCGACACGCTCAAGATGTATACAAGAGAAATCTCTTCGGGATGTGGGATTGGGGAGAATCGGCTCGATGGAGTGCAAACATATGTCACAGGGGCCGAATCCGATCAAGATAACTATGCGGCGATTGGCCAAACCATCCAAGAAGATTATATGGATGCTCTGATTGCTACGTTTATTCTCTGCAATCCGAAATTGAAGGAAGCCTTCTATGTGGAAATGCCGATCGAGATTAAAATGGGCAAACTACAAGAAGCCCAATTGCGGGCGACTGAAGTGGGAAGTATTATGCAGGCCCCCGAACTCTTTAATCTCAATTATGCGATGGATTTGATTGGACAGCCCCCACCTGATGGATTAGAAGAAGGGAAGTTATCAGTTGCCCAATATATTCACAGTCAACAAGATTATGATGAAGCAGACAATCCAGAGAATTTCGATGATACAACTACTGATCAAGATTCTCAAGATGAGAATAATGAGAAAAATAAAAACGATCAAGATTCTCAAAAAGAAAAAAAACCCATTTCCCAACTCAAAAAAGAACGGGCCAAAGCTCTTATGACTGGTAGTGATTCGCTGGATTCCATCCCTAAGATTCGGGAACAACTCACTGCGGAATTTGGTTCTTCGCTGTCCAATACTGATTTAGTCTCGATTCGGGCTGATATCGCCGCGAAAAAAAAAGAAGATGAAAAAACCGGAGAGAAATAAGATGACTCAAACCTATGAAGGATCGAATCAAATCACAATTCCAATAAAAGAAGGAAAGCGATTGGTGGTTGTAATGAAGGAATTCTCCGAAGCGGATAAAGAAGCCGTGGATAAAGTCAAAAATGGGGGAGAATTGATTTTAATCAATGATGGTAATATTCACGCGGTTTATTATGCTGATGAAATTGAATTTCGGGAGAAAGATGCCCAGATCATCTCCAAATCCATAAAAGAAGTTGATTTTGAATGAACACATTAATTGAATCGTTTGATTGGGAAGCTTGGGAAAAGACTCTTGGCTGGCTGACTCGCAAAGAAGCCGAATATTTGCTGGATCATAGTGCAAATGCGAAAGTGCTTGAAATTGGAGCATATCATGGCCGATCCACGCGAGTATTTACGCATCTCGCCAAATATGTCTTGTCGATTGATCCTTTTATCAGCGGGGGAAAAGAAGATGTCCAAGCCCTTTTTGATAATGCAGTCTGTCCAACGCGGTTAATTCCCAAGACTTCCGATGAAGCCTTTGACTTGCTTTTTAATGTTGTGCCATATGCTGAAGCGGATAAGTTCGATGTAGTCTTTATCGATGGGGATCATTCATATCATCAGGTGATGCGGGATATCAAAAACTATTCACAATTGCTCAAACAAGGAGGCTTATTGATTATCCATGATTATTTCCCTTATTTCCATAAAGGATCAGCGTGGACTTCAATTGAGATTCAAGAAGCGTGTAATACAATGCTCGAGAAGCAAGCAGGCAGTCAATGCGAATCGATGGTGATTTTACAGGAGCCTTTTATTTTTAAATCATCAGATCTCTTCTCGCTCCCGATTCCCCCGAAACAGCCTAAAATTCTCTTAATCGGGGATCGCTCCAATCCAGTCGATGATTATTATGAAATCTTAACTAAAATGGGTTATTATGTCTTTTGGGTAGGGGATAATGCCCTTCATTTTAATACCATCAATTTTAAGCGGAATGTGGAAATCAATCAATGCTCGCTGGCCTACGCGGGCGAAGCGGTAGTATATACCAAACGATTCTCGTTGGCTGCGTTATTAAGCCAAATTGGGACTGATTTTGATTTGATTCTCCAATTTCAGGGCTGGTTTTATCCAAATGATATGGAAAAATCCCCGATTCCTTATATCTATTATAATAGCGAAGGCTGGTGGCCCGAGATCCCCAAAGTTGCGTGGAAAGTGGCTGTGCCGAATCAAACCACCAAAGATTTAGTGATCGCCCAAAATCCCCATATTAAAAACGCGGATATTTCGATTATTCCCTTCTCGATTGGGGGCGTTTTCAATGCTCGAAACTTCGTTCTTCCCCAGAAACGGGATAAATTGGTGAGTTATGCGGGATCGCTTTATAGATTTACTCTACTTTACCAAGAGCGGCGAGATCTGTTGTTTAAACTGTTAATAGATCCCGACCTGCAGGACCTGACCTTCTTTCATTGGGAAGATGGCAAGCCGTGGAATTATGAAGGCCCGCATTTTAAGTGCGGAAAGGGGGCATTGGGAGCAGTCGATTATACTCAACTCTTGGATGAGTCAGAATATGGCTTGAATATTCCTACTCGCTTGGGGGCCAACTTTCGAGATTTGGAAGTCCCTGCTTGCGGAGCGATCTTAATTACCAAAAAGAATCAAGATCTCGTGGATATGGGCTTTGTGCATAGCCAGAATTGTTATTTCTATCAAACTTATGATGAATTGAAGCGGATCTTGGAAATTCCGTATTCCCCCGCAATTGCGATGATGGGTTATACATTAGTGAATCTCAAACATCGGCATATCCATCGCATTCCCCAATTTGAAAGCCTTTTTGCCCAATTAACGGGGATGGAAGTGATGGGAATTCGCACCGATATGTATAAACTGAATGAATCAATAACGGGACAGGAAGATCCAGTGCAGTGGTTACTCGATCGACCCCTTCCCTAATTTTTTAATTTATTTATTGATTTATTGGAGAGTATAATATGAGTTTAATTGAAGAAATTATTAATTTAATTCATGAATATATTAACAAATGGGGACATGAGCCTAAATATCTCTTAGTTCATCCTAATATCAATGATGCATTACATCAAGATGCCTATATCAAAATATGTATGCAATTTTCTTATGAAAAACCCATTCCTTTGACTATTATTAAAGGATTAATTATTATTCAAACGATTAAAATCGAACGAATGGAAGTGGTGGGATGAACAGCCCTTATCTTGCCTATATTTTTTATGGGTTGGGTTCGATCTGCTTTCTGATCGGCACCGCCATCGCCATCTATCAAATTTGGAGATCTACATCATCATGAAAATCTATATCGTTTTTGCTCCCGATTGGGAAGATAAAGGGGTGATTAATGTCTTCGCAAATGAGAAAAAAGCAAGAGAATGCTCTCAAATAAATGAATATAGTTCTATTGAAATATATGATGTGATTGAATGAAGATTCTTAAAGAAATCAAACCTTATTTTAAGCCCTTAACACACACTTTCTTAAGGATCGGCGGAGAGTATAGACATGCTCATATATTCACTCTTTTTTTTTCTTTTTCGTATTACAAACGCATTACAAACCCGCGTTAATTGTAAATTTAACCCCTTCCAGCTTTAAAGTGATTAATGAAGATCTTAAAGAATCAGATTATCGCCAAAGAAGGGGTTCTCACTTCCGAGGGCAAGCGATATTTGAAGCGATGGGCCGAATTACAGCGATTAATTGGCAAGAGCGGGCCGATTACGAAAGAACATCCCGAAGGCAATAAGGTTCGCCCCGAGACAAAAACATATGGAACTTATCAAGTTAAACAATGTCCTCTCGGCAATAATCTACTCTGTGCCGATTTAGAGTTAGAAGATGATGCTCCTGAATGCTTGGGCTATTCTATCGGCTTTCCCTTTAAGGAACTCGATGAATCGGGCATATTTCATGCGGAACCTTTCGATGCGATTCAAGATATTCAAGACATGGATCATCTCGCCCTGACCGATTTCCCTCGCGATCCTAACGCTTTGAATGATGATTTTGTCGAGTCACATTACAACACTCCGTTACATGATTACAACTTCCCATTACAAACAAGCGGCGATTCTGCGGGGGATGTAAATATAAGCGTTATGGGGATTGATTCATATAAGTTCGATCTGAACGCCAGAAGTGCGTTTAAATCAATCTCGAAAAGTGACCTACTTATGGGCGAACTCGAAGATTTAAAAAAGCAATTAACCGAATTGCAAAAAATGGGGGCTGACGCTGTTCCGAAATCAGAATATGAGCGAATTAAAGCGGAAAATGAAGCCTTCAAAAAGGACACAATCGAAAAGGAAAAAGCCATTATCCAAAATGCGATTGATAGTTTGAAGAAAGACTGGGACTTTTCCGACAAAGATATGGAAGGCCATGATGCTTCGGAATTGAAAGGAGCAAAATGGGCGTTAGATTTAGTCGCAAAGACCATCCCAACCAGTAATGCGACTGCGACCCTTCTCAAAAACGAAGGCGATGCTGCCATGCATCTCTTGTCAAAAATGGTTTATAAGGATGGCCAATTACAATTTCGCAAATAGGGCGAATCTATGCACACAATAGGAGAAAACCTTTATGTCAAATAACTCAATTTTAATTGCAGGCAATCCTGATGATTATCGCTCAGATTTGATCTCAATTTATGAATATACTACCGCAGCCGCAGGTGATTTTGTTGCGGGAAGGGTTGGAATGTTAGGCACAGCCACCCATCAAGCCAAATTATGGACTACGGGCAATATACCGCTCTTTATGTTTGATTTCCAACGCGATGCGGGTTTAAATAGTTCCAATCTCAAAGATCGGGATTATGCTAAAAACAATGGTTCTGTCGATATTCTCATTCCGCTCACGCATGGCCCTTTTATTGCGAAAGGAGTCCTCGATGATGGCCAAGTAATCGCTATTTTAGACTTATTGGATGTCGA
>Ga0209417_1007218_pt1 | contig 10862 bp, 8 predicted proteins | sample RifGroF2_FD_184002 | JGI IMG/M metagenome (GOLD analysis project Ga0209417, IMG submission 184002) | Groundwater microbial communities from Rifle, Colorado, USA - Groundwater F2 (SPAdes) (version 2) | ecosystem: Environmental > Aquatic > Deep subsurface > Groundwater | place: Rifle, Colorado... | reverse complement strand
AAGGATTTCCGCAGTATTAGAATATGATTTTGCTTTTAACGATAACGCAGCAAGATTTTATGGAAAAGGAAACGGCTATTTAAATTTAGGAATTCGCTGGTCGGTAGGCGAAGGCTTAACGTTAGGCTTTGACCTGAGAGATTTGCTGAATAATAAAAAATGGAGCGCGGCTTCAGCTGATCGCGCGATCCGGCTTGAATATATTCGACCGATATAAATTTTAAGATAAACAATGAACTATCTTTTTGTTTCGCTTGGCGCTGCGCTTGGAGGGGTTGCGCGTTATTGGTTCGGAAATTTCGTTCATAAATTCCTTCCTTCTTTTTTCCCATTCGGAACATTATTCATCAATATCATCGGTAGTTTTATTCTTGGAGTTGTCATTTTCTATTTTGATGAGCGTGAACTTTTAAGTCAGCCGGTAAAACTTTTATTAACCATTGGTTTCTGCGGCGGTTTTACCACCTTTTCAACTTTTAGTTTTGAAACAATAAAACTTTTTCTCGATTCGGAATTTCTATTAGCCTCAGTTTACATTCTTTCCAGTGTTTTTCTTTCGATCCTTGGCGTCTATTTAGCCTATATTTTAAGCAGATAAGGAGCCTGTTATGCATCTTGAAGGTGAAGCAAAATTAATCAGAATATTTATTGGCGAAAGCGATAAAGCGGGAGTCATACCTCTTTATGAAAAAATTGTGCTCGAAGCGAAAGCGTTCGGGTTAGCCGGAGCCACAGTTACCAAAGGAATAATGGGATTCGGAAAGGACAGTCGAATTCATACCGCAAAAATTCTCCGTCTGTCTGAAGACCTTCCCATTGTTGTAGAAATTGTTGATACGCTGGAGAAGATTGAAGCCTTTAAAGTAAAATTGGATGAACTTTTTGAATCATCAAAATCGGGTGGATTAATCACCCTCGAAAAAGTAGAAATCATAAGATACTCTTCAAGCAAATGAAGAAATTAATTTGTTGGGTGATTCCTTTCCTTTTCATCTCATGTACGCCTGCGCTTCGTTACGTGGAAGGAAGTGAATTCATCGTTCATGAAAAAACAGCAAACGAAAAAACGGGGAAGGATAATTCCATCCGGAACTTTGAAACCCTTGAGGCGCTTGATAGTAAAGTTGAGACCGCTTCCTATTATGCCGATAAGTTCAACGGTAGAAAAACCGCCAATGGTGAAATTTATAACATGCATGATCTTACAGCGGCGCACATTTCATATCCGTTTAATACTATTTGCCGCGTTACAAATTTGAAAAATCAAAAATCTGTTATTGTAAGAATTAACGACCGGAAGCCCGATACGAATAACCGCTCTATCGATCTTTCTCTCGGAGCCGCAAAAGAAATTAATATGGTCAATGGTGGTTTAACTGAAGTTCGCGTTGATATTTTAGAATGGGGAGCAGAATAATTAGATAGTTAGTAAAAATATTCTTTGCAGAATGGCGAGAATATTAAAAGTTGCAAAAATTTAACCGAATGGATGAATGAAAATGAATGGATGAATGGTTTTCATTCAGTCATACCGCCATTCACCCATTCAATCATCCAACCGATGATAACTGATTCTTTGATTCCGGATTTACCGGATGATGAATCGGCGATCCATTAGTGGAAAATATCCCCACTTGTAATTACTGAATATTTTATTCAATTTGGGCAAGAATTTTAGTGAAGAAAAGGAGAACTCGATGAATTTAGTAAAATTGATTTCCATCTTTTTGTTATCCGGTTTTTATGTGATGCAAGCTCAAGTTATTGCTAATCCTCCCATTGTTGGCGGTGTTACCTCGTCCTCGGCAAGTTTTGTTGTCCGTATTGATGCGGAAGCAGAGGTAAAAATCGGGCTGGATGTATCCGATTCATTTTCAAATCTGATCTTTACAAATTCGGTTTCGGCAAAAAGTGATTCCGATTTTTTCTGTTTAACTTCCATCTCCGGTTTACAACCCAAAACAAAATATTTTTACAAAGTATTTATAAACAATTCTGTAGCAGTTGATCCCGTTGAGAGATATTTTACAACCTTTCCGGTTGAAGGAGAAAAATCTCAATTCAAATTTGCTTTTGGTTCGTGCCAAAAGCAGGGACAGCCGGGCACAATCTTCAATAAAATAGCGGAAGAAAATCCGGTATTCTTTCTTCAGCAAGGCGACTGGGGTTATCCCGACACAACCGAATCTCCTTTTTCTTTTAGTGATGATCTCGTGAAAGAAAGTTTTCGTTCGCGTTATTCTTTTACACATCCCTCGTGGCAGTTGATAAGAAAAACTCCTTATGCTTACACGTATGATGACCATGATATGGCTGGCAATAACACTGACGGTTCAATCCTTTATTTACAAGGCGCTCAAAAGATGCTGAGCGCATATAACAAATGGTTTCCTCATTATTCTCTTCCCGATATTCAAAAAGGAATGTGGCAGAAATTTTCGTATGGAAATGTCGAGTTATTTATGACCGATAACCGTTCACAGAGGGACCCTAATTTGCTGGCTTTTAAAACGGCAAACGATTCGATCTATTTTGCCCCCGATTCCATACACTCAATCCTTGGCGATGAACAAATGGAATGGCTGTTGACAGAATTGAAAAATTCAAAAGCCGATTGGAAATTTATTTCTTCCGGTACGGCGTTTAATCCGGGAATGCGGTCGGTAATTGAGTTGGCTGTGCTTCTCCAAAACGATCCGAAGTATCAGGAGATTCCGACTCTCTATGGAATGTTTAATATCAGAGACATAGCCTTTGAGCTTTCCGATAAATGGGCGGGTTTTCCGAAAGATAATTTCCGGTTGTTAAAAGCGATAAATGAAAATAAAATTACTAACGTAATTTTTCTTTCAGGCGATACGCATACTTCCGGTGTTGATGACGGGAAAAATTCCATGATTCCCGAAATAATGGCGGGACCGCTTGACATAAAAAATATGGGATTCGTTTCGTTAATGGAACGCTTTGGAGTTTTTGTCTTTAATAGCGGCGGGCATACTTCAAATCTTCCCGAATCGGAATTTGGAAATGCGTATGGACGCGTCACCGTCTTTAATGCTGATTCTGTGCTGCTCGAAGCTGTTTCTGAAAATGGAAATGTTCTGGGAAAAACGACAGTAAAAAATGGTTACCTTCCGCAGACTATAGCTGCAACCGTTGCCCCAAGTATTATAAATTTAGATTCTGTTGTTGTTGGTACATCAAAATTATCTGCTTTTGTAATTGTTAATCCGGGAACTGAAGATTTAGTTATCTCTCAAGTTCAATCTTCTAATCCCAATTTTTCTGTTATGATCTTCCCGGGGACTTTTACAATCAAACCCGGAGAGAAAAAAATAATTCCTATTTATTATACTCAAAACCTTGCGCCTAATCATGACACATATGACGATTGTTATATTTCAATTGCATCAAACGTTAATGGCGGACTTTCTCCGGTCTATTGCAAAGCCATTCCTTTCACTCCGAACAGCGTGGATGAAAAAAACATCATTTCCTCATTCGCACTTTATCAGAACTTTCCCAACCCGTTTAATCCTTCGACAGTGATTAGTTATCAGTTGGCAGTAAACAGTAAAGTAAGTCTGAGGATTTATGATATACTTGGCAATGAAGTGATAACCTTAGTGAATGAAGAACAGATAGCCGGTTTCCATAATTACGAATTAGGAATTAGGAATTATGAATTGTCGAGCGGAGTGTACTTCTACCAATTGAGAGCGGGGAGTTTTGTTGAAACGAGGAAGTTGGTAATCTTGAAATAATATTATAATTTTCAATTGTAACAATATTTTTTCGTTCACGATAAGATCGGAGGCTATTCATGTATTCATTTTATAAACGTTCACTAAAAATAATTTTAAGTGTCCTACTTCTCTCCGTGAGTAATTTCTCTCAACTTAGCGATAGGTTTTCTGAAATAAAAAAAGTTACCCTCAATTCAAATGCAATAACCACAACAATATTTAATTCAGGTTCCATTGGTGCGCCACATTTACTTCCGAATGTGGAAGATTTAGCCTGGAAAAAATTGGGTTATATGTATGAATTCGCTCCAATTATTGCTGCAAGAGTTATGGATAAAAATGGGGATTCTGTGACTATTATAAGTGATTCTCACATGAGACCCGCAGAAGGCGGTTTTTCCTCGGATGGATATATTAAATGGGGTTTTATGCCGCGGGCTGGTTTCGCAAATCCTTCACAACCTGAAATCGCTACCGCAAAAAATCCTTCTGCATGGCCTGCAAACTGGAATCAATGGTATGGTGAATACGGTGACGGACAAATTATCGGACAAGATGAAGCGTACTATGTAATGGATGATTTTACTAATGCAGAATTCCCTTATTATCCCTTTCCGGATGATACTACTAAACGAGGTCTTGGCGTTAAAGCCGAAGTTAGAGTTTATCAGTTTGCCAACGGGATGCATGATGCTCTTATTGTTAAATATAAAATAACTAATGAAAGCCCTAAAACTCTAAATGATATTTATTTTGGATTTATGGGTGATCCCCATATAGGTGGAGCATTTGATTACATGGATGACAGAATTAATTTTATGAGAGACAACTCCTCTAATCCACCGGCTTTAAGAAATACAATTTATGTTTGGGATGAAGATCTAAGGGGTATGGGAGGCAGGTATCCGGGATATTTATCTTTCAAACTTCTTGAAACACCTGATAATAATGGTTTAACTTCATTCCACGCGGCAATGTGTGTAGCACCAAATTTTCCAAGGAACCGTCCGTTGATGTGGCAATGGTTTACAAGTGGAATTGATTCGACAAATGCTTTGTTAACAAACTCCGGTGATAATGTCCTTCATTTTGGAACAGGACCATTTACTTTGAAATCGGGTGAAAGTAAAATTGTTAAACTTGCGATCGCTCTATCTGACAATTACGAAGACATGTTAACTGATATAACCAATATATCTTATCATCATAACTGGCCTTTTTTAAGTGATAAAGTTGGAACCGAAGGAGGAAATGTTAACTATAAAATTAATTTAACCTCACCCAACGGAGGTATTGTTGAGGGGAATTTTCCAATTACATGGAATTATACCGGGACAGACCCAGACGCAAAAGTATTTGTTGAATTTTCTTTTGACCGCGGCAAAACATGGCTGCCGGTAGTTTTTGATCAATTGGTTAATACTCCATATGCATGGAACACAACTACAGTGAATGATGGTGTAAATTGTCTTCTACGAGTTATCTCGTTTAATCCAAATAACCCTACTCAATATTATTATGATGTTTGTGACAACAAATTTACGATTAACAATCCCGTAAATGGTAAGCCGGAGATAGAATTAGTTAATTCGTTTGACAGTCTTACGGTAAGAACTTCTCCGTTTAGTATTAGTTGGACTCTTGAAGATGCGGATAATGACGCTTCAATTGTTACGCTTTCATATTCAAATAATAGTGATGGTCCATATTTACCTTTGATTGGCGCAAAACAAAGTATGCCAGGGCAATATATTTATCATTGGGATTTTACTAATCTTCCAAATTCAGAATCTTATTTTTTATCACTTACCGCTTCCGATGGAAAAAGTGATACAACAATCCGCTCTTCAAAATTTATTATCAATCAAAAGGTTGGAAGCTATTCGCATGATATTTTTCAGCATACACACGGAATTGGAACTCCGGAATTAGAATTACAAGTCATTGACGCTTCGTTAGCTACTGGTAATTCTTACGAAATAACGTTTGATGTTGATAGTTTTGGTAAAAAGCTAAATATCAAAAACCTTACGAGTAACAATCTTATCTTAAGCGGAACCCCATTAAATCCGCTGCTTACAACGCCATATTTTGAAGGTTTAAAGTTAAAAGTCATAGATAAACAGACAGAGATTGATTCTGTTAATTCAAAATTTAATCGAGCGGAATTAAATTCAACGTTTACGGTTGACCGCTCCTACGTTGGTAACCCCATAATTAAAGTTCCTGAAGATTGGACGCTAATTTTTAATAGTTTTGATACACTTACAACAGGTCAATATCAATTTCCTAGCGACACAGCAAAAACAACAGGCGGAAAGGATGTCATCTGTCCTTTTACTATTATTAATTATCCTTCTTCCCAACGAGCTAACTATTTAATTCATGAAAATCTTCCGGTCTCCAGAAATAATGGTAAATGGGATTTTACCGAATTAATACTTTTACGTCCGCAAGATGCAACCGGTAGTACAACAAGTTATCAGGTCATGTTCAATTTTAACTCTTCCGTAAAACCTTCGCTAGGAGATACACTGAAAATAGTAACAATCAAGCCCATAACTTCTAACGATATTTTTAGATTTACAGCGGACAAAGATTTCATTCTTTCAGTAAAAGATAAATTGGTTTTATCCGGTTTTCAGCTCCATCAGAACTATCCCAATCCGTTTAATCCAAGTACTGTAATTAGTTATCAGTTAGCAGCAGGCGCTTACGTTACATTAAAAATATATGATGTGCTTGGTAAAGAAGTAAAAACACTTGTAAACGAGCAGCAAGAAATGGGCAGATACACTATTCAATTCGATGCCTCTTCACTTGCAAGCGGAATGTACTTTTACCAGTTAAAGGCGAACGATTATACTTCTACTATGAAGATGCTTCTTTTAAAATAATGCCAAATCTGAGCGTGGTTTGACCAACAAATTGACAATTACCTCAAAATGACAAATTAATTCCCGCCACGCGCGGGAATTTTATTATCAGGTCTCTGCTCGATTTATTGTGATTCGGTTAAAATCTTTCCCCAAAATTTTCTAAATTTCTGTTGAAGATTTCGTAAAAAGAGAAAAACTAAATGGTTAAAAATGTACTTTTATTTACTGGAGGATTGTTCCTCTTTTTAACCGGATGTGTATTGTACGGAGTATTACTAAATGTTAGGGAAAAACCGTTACAGCAAGAAATGGCGATGAAGGGCTTGACCAAAATTGAAAATCCTAGAATTGTTATAGACCGGAATACATTTGAGTTAGCTCTTTATTCCGATACTGTTCTAGTGAAAAAATACCGGGCGGTTTTTGGAAGAAATCCACTGCCAAAACAGCACGCGCATGATAACGCTACGCCAATCGGTTTATACAAAATATGTGAAATACTTACGAAACATAAATACGGCAAATTTTTTAAGTTAACTTATCCCAATCTCCAGGATGTTGAAGCAGGTTTTATTCGGGGAAATCTTACGCAAGATGAATATGAGAAACTCCGTTTCGATAATAATTACGGAGATTGTGTTAATGCCGAAACGAAACTCGGCGGGAACGTTGGGATACACGGAATTGGTGAACTGAATTTTATTTTCAAGAATTTACCATTTGTATTTAATTGGACTGACGGCTCCATTGCTGTAAGCAATGAGAACCTCGATGAACTTTATAACATTATAACCAAAGGAACTGAAGTTGTTATTATTAAATAAATTAAAATTAGTGCTGGTACTATTTTCCTTTCCCTTATTCGTAAATGGCTGCGGCGATAGGAATCAAGAACCATCTTCTACAAAAGAAGATTATCTGAATGATAATCAAAAACTTCTTCAACACCTCCAGGAAAATTTTGATCCTGAGATAAAAGCAGCATTGTATAGCCAATTCGATAGTGACTCGACTAAAAAAGAAATTCTTGCCATCAAGGAAACAACACCCTCTAAGACAGATAAATGGGGTTTAAAAATCCAACGTTTATCGAAAGATTCTTTAATAATGAAAGATGAATTCTTTCTCCCTGAGATGTCAACAAATGAAAGCATTTGCATAACTCAAAAAATTGACTCAATTTCATACGACTTATTTTACTACAATTCCGGAAGTTTTTATATCGGGTCTAGCGGTGGAGAAGTTTTTGCCTATTTAATTGATTTTGCCGAAAAACAGATTTATTACACCCACTTAGTAATTAAACCGGAGAAACCGGCGGTTCTTTTCCTCTCAAAAAATTGCGAAGGGAAAAAAACAAAAAACTTTTTCATGAATCTTTTTAAATTTGACTATCCCGAATTGGTGGTCAGTCAAAAAGATATTTTATCAGAATAAACTAAAATACCGCCATTGACCAAAGCATTTTTTCTAATTGGCATTCTGTTTTCTCTAACGCTAACCTCAGCGCAGGAAGCGGATAAGATAGAACTCAATTCTATAGAGTTCACCGGTAATTCATCTTACTCTTCATCGATGCTTAAAGATGTTGTCATGTCAAAGGAAACGCCAAGTTGGTTTTGGAAATTCCTCCATTCTATTAGCAGCAGTATAGGAAAAGAAACAGTTTATTTTGATAGTCTCTCGCTTCGTGATGACATTTCGGCTTTAAAAGAATTTTATAAAGTGAATGGCTTTTTCAAAGCGAGGTTTGCTTATACATTCAAGATTGATACGGTGCAAAAAGAAGCCGCTGTAACTTTTCACATTATAGAACGGCAGTCATCAATAATTTCAGAAATTAAATTGATCGGGTTGGAGGACGTCCCCACAGTCTTAAAGGAAGAAGTAATTTTAAAAGATTTTACTCTTTCAAAAAAAGATCGTTATTCCGAATTTCTTATAAAAACCAATAGGGATGAGATCATTTATAATTTGAATAATTCCGGGTACATGCTTGCCGCGTATGATACTTCCTTTATCGAAATGGATACAGTTAAAAATCAGGCAAGCGTTGATATTTATTTCAAACTGGGGCAGCGATACAAAATCAGTGAAGTTCAAATTGAAAAGAAAGGTGAAGGAAGTGATTTTGTTGAAACCGAATTATTAAAAGATCTCGTCGGTATAAAACAAGATGAGTTTTATAATGCCGAAAAAATCCGGCAAAGCCAGGTTCGTTTATATCGAACCGGGCTGTTCAGTTATGTACAGATTATCCCGCTCACCGAAGATACGACGGGATACTTCGTTCCGTTAAAAGTTCTCGGCAATATTGGTAAGATGAATGAACTTGCGCCGGAATTGATCATGAATAATCAGCAAAATACTTTCAACCTTGGTTTGGGAGCAACATATACGCGCAAAAATTTTCTCGGACGTGCCAGAAAATTAACAGTAACCAGTTCTTTTGGTGTGCAAGATTTAGTCAAAATAAATTTTCCCAGAGTGATTAAAGCCTTTTCGCTGAGAGATACTTCGCTTTCAGGCTTTTTTGATTCAAAAGTAAAAATTGAACAGCCTTATGTTTTTAACAAACCGATTTTTGGGATTCTTGAAGGATACTTTACCCTTCGTAAAGACGCGATTTCAAACAAAAGAAATTACGGCGGTAAACTGAGCTTTGAGTTTGAATTACCGAAATATACCTTTATCAATTTTTTATCATCCTACTATAATCTGGAAATTGCAGACGAAATTTTCTTTCTTACTGATCGCGAACTGACGAGAAGTCAAACCTTATCAATTCTCGGTTTGGACCTCCGGTCTATAAAAACTTTAAATCCGTTATTCCCGGCAAACGGATACAATTTATCGGTTAGTTTGGAAGAGGCGAATTCAATTCCTTATTTTCTTTCTAAATTATCGGATAAAACCTACACTACGCCGCTTTACTACAAAACACAAATTACCTTCGCCAAATATCTGGCTACAAATAGAAAGGAATCTGCCGTACTCGGGTTGAAACTAAAAACCGGTTATTTAAGAGCATATCGCGGAAATGAACTTGATGTTCCGACAACTAAAAAGTTTTTTACCGGTGGCAGTAACTCGGTGCGCGGCTGGCGTGCAAGAGAACTTTCGCCTAAAGTTGAAGTTCCGATCCTTAACGAGACTACAAATAAGGTTGAGACTGTCCTACTTGAAGGAGGCAGCTTTTTATTCGAGGGTTCTGCCGAATACCGGTACAAGTTGACCGAATCAATCGGTGTGGCCGCATTTTTGGATTTTGGAAATTCCTGGAGCAATGTAAAAAAAACACGAGTTTCTGAAATCGCCGTTGCATCCGGATTTGGATTTAGATATTACACCATGATTGCCCCGTTTCGTATCGATTTTGGCTTCAAAACTTACGACCCCTATTCCGACAAACGAATTTTGAAGCGGAAATTCTTCGATTTAATGGAATTTCACTTTGGAATCGGGGAAGCGTTTTAACCCTTGGTTACCTCTCTATTTTTCTTTATTTTTGTGCCCATTAATAGTAGGATTTATGATACTAAGCATGACCGGTTACGGCAAATCCGTAGCTGCATTTAACGGTTTTTCTTTTGAAGTTGAACTGAAAAGCGTAAATAATAGATTTTTAGAAGTTTCTGCAAAGCTGCCCGGAAGTTTGTTCGCTAAAGAATTTGAGATTAAGGAACTGATCCGATCAAAAATTAAGAGGGGAAAAATTAGTCTTTCAATTTCTGTTAAATTCGGCGCCGGGCAAGATGCGCTTATTAACGAAGCCAAGTTGATCGAAACTGCGCAGATGTTAAAGCAGATAAAAAAATCTCTCGACATTAAAGAGGAAATTCAACTTGCACATTTTCTCAATTTCAAAGAATTATTTTCTCCCGATTTTCTTGAATTTACTGATGAGCATTTTGAGGTATTGAAAAAATGTATCTCGGAAGCCGCGGACAATTTAATCGAGATGAGAAAAATTGAAGGTAAATCGCTTCTAAAGGATTTACTTGAAAGAGCGGCAGTAATAACTGATACTTTGGCAGAAATTGAGAAAATTCACAGAGATTCCGTTAACGAATATTTTCAGAAACTGCAAGATCGCGTTCAGCAGATAATAAAAGATATTCAAAACTATTCAGACCGTTTGGAATTTGAATTAGCACTGCTCTCTGAAAAATCAGACATTACTGAAGAATGCGTAAGGTTAAAAAGTCATCTCAAATATTTTTCTGAAGTTCTTACC
>Ga0209417_1007216_pt1 | contig 10865 bp, 7 predicted proteins | sample RifGroF2_FD_184002 | JGI IMG/M metagenome (GOLD analysis project Ga0209417, IMG submission 184002) | Groundwater microbial communities from Rifle, Colorado, USA - Groundwater F2 (SPAdes) (version 2) | ecosystem: Environmental > Aquatic > Deep subsurface > Groundwater | place: Rifle, Colorado... | reverse complement strand
CGAAATCGACAGCTTTTTCTTTTAATATTTCCGCTAAGCATTCTATTTCTCTTTTTGATAAGGAGAATTCTTCATGTTTTTCAAAAGGAATGGAGTTTTGCATATATTTTAAGTGACTAATAAATTTTTAAAAAAATACAAATCCATCAATAATATCTATGTCCATATCGGTTTGGGTTGATTGGGGGTTTTACATTAAGAAGCCGCTCTATAATGTTTCAATCAAGATATGTAAAATAAATTACCATATAAATCAATGTGTTGTTTTTATTTTTGAAATTTTCACCAATTTGAACACGCATTGTTCTATATGCTTATAATTTTACCCTAAAATCGTATTCGATATTATCGAATTAGATTTTATAGTCTCATGATAAAACTGACAAAAGGTGTTTGTCAAGAAAAATTAAATGTTAATTAAAGGGATTTATTTTTTGCGGAAAATGTTTCATGTTCGTAAAATTCAATCTCATTAAGATAACATATTGATTTATATAGTAATTTAATTTACATGTCTTTGAGAGAAACATGTGTCCCGATTAGTTGATTTGAATTTTTTTACAAGATGAATACGTTTGACGCGTAAAATCGTTATTTTTAGGAACTTTATAAAAAACCGCGAAGTAGAGGAATTGTGTTTATTTCTTCATTTGTTTGATGGTGAATGCAGTGTACACCGAGCTTTTTAGCTGGCTCAAGGTTTGTTTCCAAATCATCTATGTAAATGCAGTTTTCTGCTGACAATTGAGCATCATTCAAAACATATTGATAAGTTTTTGAGTCGGGTTTGCGTAGATGTAGAGTAAAAGAATAATAAACGGCATCAAAAAGGCTTTTGAAATTTCTCTGATAGGTTTGATGAAAACTTTTTTCGATTTTTTTGGCGTGAATTGAATTTGTATTCGATAAAATAAATAATTTAAAACCGTTGTTTTTTAATTGGTCCAGTGTTTGCATGGTATTCTTAGATACTCCCAATTGGTTGGCACACCATGCTTCTTCTATAAAAAAATCAGAGGTTTTGGGGTAACACATTGTTTGTAAATGTTTTATGAAATCTTTTTCACTTATGTTGCCCAATTCAAATGCTGAACAGACGCTGGATTGTTTGAGCAGGCTAAATAAATCTGCAGCATTACTCATTCCTGATTTAGCAAAGGATTGAGCGACTTTGGTAGGATCGATTTTTTCTATTACTCCGCCTAGATCAAAGATAATAGTTGTAAATTTATTTTCTGTGAATTTATCTTGCATGGGGAAATACTCGATTATCGTCATGAAAATCATTATCTATTTTCATTATTTCATCCCATGTGGTGCGTATGTAGCGGTCTGGAATAGTTTGAGTGCTATTTCTTCCGGTAGTAATAACGAAAGCTTTGTTCGGGGGCGCTAAATTTAAAATATCTCTGTCATTAACCAAGGGATCATCGGCAAAAACAGCTTTAATACAATTTCTGATTTCTAAAGCGGGTTTCTCTAATGCTTGTTCCAAACCGATAATTTTTCTTTCACGTACATTGGCATGCAGCAAGGTTTTGTTTTCCCAATCAACTTTAGCCCCGGAAATAAGTATTTGATTGGCAATTTCTTGCGTTATGGTGCCGCTTGCCACAAGTCCATCTCTAAAGCCGTAAGCACCATCCTGATAACTTCCTGTGGAAAAAAGACAAACGGCACCATTGCGTATGCTATTTTCTAAATGAGATATGGCTTTTTGATGAATTATTTTATGTTTAACAAATAGTTCTGTAATTTGTTTGGCATATTCACGAATGCTTGATGAGTTCGTATTAGCGCGAAAAGTTTGAATGCCAGCTTGCATTATTTTATACGACGAACCAACAGGATCGTTTTCGGTGATCATAGATTTTTCCCAATCAGCAACCATCTTTCTTAATTCAACTTCGTTGTCCGAAAAATGATAGCTAATCAGTGGCCAAAAAGCGTAGGTGTCACAGCCACTAGTGTCCTGAATGTCGCCATGAACATGAGTTAATGTACCATCGATGTCGTAGATGATGAGGGGCATAATATTTTCTCTATTCACAGTAGTTTTGGTTTGGATTTGGCTGGATATGGTAGAGTTTCTATATATTGCGAAGAGCTGACGACTTTGTCTAATAAAAGGTTGTATCGCATATGGCGACAAACATTTAAATTGCATTTGCATGATTTCATATCTAGATGTAATTTCTTTTTGACAGCTTTATGTTTAACGCTTTCCCAAATTTCTTCAATATGTCTGTCATAAACATTACCAATACTATTCATTGTATCACAGGTTGAAGCAACGCAAGGAAATACATCGCCGTTGGAACGTATAAGCATGTACAATCCATATTCTATTGCCCAGCATTTATCGGATAATTGTAGTTCAACAGAGTTATCATTGGTGACAATAGCATCGATTTGTGCTGGGTAGTAATTGATTGCAGGAGAATTGTAAATAAGTTCGCGTAATTTTTGTTTTTGATTTAGATTTAATGCAACATTTTGATCAGGTTCGAAATTACCAGCTAACTTGATTATAACCACATCAAAATCCATTTGCATACAGAATTGTAAATAGTCTCTTACCATCAGATAATTTCTATTATTAATTACTATTTTTCCGGTAATTTGTGTAGTATTTTTATTACGATTATTGAATAACCAATGCATATTTTGTATGAATAAATTAAAATTATTTGTTTGCGTAGTTTGTGAGTAACTATATTGATTGTAACCACTAACATTGATTTGTAAAATATCCAAAAGTTGTAAGGTTTTTGGAGTAAAGTTGTTAATGATTCCTAAGCCATTTGTAGCAATAGATTGATTATAAGGAACATCTCTTTTTAATATTTCCTCAAATTCACCTCCTTGCCAAGCTAAAGGATCACCGCCACCTGAGTATATTAGGCTGCTAATGTTTAAATTATTAATTGACCCTAGAATCTTATTTACAGTCAAGGAGCTTAATTCAGCACTGTCTTGATTGCGTTGCGTATATGAGCAGTGCAAACAATTACATTGACAGTTGCTAGTTAAATGTATTTCCACTGCCCAAGGGGTGCTAATAGAGTTGGCTATTTTGTCATAACCACCCCGTGTCTCAAATGATTTTTTTTCAGTATTATTGAATATATTTAATATCTTTTTGGGATAAAATTGTTCAAGTAGATGGGGAGGACCCAAAACAAAAGAGTCTGGGGATAAAGAAAGAAGATTTAGTTTCATAAAACAAAGTATGCCTTTCGCTGAATCTATCAAAAGTAATGTTGCAAATAACGCATAAACTACTTGCTAATACGATTTATCATATTTTTTAACTAGCTACATATGGTTTTGTAATACTTGCAAGCCATAATTGAGCAATAAAATATGAATACTATCCTTGTATGTTGATATCCTTTTGGTAGGAAAAAATGGTTTATAGATATTAGCTAAGTCTCCAGCTAATACAAGAGGCAATGTAATTTGAAGTTGCCTATCAATGGACTCTATTTTTTGCAACAATAAATTAGCACTTTCTTTTACTAATTCACGAGGTTTATCTTCTTCACACATTAATTCCCTAACGATGGAGCTAACTTTGTTATAGGTTATCCATGGCTTCAACATCACATTTTCAGCTAGAAGATTCACATCATCGTTAAAGCAGGTTGAAATTTTGTCGGCTAAAAGTGTGTTTGACTCTATGTTTTCTTTAACGTTAATAACATGTTTGATTGCTTCACAACCGAGCCAATGATTCCCTGCGGTATCGGCGATAGGGAAACCATAGCCTTGTAGTTTGGTGAAGTTTTTGCCGTGGTCTGTACTGTACAGAATAACGCTACCATCGTTGATGGTAATACAGATACCATTTTGGTTGCCAAGAAGTGCTCGATAATTAGTTATGACGTCAGACTCAATAACGAATTTGGCAAATAGATTATCTCCGTTGTTTTGAATTTTAATACGATTATTTGTACCCTCGTATTGTTGTACTGAGGTAAAGACGGCTATATTTTTATTATTTGCACTACATTGGAAATTTTTTATGATGATAGTTTGAATTGAGTTGGCGATACGATCGATAAATTCATCAGGGTTTTGTCCGCAGCCTAAGTCAAAAGCTAAAACCGCCTTTTTTTTTGTTTTAGAGTTAATTTCATAAACCATGCAGTAGGTTGTGGTTATTATGGAAACAAAGACAGCTATATATTGGATGGGATATTTATTTTTTGTAGTTGTTAAGTAATTCCCATTGTTTTTAGTTGGGGCTAAAACTTTTTGAAACACCATCTCCGGACTACATTCTAGTGCATTAATGATAGAGACCAATTTTGTCACTCCAAAATCTCGGCTTCCTTTGAGGATGGGGATTAAGCTTGAATAACCAATTTTTGACATTTGCGCTAATTCTTTCGCGGATATGCCGCGTTTTTGCATGATCTCTTCAAGTGATTCTGATATTTGTCTTAAAATCGGTCGTTTCATAATTATAAAAAGAAGTGTAAATAATTAACGAGAATCAAGATATGTAAAGAGAATTGCTATATAAATAAAACAACTAAAAAGTAAAAGCTAAATTTTGGCATAGTCCCATTTAAAGGAATTTTAAAAAACAATTTTCTTTGCATATTCATATTTTCAAACTTTTTCTACATCTGTATTTGACCACATTTTTGCAAAAAAAACCATCCCCAGTCAGTTGGCGCTCAAATGTTTCATTAAAAGTATATTAAAATAATTTTGTGTCAAACTAAACCACAGGTCCTTACATTCAATGAGTAAGTACACCACCCGACTTAAGAATTAAGTGATTTTACTTCCTCCGCAATCACCAATCAAAACAACGGTGAATCATCATCTTTTGGTGTTGGTGAGGCTTCAGAGGTAGCTGGTTGCTCGGCGATTGCTGGAGCTTTAGCTGGCACTCGTCGATGAGGGAAAACAGGTTCGGGGGTAATTGAAGCTACAGGAGCTTCAGCTATCGGGACTTCCTGTGTCTTTGGAACAGGTATAGGGGAGGTGGTAACAGAAAGTGGTTTCTTTTTAGGTTCAACAATACGCGATGTTTGTGCTTTAGGAGTTACAGGAACCGCATTTACTACAGGAGCTGAGGCGGAATCTGGTTCAGTAAAGGCATCTACACCCTCTGATTTTGTTTCTGTTGGGTTAGTTGCTTCATCTGCATTTCCTTCTTCATCAGAATCAGAAGTAGATGTTTCAGATGCAATTTGTGTTGGCGCAGTTTTACGTGCAAAAATCTCGAAAATACCTTTTTGACCAGGTGCAGCACGTAACCCGGTGTGTGGGTCAATGCGTGAAGTTACTATTCCTTCAGGTTCAGGCATAGCATTTTCTGGTTTATCATTTAATGCTTCTCCCATGAAATCTATCCAGATTGGCAACGCATCTTGGTTTCCATGTTCGCCAATGGATTGTGATTTGTCGAAACCTACCCAAGCGGCAGTTACTAAATCACCATTAAAGCCACAAAACCAACCATCATTTTGATTATTGGTTGTTCCTGTTTTTCCGGCTAAATCGTGGCGATTAAGTGAGAGGGCTTTAGTAGCGGTACCCTGCCTAATAACGTCTTTCATAGCGTCGGTCATTAGATAGGCATTGCGAATATCAATGGTTCGCATTGCTGAATTTGGATTTGGGGATGGTTTGTTGACTTCTTCATCACTCGATTGCTCATGGTATGGTGGCGCTATTTTTGGTTGAGCCTGAAAAATCACTTTATCGTTTTGATCTTTAATCGTATTGATGAAATATGGGGTTATTTTGTAACCACCGTTAGCAAAAGTTGCGTAACCGGAAGCTAGTTGTACTGGACTGATACTGGTTGCACCAAGCGCTAAAGATAAGCCTGGCGAGACTTGGTCGCGCACAAAACCAAATCGTTGCAAATAATTAAGAGCATAAGACAAGCCAATTGATTGTAAAAGTCTTACTGATACTAAATTGGTTGATTTCATTAATCCAACACGTAAACGCGTTGGTCCGTGAAAATTGCCACTATCATTTTGTGGTCGCCAGATGGTTGTTGCCGTATCAGCAATTACTACTGGTGCATCATTGATAACACTTGCTAAAGTGAATCCCTTATCTAATGCGGCAGAATAAATAAATGGTTTAAATGCTGATCCGGTTTGTCTGTCAGCTTGGGTGGCGCGATTAAAGTTACTCTTGTTGTAAGCAAATCCTCCTGTCAAAGCTGCAATTGCTCCATTTTGTGGATTTAGAGAAACCAAAGCAGCTTCTACTTCTGGTATTTGACCCAAGCGCCACTGATTATCGTTGCCTTTTTCTATTCTAATTACATCACCAAGCTTAATTTGACCATTATTTTTATTATCATTTCCTACTGCTAAGCTAAGTTTGCTCCAAGGTAAATTTATTTCTGTACCGTTAGCAATTAAAGCTGTTATCCCTTCCTCATTATGAGCAATTACAGCGGCTGGAATTAAATTGTTAATAGTTGATATACCTTGTAAGGTATGGCGCCAGTCGTGCACTTTGTTTTTACTTGGCTCGCCTAAATTTTGCTCTGCACCACGATAGCCATGGCGACGATCGTAAGCGATTACTCCATTACGTAAAGATTGATTGGCGGCATTTTGCAAACGCGAATCGATGGTTGTATAAATTGTGTAGCCGCGATCGTATACATCTTGCCCAAATTGTTCGACCATAGCTTGACGCACCATTTCGGCAACATACGGCGCTTGAATTTCGGCTACAACACCTTCGTGATAGCTGGCAGTGTTGGGTGAGGCAATAGCTTTTTTATAACTTGCCGCGTCAATATGTCCATCATCATACATTCTTGTTAACACATGATTTCGTCTTTCCAATGCTGCTTCTGGATTAACAACTGGATTAGCGCGCGATGGAGCTTGCGGCAAGCCGGCGAGCATTGCTAGCTCCGCCAGAGTTAACTCATTAAGATTTTTACCATAATAGACATGGGAGGCGGAAGCTACACCATATGCTCTCTGTCCAAGATAAATTTTATTTAGATAAAGCTCGAGTATCTCTTGTTTGCTAAAGGCCTGGTCAATTTTAAGAGCCAGCATGATTTCATTGAGTTTGCGCGCATAAGTTTTGTCGCTATTGAAAAAGAAGTTACGCGCAACCTGCATAGTAATGGTACTTGCGCCCTGGCTTTTGCGACCACTGGCAAAAACCGCTTTAGCAGCACGTATTAAACCAATAAAATCTACGCCAGGATGTTCGAAAAATCGTTGATCTTCAGTATCTAAAATAGCTTGAATCAATTGTTTAGGAACTTGATTGAGTGCAACTGGGATACGTTTTTTCTCACCAAATTCTCCAAGCAACTTTCCATCGCTGCTGTAAATACGCAAAGGTACTTGGAGGCGAGCATCTTTTAATTGTGCCACATCAGGTAAGCGCCAGGCTAAATAAAAGTAAATGCAGCCAACCAAAATCATGGCACTTAAAACTAAGCTGGAAAAAGCCAACGAGCCATTGCGTAAGGTTTTACGGAAAAATGTGGTTTCTTTTTTATCAGACATAAATATCTATTTTCCTGTAGCCGCAGGCTTTAGCCTGCGTTAAGAAATTTTAAATGTTGAATTTTAAATTAATGAATCACTACGTGATATGTTTTTAATACGCAGGCTAAAGCCCACGACTACGATTTTTTGGCTACATATAAATTTGAACAAGTTTACCCTAAAAAAGGTTATTGAGCATTAAAAATTTTACGAGTTCATTATTTCTTAAGCTGTCAGATTTTCGTAGTTATTTAATTCTATTTTCTATGCGAACGTATAAAGTCAATACCGTATTTTTTACGGTATTGTTGTATTCATGAAATACATTATTCTTTAATTCTTAACAACAGCATTAAAAGGTAAAACTGAAATTTTTTAATTTGGTTTGAAAAGTAAAATAAAAATAATTGTTACTCGTAGGTGTTAAAGAAGATAGCCAACGCTAAAGGAGCTGGACTTAGTGTGGGACTAGGGGATGCTGGGAGTCGAAATCAAGCCCAGAAAAGAGTGAAAGATATAATTTGTTGTGTGTAGAGTTAAGGAATATTGTTATGTGGAACGAACTAATCAAATTAATTAACAAATTCGCTAAAAAATATTTGCATTCGTCACTTGTGCAATTAAAGAAAAGTTTCAAAAAAGCATTAACTAACCAAAAAATATTCAAAAATTTCCACGAAAAATCGTCATTGTATGGGATTGATTTTGATGGTGAGACGCTAAAGATATTGGAATTGGAAAAAGCTCCAAGTGGCACTTTTAATATTGTTGAATATATTACAATTCCTATCAGTGCTACTGATGAAAACCATATACTTACATCTTTGCAAAAAACCAAAATTAATTTATTAAGCAAGAAGAAATCTTCTGCTATAGCTCTTCCTTCTTCCTCTATAATCGTTAAATCTATACCTATTACAGGAAGTTTGAAAAACAATGAAATAGAAGATTTTCTTTATTTTAATACCGAAAAATATTTTGGGTGTCAGTTTAAAGATATTAACCTAGATTATCGGATAAATTGTAATGGTGGTGGTAAGGGGAAGATATCAGAAATTAAAATTGTTGCAGCCAGAAAGGAAAAAATTAATAGTTATACGAAGCTTTTTAAAGAAGCCAATATTCCACCAAGGATTATTGATGTTGATATTTTTGCACTAGTAAGAAGCATACAATGGCTCTACGCCGATTTGATTATGCCTTATGCCGTAATTAATATTGATAAAAAGCGTTGTTTGTTTTGCGTTATTTGCGATAAAGAAATAATTCATTATCAATCTAGCTATAATTTAGTCTTAAATTCGATAATTCTTTGTACTGCACAAATTTTCTCACAATTACAAATGTATTTTTCTGCACATAAAAACCAACTGCAACAGATTATTTTGACTGGGGAGTTGGCAAACCAAGAGTTGTTAAAGGAAGTATCTAAAATCACGGAAACACAGGCTATGATAGCGGATCATGGTGATAAATTGTTAATACAGAATGGCAAGCAGGCAATGATGATTTGCCTAGGTTTAGCGTTACGTAAAATGGATGACCAAAAGCAAGCCGTTAATAATTTTAATTTATTGCCTTGGCGCGAAGAGCAAAAAATAAAAAGATATGCTATTGGTAGCAAAGTTTGCATCTTTTTATTTTGTTTATTATTTGTTTTTTTAGCTATTTCACAAATAATTCTATTAAAGCAAATAAAAAATACAGCATTGGATAATTATAAGCTGGAGAAAAAACAAAGTTTATTAAAACAGCACTTTAGTGAAATTAATCTTTTCAGGCAGGAAGAACAAATTTTAAATAAGAAAATACAGTTTTTGCAAGATGTCAACGGTATCAATAAAAACAAAATCAATTCATTGGTCGAACTTAGTAAAATAATACCACATGATGTTTGGTTAAAAACTTTACAAGTTCAAGACCAATTAATTCGGTTGCAAGGACAAGCCAAAAGTCAACAGGCAATTGTCAATTTAATTAGCAATAGTGAATATGGTGAGTATTTATTTAATCCAGAAATTATAAATCTTGCTAATAAAAATGTCTCTGAAAAGGAAGCTGCGGCTGTCGCTACCAATGAATTCGCCATTAACTTGAAAGTTAAATAATATTTATGCTAATAAAAAGTAAAATGCAACAAGTTATTAGAATGTTGCCGTTCTATTTAAGAGTGGAATTCTCGCTTTTAATAATAATATTTGCGGGGACTTTTTTAGAAGGTTTATTTATTTATCAATTGCATGATCGCAGCGCAGCTTTAACACAGAAGAAATTGGAGATACGGAGCGGAATTAATAAAATAGAAAAAGATAGTAGAAAATCATCATTTTCACAAAAACAAAAAATGATTCTGATGCAAGATTACAGAGCATACCAAAAAAACAACAATCTTACGCTGCAAAATGTGATAGCTAAAATATATAAAATTGCAAAAAAAAACAATTTCATCATTCAAACATTACAACCCGTTATACAACAAAAAGGAAATGATTCAGAAGAGTGTTTTTTAAATATAGAGGCTACAAGTAATTACACAAATCTTATTGGATTTATGCATGCTTTATTGACTGGATCGGCAACGTTACCCTTGTTAACAAAAACATTAAATTTGGAAAAATCAAACCAAGCAACAGTGGCAATACCCACACAAAATTTGAACAGTAAAATTACATTTGTTTTTTATAAAAATACCGCACAGCCTTTGACATACTTAGATGCCATTCTATCGAAAACTAATTCACAAAATACCATCAGTATAGCTAACAAAGATGAATCTCAAATTAAATCAACCGAAAAAAACTATCTTCGTGATCCTTTTTCCAGTGATGATCTGAAAAATCATTATCCATTGGGTTTGGATTTTTGGCCAGTAGCTCGTTTAAATTTAGTTGGTATAGTGCAGCAGGAGAAAAGAGCTTTGGCTATTGTCGCTGACCCAAATGATGATATATATAAAGTTGTTGCAGGAGATAAAATTGGTAGAGAACAAAGAATTGTTGCTGTTTTGGGTCAAGGTGAAATTATTTTAGAAAAAGAAAAAAATCAAGCAAGCTCAAATTCTACCGTTAATAGAATTCATCTTACCAACTAAGCATAGAGCCATTATGAAGAAAATATTTATTCTTTTAAATATATTTATGGGGTTACTTATTTGTTGTAATTGTGGCGCAATTTATGCGCAAACAAGAGCACAAAAACCGCCTCTTCATTCAATAATAGTTAAGGGTAAGAATATAAACCTAGATTTTCGTGATATTGCCGTTCGTGATTTGTTACAAATTCTTGCGGAATTTGCTGGAAAAAACATAATCGTTAGTGATAATGTTACTGGTAATATTAGCATTAATTTAATCGATGTTT
>Ga0209417_1007214_pt1 | contig 10865 bp, 10 predicted proteins | sample RifGroF2_FD_184002 | JGI IMG/M metagenome (GOLD analysis project Ga0209417, IMG submission 184002) | Groundwater microbial communities from Rifle, Colorado, USA - Groundwater F2 (SPAdes) (version 2) | ecosystem: Environmental > Aquatic > Deep subsurface > Groundwater | place: Rifle, Colorado... | reverse complement strand
ATGGATACAGCTTAACAAGAGAATTAGTAGGACATGGAATTGGTAAGAAATTACATGATGACCCGCCGGTTCCGAATTTTGTTCCTTTACTTCTGCACAGAGGTGATTATCCGAACTGGAAATTACAGCAAGGATTAGCACTATCAATTGAACCAATGGTTCACATGGGAAAGAAAGAAACTAGTACGCTCGATGATGGTTGGACAGTTGTAACCAGAGATGGTTCAATTGCAACTCACTGGGAACATACCGTGGTGATAGATCAGGGTAAACCAATAATAATGACATTAAGAAATTAATAAAAAAAGATAAAAACTGTGGCTAAACAAGATTTAATTAAAGTAGATGGAGTTATAGACGAAGTGTTACCAAACACTCAATTCATTGTTACACTTGAAAATGGACATAAAATATTAGCCCATATTTCAGGTAAAATGAGAATGAATTTCATTAAGATCTTGCAAGGCGACAAAGTAACAGTGGAAATTTCACCTTACGATTTGAGTAAGGGAAGAATAATTTATCGATACAAATAGAGGTAACATAAATGAAAGTTACAGCATCAGTAAAAAAGCGTAGTGCTGACGACAAAATTGTTCGTCGCAAAGGACGTGTTTATATAATTAATAAAAAGAATCCAAGATTAAAGCAACGACAAGGATAAGATTGGAGGAATAGTGGCTAGAATTGCTGGTATAGACTTGCCGAAAAATAAAAGAGGATTTGTAGGTTTAACTTACATCTTCGGAATTGGGCAAACAACTGCATATGAAATATTGCGTAAAGCAAATGTTGATGAAACTAAAAAAGTTTCTGATTGGAACGACGACGAAGTAGCAAGAATCCGCTCCGTTGTCGACACATATAGGACAGAAGGTCAGCTGAGAAGCGAAATTCAGATGAACATCAAACGTTTGCTGGATATAGTTTGCTATCGTGGCTTACGTCATCGTAGAGGACTTCCTGTACGTGGACAGAGAACAAGAACAAATTCTCGTACACGTAAAGGACGTAGAAAAACAGTTGCAGGAAAGAAAAAAGCTGCAGCTAAGAAATAATTTTGAAAATTTATTGTGAGTTCATAAGTGGCTAAGAAAAAAATTAAGAAAAAAACCGTCAGTGACGTACACGGAAAAGCCTTTATTAAAGCAACATTTAATAATATCCTTGTATCTATTACAGATGCATACGGTAATGTGCTTTGCTGGTCGTCAGCAGGAAAAAATGGTTTCAAAGGTTCTAAAAAGAACACTCCTTATGCATCGCAGGTATCTGCAGAAAAGGCTGCGAAAGAGGCTTTTGATATGGGCTTAAGGAAAGTTGATGTATTTATTAAAGGTCCTGGCTCTGGACGTGAAGCTGCGATTCGTGCACTTTCCCAAGCCGGATTAGAAATTCACGGAATCGTAGATAGAACACCGATTCCACATAACGGATGCCGTCCTCCGAAAAGACGCAGAGTATAGTTAAAGAGGAGATTAAATGAATTTTCAAATGCAAATGCCCGATAGGGTAATTGTTGAACAAACATCTTCCGAAAGTCACGGAAGATTTATTCTCCAACCTTTAGAACAAGGTTTTGGAGTGACAATTGGCAATGCCTTCAGAAGAGTTATGCTTTCTTCAATCGTAGGCTCAGCTATCGTTGGTGTTAAGTTTAGCAATGTACTTCATGAATTCGAAACAATTCAGGGTGTAACCGAAGATGTTGCAGAAATTATTTTGAATTTGAAAGAAGTTCGCTTCAAACTTATCGACAAAAGAGTTCAACGTATTGCTTTCCGATTGAAAGGACCGGGAACTTGGACTGCACGTGATATTCAAGAAGCTTCTTCTATGATCGAAATTATGAATTTAGACCATCATTTAGCAACTTTAGAATCTGATTCAGATTTTGATGTTGAATTAAGAATTGGTCGTGGCAAAGGATATGTTCCTTCAGAAGAACAGCAAATTTTTGATTTCCCTGTAGGGATGCTTCCAATTGACTCAATTTTCACACCAATTAAAAACGTTGTATTCAACGTGGAACCTTTCCGTGTTGGTCAAAAAACTGACTACGAAAAGCTTGTTCTGGACGTGAAAACTGATGGAACTATCACTCCTGATGATGCTGTGCATCAAGCTGCAGTTATCCTCAGAGACCATGTGAAATTGTTCATTGATTTTGATGCAATAGTTGACAAACAAGAAGAAGAAAAACTTAAAGCAGAAGAAAATTCTGTTCAATCTGAAAATAAGAAAATTAAAAATATACTTCTGACTCCGGTTGAAGATTTGGAACTTTCAGTTCGTGCTCATAATTGCCTTAAAGGTGCAAGCATTAAGCATGTCTTCGAATTAGTCAAATTAGATCAAAATGATTTGCTCAAATTTAGAAATTTCGGTAAAAAATCATTAACTGAACTTTCTGAAGTAGTGCAAACCTTAGGTTTGGAATTTGGTATGGATGTAGAAAAATACCTTAAAGAAAATCCAAAACCACAATTTTAATTTATTAATTAGTTATTAATTTTTGGAAAATAAAAAATGCGACATTTAAAATCAGGTAGGAAGCTAAACAGAACCAGCAGTCACAAAAGAGCTTTGATGAGAAATTTAGCGACTGCTTTAATTACACACAAAAGAATTGCTACTACTGAAGCAAAAGCTAAGGAATTACGTCCTTATATAGAAAAAATTATCACTCGTGCCAAAAGAGCTTTGGTACGTGAACAACAAAATAAATTGCCTCAAGGTCAGACTATTGACATCCATGCTAGACGTACGGTTGCAACTGACATATTCGGCAAAGGTGCTGTACAAGAACTTTTCGACGTAATAGCTCCAAAAGTTTCCGAACGTCCGGGTGGATACTGCCGCATTATTAAAACCGGTGTCCGTCGTGGTGACGCTGCACGCACTGCTATTATTCAATTAGTTGATTGGTTCGACGTTCAAGATGGAGCTACTTCCACTAAGCGTAAAAGAAAACCGGCTGCTAAGAAAACTGAAGCTAAACCTGCAGTGAAAGCTGCAGCTCCTGTAGTAGAAGATGCTCCTGTGGTTGAAGAAACTCCAGTAGTTGAAACAGCTCCAATAGTTGAAGAAACTCCAGTTGCTGAAGAAACTATTGCAGAAGTAGCTGTAGTTGAAGAAGCTGTAGTTGAAGAACCTGCTGCAGAAGAAGCTGTTGCAGAAGTTAAAGCAGAATCGACAGAAGAACCCACTTCAGATGATGTACCGGCAGAAGATGCTGCTGAGACTGAAGAAAAACCTGCTGAATAATAATTATAGTTATTTTGATAAGAAAGACGCTTTTTACAGGCGTCTTTTTTTCGTTTTTAAAGTATCTTAACTTAGTGTTATTGACATGAGTTATTAAATGCTAATGGCAATTATAAGAATTTTTCTTCCCAAAGAGCAAAGGAAAGCAAGGAATAGATTTCTTTATTGAAATTCTTTTTGTGTGTTTTGTGTAAATTGAGGATATTATTGATATAGTCCTTCGAAAAAATGCCTTCTTTCACGTGTTGGGAATTGAGAAGTTTATTTTTTGTGTAATCAAACCATTCATTGCGCAGCCATTCAGTAACAGGTGCAGCAAAGCCCTGCTTGCGTCTGTAAATTATATTATCAGGAATAATTCCTTCTGAAGCTTTTTTAAGAAGATATTTAGATGTTTTTCCATCCGGAATTTTCTTTTTGAAATCTAGAGCAAAACTCATCTCCACAATTCGATGATCAAGGAAAGGTACTCTTGGTTCAATAGAATTTGCCATACCCATTTTATCCACACGCATTAAAAGCATTTCCGGCAATCTTTGAGCAAATTCAGTATATATTGCCTGTTTTGAGAAATCTATGTCTATATCGAAAGAATGTGCGTCAGAATTAATTTTTGATGTGTAATGTGCAGTACTTGCTAAATGTTGATGGTATTTTGGTGAAAATAAGTGTGATTGTTCCACGTTTGTTAAAATTGGTTGTCCGCTCCAGTACTGCTCCCAGTTATTAGCAGCTTTTTGGAAATAATCAAGCATCTGATACTGATTTGCTCGTTCTAAAATTGGCTTCAGTGAATAATATATTGCTTTACGGAACATTGTCGGAAGTAATTTAAAAGCTTTCCAGTAATGTTTATTGAACATGATTTCACGAATCATCCAACTGTAGCCTATGAACTGTTCATCACTTCCTTCGCCGACTAAAACTACTATAGTACCTTCGTTACGTGTGAGTTTGCTTAGAAAATATATTGGTATGCAAACTGGATCTCCATTTGGTTCATCCAGATGCCAGGCAAGTTTTTCCAGAGCAGGCAATGCCATTTCGTTATCAATTATTATTTCACGGTGATTTGTATTGAATTGCTTTGAAATTTGTGTGGCATACTCAAGCTCATTGTATTTTAATAAATCCTTGTACCCAACGGTAAATGTATCAATTCTGCGGTCCATATATTCATGCATTAGAGCAACATTTAAACTGGAATCAATACCCCCGCTTAAGAAAACTCCGAAAGGTACATCACTCATCATACGAATCTTGATTGCATCACGCAACAGATTCATTAATTCACCCTGCAATTGGGCTTCTGTCCAATTTTCGTATGGAATTACCGAACTGAAAGGATTCCAATATTGCTTAATTGTGACTTTGCCGTCAAGTTTATATTTAAGGAAATGAGCTGCAGGAAGTTTCTTTATTGATTCAAATAAAGTGTTTTCCTGCGAAGAAGCTCCTAAGGTGAAATAAATTGGTAATTGCTCATAATTAACGGCAGGTGAGTAATTTTTATACTGTATGATAGATTTAATTTCTGAACCAAAAATTAAATTCCCATTATGCTGCAAATAGTAAAATGGTTTTATTCCAATTCTGTCACGTGCTGCAAAAAATTCCTGTCTTTGCTCGTCCCAGATAGCAATTGACCACATTCCCCACATTTTCTGGAGTAATGCTTCGCCCCATTCCTGATAACCATAAAGAATTGTTTCAGTATCTGTGTGGGATTTATATTTATACCCTTTTCTTTCGAGTTTTGAGCGTAATTCTGCATGATTATAAATTTCGCCATTGAATACAATGGTATATCTTCCATCGCTTATTTGCATCGGTTGATTGCCGTTTTCAGTGAGGTCAATTATTGCGAGACGTCTGAATGAAAAACCTGCATTTCCTGACTTGGAAAGCCATTGACCATCGGAATCAGGTCCACGATGCACAATAACATCACTCATTTGTTTGAGCAAGGATTTTTCTATTTGATAATTATTACTCTTAGTTTTTACGATGCCTGCAATTCCGCACATGCTGTATTTACTTTTTTACAAAATTACAATATAAATATGAAAAGACGTAGTATTAGGGAAATAATGAAATTTTGAGATGAAAACAGAAATAAAAAAATATTAAAATCAACTTAATTGCTCGTGAATTAAGTCGAATGTTTCTTTTGAAATTATATTTTTTGTGTGAAGCAATTGTAAAGTCGCAAGTGAAAAATGTTTGTAAATATTTTGCAAATCTTTTTTATGAGAAAGAATGTTTAAATGCTTGGTAATTGTTTCTGAATCTCCTCTTGCGAGTGGTCCTGATAGTGGAAATTCGTTTTTGTCGCAAAAATGTTTAAGTGAATTTTCAACTGAAAGATGGATGATTTGTTCAACCAATCTTGGTTCTTCCAGCTTAGATTCTACAAATAAAAGTTTGGAAAATTCAATAGTGGAGATTAGGAAATTTGAAGCTGCAACTGCAACTAAGTGGTACAATTCCTTATGCGCAATAATTTCATTATCTAAAAAATAACATTTTCCATTCAATTCAGAAATGACAGAATTTATTTCATTTAAAGGAGTGTTCGCAGTTTCGATTCCCCAAATGAGATTATTGAAAATTTCTGAATTGTAAAAATAAAATGTCTGAAAAGGATGTGCTGCAAATGTTTTAGCATTATATTTATTTAAGGGAGTCAGTAGGTCTGTTCCTTTTGAACCTGAGAGATGGAAAATAAATTTATCATTCAATAAAACATTATATTCGCTTTCAAATGTTTGAACAACATTTGAAATTTCATTATCATTAACTGCTAAAATGAAGCAGTCTGGAATCTTGCAAATATTGGAAAAATTATTGATTATCAAATTTTCAGGGATACCTGTTTGTAGAAACTTTGCATTTTTAGCTGATGAACGTAGGTAAAGAAAATCAAGCTGCCCTTTTTTGTGCAGAAATTGAGCCAGAGCGGAACCTACCATTCCTCCGCCAATTATACCAAAAGTTAATTTTTTTGATTGATCAATCATTTTGTTTTATTTCATATCCGTCTTTTGAATCCAAAATGCTATATCCCATTTGAGTAATTTTACTTCTCAATTCATCTGCCAAAGTCCAGTTTTTATCTTTTTTTGCTTGAAATCTTTGCTCGGCAATATCCAAAATTTCTTGAGGAATTAACACATTATTTTCGGGTTTTGGAGCAATTTCCCAGATTTTGAAAATAGAATTTATCTTTACGAAAACTTGTTTCAAATCATTTTTCAATTCGTTTGAAAGTTTACCGGCAGGATAGTTGGAGATAAATTCGAAAAGCTTTGAAAGTGCCTTTGGTGTATGCAAATCAATAGCAATTTCCCCGAAAAATGTATTAGGTAAATATTTGTTTTCAGGAATTTCATTAATTGAATTATCGGAAGATTCCTCAAATAATTGATAAATATAATCCTGTACTTTTTGTCTGGCTTTTGCAGCTGCTTCCACCCCTGCAAAAGTGAAATTATATTTAGTCCTGTAATGAGCCATTAACATAGCAAAACGAATATCCAGCGGGTCAAGCCCTTTGTCAAGCAGTTCACGAAGCGAATAAAAATTGCCAAGGGATTTACTCATTTTTTTTCCTTCAACTTCCAAAAATTCATTATGGCACCAGAAAGGATTCGGGTCGATACCGTAACCTGCCTTGCTTTGAGCAATTTCATCTTCATGATGAGGGAATTGCAGGTCAATTCCACCTGTATGAATATCGAATGGGAGACCTAAAATTTCATATTCCATAGTGGAGCATTCCATGTGCCACCCCGGTCGACCGGGGAGGTTGCTGGCATTCAATTCAAAGTCCCAGAATGGCTCACCATCTTTTTTTGTTTTCCAAAGTACGAAATCATTAGCATCATCACGTTCATAAGTATCGGCATCTATTCTCACCCCTTTCTGGAAATTACTAAAATCGATTTTTTTCAGTTTCCCGTAATTTTCTGCTTGTGAATATTTTTCTACGTTAAAATAAACAGAACCTTCTGAAATATAAGCATAGCCATTTTTGAAAATTTTACGTATTAATTCCTGCATTTCACTTATATAATCAGTTGCATGAGGGATTTTGTGAAAATCATCCAAATTAATACCCAGCTTCTGAATATCTTCCAGAAATAGAGTTTTATAATAATTTGTAAAATTTCTCAAATTTTCAAGTCTGTCGCTAGTTTGTTCTCCCATTTCGGGTAACCATGCCTCTGACTCAAAGCTGCTGCCACGGATAGTTTTGTCATCAATATCGGTTATGTTCATAACCCATTTCAAATCCCATTCTCCGACATTACGAAGAGTGGATTGCATCAAATCTGCAAATAGAAATGAACGCATATTTCCTATATGAGCATGATTATAAACAGTTGGACCGCAGGAATACATTCTTACAATATTATCACGAATTGGATTAAAATCTTCAATTTGTTTAGAAAGCGAATTGTAAAGTTGAATTTTCATAAGTATTAAATTTTGAAAATAAGACGAAATAAAAACAATGGTATTAATATTTTACATAACAATTAGCAATTATTGGCACATTATTTGTTTAGATTTTTATTTGAGGATGGTGAATTTATAATGTCAAGTTCATCATCGAACAGAAATTCATGTTTTAATGCAAGAGCATGGAGTTCTTTTGCTACGTTCAGCAAAGTTTTAGGTTCGAAAAATGCTGATGAAATCTGTAAAATCTCTTTATTTTCGTCAATATCATTCGGCGAAGCATCTTTTTTAGTATTTTCAGTCTCTTTTACTATGCCTAGCGTAAACTGGCGATTGTTTTCAGGGCTGAAAAGACGAACATGATAAATCTTAGAAAAATCAGATTCGAATTTCAAAGATTTATTATTGAAAAAAGAGATAGAATTTTGCGAAAAAACGAAAGTTCTTTTTCGTAATCCGGTGATGAATGTAATGAGACCAAGTAAGATTAATAGTGAAGAAATCACATTGTAGTGTGTAATTTCCTTGACAGTAAATATTTTGAAATTAATCAAAATAAATAGGGCGAAACCTATTGCGAAAATTTCGAAACCTAAAAAAATAAGATGTTTTTTATTCGAAGTAAATTTTTTGACAGTCATAACTAATTATGTATTATAGAGTTATAAAATATTATAAAATCAATAAAGAAACACTTAAAACAAAAATACAGAAAAAAAAAGGAATGAATTAAGTGAATAATGTAAAATTAAAAAAAAATGTAAGAAGATAATAATAAATATATTAATAAAAAAAATACAGAAAAGTGTTCATTTTTGGTATGTTTTTTTTTAAATTTGTAGTTTGAAATAATAGAAGTTAAAGAAAATAAAAATTAATTTTTCATATATATTAAGGAGTAATACCATGAAATCAGCTAAACGAATCTTGGGGCTGATATTGCTCAGTTTCATAATTTTTAGTTGGGGAGAGGCTCAGGCGCAGACTTTACTCAACTCGAAATTTGCAGAAGGCTTTGAATTGTACCAGCAATTACCAAATGGTACAAAAATAGGCGAAGGAGACGATCCCTACTATGCACTGGGAATGCCTTTTTCCTTCAAATACGACAATCAGACAGTGAATACGCTGTATATTTACGGAAATGGTTTCATTTCCTTCAATACTTATCGTAGTCCTTCTGCTTTAGCAGTACCAAAACTTTACACATTCCCAAATATTTTGTCTTGGTATGCTGCAGATTTATACACAGAAGATGGTTTGTACTATCAAGTGACCGGTGCAGAACCTTTCAGAGTACTTACTATCGAACAAAGAAAAGGCCGTGTTTACAGTAATGGCGGCGGTTCTACTTTTGATGTTCAGATTAAATTCTATGAAACATCAAATCAAATTAAAATAATTTGGGGAAATACAGCCGGATTAGGTGCTCAAAACGTATTCGGATGGATATATTTCACGGGCTCGAGTGCGTCAAATTATGTTAATATTATACCGAATGATCCTTTGGTGTTTTCTACATTTGCCTATAGCAATGTAAATCCAAATACTTCAAGAGGAATTTTGGGGGATGCACCTTTCAAATTACCTAAAGGCAAAACTTATACTTTGAAGGTATTGCCTGCTATGACTAAAGTAAATCCTGACGGAAAGTATGTTTTGACAGAAGATTATATTTACGATGATGAAATTAATCGTCCTTACGTACTAATTTCCAGAGAGGCTTCTCAATATGAAGTTGCTTTGCGTTATAGTATCTATGGACCAATTGGCGATCCTGAAGCTTCAACAATTTATACAGGTATTGAAACAATAAGCGATCCTGATGATGAATTGATTAATTTCGATCCTCAACCTGTTGGAAATGCATATCGTATTGATATTCCTGCTGCGAAAGGTATTGCTGCAGGTACTAACGGTGCATTGGATCTGAAAACTAATCAAGATCAAATTCTTGGCGGACTTTATGAAGTTACAGCTGTGTTGGAAGTTGTGGGTTATCCTGCTTTAAATCAAACAGTGAAATCCAAATTCTACATTGCTCTTGATTATGATTTGGAACTTACAAATATTCAAAACCCTGTTCCAAAATTGAATTCAGCTTATAAATTTGGTGATCACTTAATTCCAATGATTGCTCGTGTTTCTAATGTAGGTAAATACGACATAAGCTACATGACAGTTAAAGCTGATATTTATAGCGCTCAAACTAATCTAAAAGTTGCTACAAAATCAGTTATCTGGGAAAATTACGGTGACCCGATTAAAAGAAACGAATATGTGGATGTTCCTCTTCCAAACTTTGATGCACCTCAGGTGGGCGACTATTATGTAGTTTTCAAAGTTGATACAGATGTTGACCATCCTGACGGAAACATGGTGAACAATTACTATCCACGTCAAGGTGATGCAAACTATATATTCTCAGTTGCTTTCGAAACAGAAGCAGCACTAACAAATATTTTGGCTCCGGCATCTCAGACTTATTTGTATCAACCATTCAGACCTGGTGTTCGCTTAATTAATAATGGTGCAGTGGACGTAACGAATTTGGCTTTGAATTGTGTGATTACAAAGAATGGTGTTGTAATGTACAACAAAACAGTCAATATTGCTTCAATTCCTGCAGGCGTTTCTAATGTTGTGGAATATTATTTCACTGACTTATTCACTCCAATGACAACAGGTACTTATGCAATTAAATTCACTGTTACCGTTAATGGAGATGAAATAACTTCTAATAACGTGATTAATACTACTTTCTCGGTTATCGGAGGTCTTTCGGGTGATTACACAATCAGCGAAACAGGATTCGGTTCCAGAAACTTCCTTACAATTCAGGAAGCAGTCGATGCAATGTATATTCGTGGCGTTACAGGACCTACAAGATTCTTAATGTTAGACAGAAATTATTATATTGGTATTCCAAGTAATTATGAAGAACCTGCAATTGACATGAGTTCGGCTATTCCTGGTATGAGTTCAGATAATACTGTAACTTTCATGGCGGCAGAATCTATCTCACAAAAGGGTTTTATCAGAATTCATATCCAATCGGGTAGCGGTATTGGTTTTTACTTCGGTCAGGCAATTTATCCATATAATTTGAATGCCCCTGTGAACAGAGTAAGTGG
>Ga0209417_1007209_pt1 | contig 10871 bp, 6 predicted proteins | sample RifGroF2_FD_184002 | JGI IMG/M metagenome (GOLD analysis project Ga0209417, IMG submission 184002) | Groundwater microbial communities from Rifle, Colorado, USA - Groundwater F2 (SPAdes) (version 2) | ecosystem: Environmental > Aquatic > Deep subsurface > Groundwater | place: Rifle, Colorado... | reverse complement strand
GGGCAGGGAGCCGATTATCGCTTTGGTCTAAAACCGGCAGCTGCAAAAGCAGGCAAATATTGGAAATTTAAATAAGAAACGGAGCACACAATGTTCAATTCAATGTCCGATTACAAGTTCTGCAAAACGGTGCATGAGATCCTTAAGGGCAATAAGATCAAGCATGCGGAGATAAAGGAAGAGCTGGAAGGATGCTTCGGCAGAAGCTTTTCGCTTATCAGCCAGAGGTACAGGCGGTGCAAGCGGAAGACGATCTTCACTACTCACGATGAAATCTTAGTCAAAAGAGCTAAATCGCTTTTAAAGAAAAAGATCTGCTGCGAAGTAGTGTATGACCTCGGTTTTAAACACCAGTCATATTTTTATAAATGGTTCAGAAAGCATACCGGAGTGAATCCCGGCTTTTATAAACAATTCAATTGATTTACCGGCCGACTTGAAATATATTTGAATATCATAATTATCGAGGCGCAAGTGACCGGACAGTTGAAGAAACCTAAGCAGGCATTAAACAAAGCTTATTTGAAGCTTAAGCCCACCAGAGCGGAAATTGAGATTTTTAAGAAGAACCTGATCGTTCTGATAGATAAGATAGACAATAAAAAGAATGAAGAACATACGAAATTGCTGTTCAGGGATTTTTTACGCGATACTTATTACAAAGATCTTTATGAAATAAATGTCAAAGACAGAAATGATCTCGTGATACACAGCGAAAAGACTTCAGCCTCTCCGGTGAGCGTTATCATCGAAGCGAAAAGGCCGTCTGAAAAGTATGATTTCCCTACGGTGAACAATCTTAATGTCAAAGCCATGCACGAGCTTGTGCTTTATTATCTTAGGGAGCGGGTTGACTGCTCAAATTCGGACATCAGGCATCTAATAGCAACAAACGGTTACGAATGGTTTATATTTGATTCGCAGGACTTTCACAGATACTTTTACAGCAATTCAGCTTTATTGAAAGAATACAATGATTGGAACGGCGGCAAGAAAGACAGCTCATCCACTCAGATGTTCTACGATGATATAGCAAGAAAGTATATCAATGAGATCAAAAACGAAATACCTTTCACATATTTTAATATTAACGATTATGATAAATATTTGAGGAATGAGAATAAGGAAGACGACAGGAACCTTATTCCGCTCTTCAAGCTGCTTTCGCCTTCGCATCTGCTTAAACTCTCATTCTCAAACGACAGCAACAGCCTCGATAAAAATTTCTATTACGAACTTCTGCATATTATCGGGCTTGAGGAGACAAAGGACGGTAGCAAGAAGATCATTAAGAGGAAAAAAGATCCGGACGAAGGCTCTCTACTGGAAAACGCGATAAACATTCTCAAATCTGACGACAGGCTACATAAGGTCAATAATCCGGATGCTTTCGGAAAGGATAAGGAAGATCAGTATTTCGGGATCGCTCTCGAACTATGCATTACATGGATGAACAGAGTTCTGTTTTTAAAGCTCCTCGAAGCTCAGCTTTTAAAGTATCACAAAGGCGACAAAGAGTATAAATTTCTTACCTTTGAGAATATATGCAACTTCGATTCACTTAATAAACTTTTCTTTCAGGTATTAGCCGTAAAGCCGGAGAACCGCGGAGCAGGCGTAAAGTCTAAATTCGCGAAGATCCCTTATCTAAACAGCTCTCTTTTTGAGATGAGCGGTCTTGAGGATGATCTTATCAGGATCAGCAACCTCGAAGACGATCCAGTACTGCCTATACTTTCCAAAACCGTTTTAAAAGGTACGGACAGCAATAAGAAAACAGGCAAGATCAAAGCTCTGCAATATATGTTCGATTTTCTCGACTCTTACGATTTCAGTTCAGAAGGCAGCGAAGATATACTTGAAGAAAGAAAAACTCTAATTAACGCATCGGTGCTCGGGCTTATCTTTGAAAAGATTAACGGCTACAAAGACGGTTCTTTTTTTACTCCCGGATTTATTACGATGTATATGTGCAGGGAAACGATCCGCAGAGCTGTCATTCAAAAATTCAACGACGCATTCAAAGCCGATATAAAAGATTTCGGGGAACTTAAGAATTTTGTGGGTGTGCCGTATAAGAAAGACGAGATCAGGAAATATAACGAAGTTATCAATTCACTTAAAATATGCGATCCTGCGGTAGGCTCAGGCCACTTTCTCGTTTCAGCTCTAAATGAGATCATCGCGGTAAAATCGGAACTCAATCTCCTTTCCGACAGCGAAGGTAACAGGCTTGTGGGATATTCCGCATTCGTGGAGAACGACGAACTCATGCTTGTAAATACCCTTACAGGCGATCTTTTCGAGTACATTCCCGGCAATCAGGAAAGCCAGAGAATTCAGGAAGCTTTATTCCATGAAAAACAGACAATAATCGAAAACTGCCTGTTCGGTGTTGACATCAACCATAACTCAGTCAAAATTTGCAGGCTCAGACTGTGGATAGAACTCTTAAAGAACGCATACTACACAAAGGAAAGCGGCTGCAAAGAGCTTGAAACCCTGCCCAACATAGACATAAACATCAAGTGCGGAAATTCACTCGTAAGCAGATTCGGCCTTGACGCGGACTTAAGCTCAGCATTACGCAAAAGCAAATGGACGATCTCAAGCTACAGGCTCGCGGTACAGTCATATCAGAACGCAAAAACAAAAGACGAAAAAAGAGAGCTTGAAAGACTCATCAATGAGATTAAAAGCAATTTCAGAACCGAAATAAGCGATAACGATCCAAAACAGAAAAAGCTCATCAGCCTTGAAAATGAACTCTATGAAAAATTCACAAGCAAAAAACTCTTCGATGTCAAGCTCACCGAAAAAGAAAAAGCTAAAGAGGAAAAAGACAAACTCAAGCTCATTGCCGATATAGAAAAATACAAAGCCGAAATAAAGGAGATCAAAGAAAGCGCAGTCTATCGCAACGCTTTTGAATGGAGATTCGAATTCCCCGAAGTCTTGGACGAAAAAGGCAGCTTCATCGGCTTCGATGTCGTCATCGGCAATCCGCCGTATAAGTTGGTGGATATAGAGAATTTTTCAGATACAGAAAGAAATTTCTATACGAATAGCTATGCTGTTTCTCAGTACAAGCCTGATTTATATCACTATTTCCTTGAAAGATCATATTCTTTAGCTAAAAAGAATAGTGATGTAATGCTAATTGTTCCAAGTACTTGGATGACACAGAAATTTACTGAGAAATTAAGAAATTTTATTCTTACTAATTTTACAATAAATCAAGTTGTACATTTTGATTTCCTTGTTTTCGAAGAAGCTAATGTTTTTACAGAAATCATTTTACTTAATAAAACATTGCCTGAAAAGGGAAGTGAAATATTGTTTTACAGGCACGAAAATAACGATTATAAAAAAAGTTGCGTTGCCTTAAACGAATATCAAAATACATTCATAAACAGAGAAAATAAGATAATTGACATTCGCAGTATTTCAAAACTAGGTAAGTTTATAGAATCAATTATCAAAGCGAACAATTTATTAACAGATGTAGCAAGAGCTTCTTTAGGTTGCCAGGCTTATAACAGCAGTAAACATACTCAAGAGCAGATAAAAAATAGAATCTACCATTCCGGAACTAAACTTAGCGAAGAGTATTTAGAAGAATTAGCCGGTAGCGATGTCGGCAGGTATTTTCACAAGAGAGTAAAAGGACAATGGATCAAATATGGTAGCTGGTTGCACGATTATAGAAGCATTGATTGGCTAACTGGACCAAGGATACTTATTCGAGAAGTAACCGGTAAGACACCGTATCAGATACAAGCGACATATCTCGAAGAGACATATTGTAACTACAAAACAATATTAAATGTTAGCCCAAAAGTAAATAATCAATATTCTATGAAATTACTTTGCGGGATATTGAATTCAAGCTTAATCTCGTTCGTTTATCGTAATAATTCTAATAAAATACAGGCTGATGCTTTTCCAAGAATAAGCGTTGGAGATCTTAAGAATCTACCGATAAAAATACCGAATACAAAAGAAGAAAAAAAGTATGCGGAATCTATAGAAAAAATAGTTGACGAAATAATTGAACACAAGAAACAAAACATTAATTTTAAAACAAAATCATACGATGTAGAAATTGACAAGCTTGTTTATCAACTTTACGGGCTGTATGAAGAAGAAATAAAGATTGTGGAGAGAGGGTAGAATGCCTTATAGGAGTATTAGAAAAACATTTTATAAGTCGGAACTAGAAAAATTATATATTGATGCTCAAATATCCGAAAATGAATCGCTAATTCATCAAATAGAAAATTCTTTATTAGATGATATAACAAGTAAGCAATTATGTCTGTTGAAAAATAATATTCGAACGAAAGATGATATTAAAAAAGCCTTAATGAAAATTGAAAATCAAAATATAACAAATTCAATAATAACGTGTCTAACTGTTGAAAATGATTTAAAATTACATCCTGATATAAAAAAAATTATATTTTCTTCAGAACCAATAGCTTTCTTTATAGGAACCGGAATTTCAAACTTGTTGAACATTCCTTTGTGGGGTGATTTAGCAAAGCTAGCAATCGAAGAATTAAAAAAAGAACATTTTTTAAATGAAACAGAAGCAACAAAGTTGAAAAATGAATATTTATCACCAAAACAAGTTATTTCAATTTTTCATTCTATTTACAAAGAAGATAAATCAAAATTAAAAGAATTTTATCATAATAAACTTAGCAGCAATGGAATGATAGTCAGAAATCCATATATTTTATTAAAAAAACTTGAAAATATTATCCCAAAAGATGTAATTAAAATTACGACAAATTTGGATAAGGAATGGGAGAATGTATTAAACAGAAAAAACACAGTATCAGATAAAGAAGAAAAACCATCTGTAGAAAATGACATCATTCCAATATTTTGTAATTTCACTAAAGGTGCAAAATTTGAAACAAATAAGCTATATAAAATTCATGGAAGTATAGATGATATTGATAATTCAATTATGACAGCTAGAGATTATGTTGAGAAGTATAGAGATGAAAAGGGTTTAAAAGGATTTTTGGAAGAATTTTTTGATAAATATAATGTAATCTTTTTCGGTACTAGTTTACAAGAAATTGAAATTCTTGAGCATATAATTAAAGGTAAAGAGAAGAGAAGAAAATATTATGCAATAATAGATAGTAATTATGGAGACGATAACTTATTTAGAATTAAACAAAACTATTACAATGACATTAACATAAAATCAATCCCATTTTATATTGATTTCCAAGGTTTTCAAAGATTTAATTTAGTAATTGAGAATTGGATTAAGGAAATTGAAGATTATTTATCACCAAATTTTATAAAAAAAGCCAAGATAATTGACGAGGTAATGTTAGATGACTTTGAGTAAAAAAGAGGATGATGTTTTAAAGTTAATAATAACTGACAGCTTTTCAAAAGATCGTAGCTATTATAATTATTTCTTCAATAAAAATAATCACATAAAATGGTTCTATCCTCTACTTGAAAATAATGTTTTTGATCCTGAGAGTATTTCTTTTGATTATATCAATATGGATGGAAATAAAAAAATAAAGCGATCTCAGTTCTGGGTAGTACTTCTATATCTTGAAAAAATTTCAATGAAAAATGACGACCGAGCAATTTTTATTAACATAAAATGTTGAACTTATTAATGCACTTCCTGAATGTTCTGAATTATTAAATATAATTGAGAGTATCATTGAATACTCAAAATCTTCAAAAGAAAATGAAATCAATGATTACTACAACTGGTGGCATATTGCCAAAATATTAGTAAATATTCCGGTTAAAATAATTACAGAATATTTTAAAGATTCCAAATATAATTTTCATGATACAATTTTTGAAATTACAGATCATGAAGCTACAGTCTCTTTAGCTATAGAAGAATTAGGTAACAAATTACTTCCTAAATTATTGGATGAAAAAGAAATTGATTTTGCATTAGATATAATTGATTTAATTACGACAACTCAGAAGCATGATAGTACTGACTTGTTGGGTTCATGTAAAGCAAAGTTCAAAACTTACAATATTGATAAAATTTTCAAGAATAGATATCAAGATATAATTGCTTTGGATAACAAAAAAATTATTCAATTATTGATAAAAAGATTCAATGATTCTTTAATGTTCAATAGATTTGAATCTAAAGAATATTTTGAGTTTGAAGAGAATTTTTACAATATAAAAATTTCTAGAGTTAAAGAAGAAAACAATTCAGTTAAAGAAAACCTATATATATTCTCATTTAGCGAATACGACAAAAGAGAAATTGATAATTCTTTTAAAGATTCAGAAAAAAATATAACTGAAATCAATTTTCTAATGTATCTAAATCAACATAAACCAGAAAAAGAAATTTTTAATATAAAGTTTGAAGGAAACTTTGATGAATTAAAAAGTAAGGTTTCGGAGCATTTAAAAGCAAATGATTTTAGAGATCTTGACATTGATTTGCCATTAGGTAGAGCTTATCGAAATTTATTTCATGACTTTTTTAATATTAAAATCTCCGATCTTGATTCGGAAGATGATATCATGGGAAGCAGAGACGATGCTTCAATTACACTTTTAAAGATTATAAAAGAAATATTTCTTCAATATATCGAAAAGAATAATAAAATTGTCGATGAGTATATACAGAAATTTCTGTCTGATAAGTATACATTCCCTATCTTTAAAAGGTTAGCCTATTATTTTATTTACAAAGCCGGGACTGCATATCTTGATATCTTTTTTGATAAAGTTGAAAATGATGATGATGTTTTTGTAGATGTATATTGCGAATTAGAGATATACAGGATACTTCAAAAACTAAATTCGGAATTTACTGCTGATTTCATCAGAGTTTTAGAAAATAAAATAAATGATGTGGCAAAAAAAGTTGAAAAAGAAAAAAGGGAAGGGTTTGTTTTTAAATGGTATTCAGCGCTTAAAGATAATTTGAATTTCAAAGAGAAGTACAATGAATTAGCAAAAAAGCTTGAGAGAGAAGAACCATATTATCCTTTTATCAGTAAAGTGGAAAGTAGGTGGGCTTCAGATGTTTTAGTTTCTCCAATTTCAGATATCAAAATAAAAGAGATGATGGATATAGACTTCATGTCTTTAATTCAATTCTTAAAAGAATATGAATCAGAACATTCAGAATTTGATCAGGATTTTTATGGTAAACCGGGTAAGAAGGGACTTGCAAATACACTTTCCTTTATTGTTAAGGGAAATCCCAGCATATTCATAGATAACTTGAGTAAATTTCAGGAAGTAGATTTAGTTTATTTAAAGAATATTCTAAGTGGTATTGAATTAGCGGTTCACGACAAAAAGGAAGTTGATTATGTAAAGATAATGGATTTCTTTAGAAATTATCTTGAAAATATAGAATGGGCCGAAAAAGATGCTGAGAATTATAATCACAGAGATACTACTCAAAGAGATATTGTAGCTAGATTAATTGATATAATTGAGAGAGGAATTGAATTAAAGGATTTAGGCAGCAGCAAAGATAATAAAGAATGTCTTGAATCAATTGTAGAGAAAGTGTTAGAATTTCCTTATGAAGAAAAGGATTATGAGATTGAGGATTTTATAACTTATACTCTGAATACAATACTGGGCAGACTTATTATGCTTTATGTTGATTTTTCTTTGAAGTATGCTAATGCTAACGGAAAAGAAGAAGATTGGGGGAAAAACAAATTTGAAAAGCTGTATAATAAAGGTGTTGATGGAAAAATTTTACTTGGTTACTATTTACCACAGATCAATTATTTAGACAAAGATTACGCGAATTCTAAAATAGAAAAAATCCAATCTTCAATTCCTGTCTGGAAACCATTTATCTCAGGTTATATTTCAGGTTCAAGATTGTATTCCGACATTGTGAATAAAATGAGACAACATTACATTCATGCAATTGAATACGGAAAATTCAGTAAATTAGTTGAAACAAAGTTGATCGAACATATAGCACTGACTTATTTATATTATAACGATAGCCTTGAAAAAGAGAATAATACCGATGGTACTCAAAGTTTGATCTATAAATTATTTAATACCTTCAACGAAGAATTTGCAGAAAGAATGATGAGTTTATCTGAATATATCGGAATGAGATACGATGAGGAGAGAAAAGAAGAACTTCTTAAATTGTGGAAATTTGTATATAATAATAGAGAATCCATTAAAGCTAAAATGGGTGAAAAATACGTGAATTTTCCTAGTAGATTTATTGAGTTATCAAAATTAATAGATGAAATCAATGATGAATATACTGAAATATTGAAGTGGAATATTAGGTATGTCCAAAGCTATGACTTACATTATTTCTTCAAGAATCTAGGAAAATTTAAAGGTAAAGATCAAATTGGCTATGTAAGTGAAATTTTAATAAGTATGTTAGATATGCCAGTCCCTTCTTATGATAAAGGATATATTAAAATTCTCGTAGAAAGAATGTATGATATTCCTGAATTAAAACCTAAAGCAGATAATATTTGTATTGCTTATGCAAGGCAGGGAGTACATTTTTTAACAGAGTTGTATGAGGTAAATAATAAGGGGTAAAAGATGAGCGAGAAGGTAACTATACCAAGAGTATTATACAAATATATACCATCAAAATTTGTGGATAGTTTTCTACAAGAGGGAGATATTCTTTTCAGGAATCTCCCATATTTCAAGAAAGTTGAAGATGGGGATGTTAGAGGAGATATTTTGGAAGGAACTCACAGAGATACTGGAAAGAATGGTGATGGTGGCGTGATGAAATTAAAAAGCGGGGAAAGAATAAAATGTGATTATTTTGATAATTCAATTGAGACAGATGAAAAAACATTCATTTTTTGTTTATCAAAAATTTATAATGAGAAATTATATGAAGAATTTGAATGTGATGCGTGTGTTAAAATCAAAAACACGAAAGAATTCATTGATCTATGTATACGTAAATTGCTGATTACAAAAGGAAAACAAAGTAAGCTATACTTCAACCATGTTAAATACTATGGTTCGCATGAAGATGTAAGTGAATATATAAAAGAACCATCTATGATACCTCTATTAAAACGGGAGAAATACAGTTATCAAGAAGAATTTAGGTTATATTATGCAATTGATGATGTTTTCAAAATAAAAAAATCAATAACGATAAAAAATTCGAATCCTTTCAATCTGCCACCGGATAAAACCCCAAAACCTGAGCCAACTGAATTAAAAAAAATAATACCACTAGGTAATATCAGGCCTATTACAGAAGTAATTTACAAACCATGAGTTATCAATAAATAAGGTAGGTAAAGTCTAAATGAGTGTAACGGATCTTAAATACTGGCGTTATTTTCTATCAATTGAAGATGATTTTATAAAGACTCTAAGGTATGTTGATTTAAACAATGACAATTATAAAACTTTCTCGATTGAATATACACGCTTGTTGGTCAGTACCTGTGCCGAGATAGAAATTATGCTTAAATTGTTATGCAATACAACCGGAACGAATTGTGATAAATATAATATTTCAAAACTTAAAAAAAAATTATACGAGCATGAATTTTGTTTAATACATCAAGCTGAAGTGAATCTGTCTAATTATGAAATTGATTGGATTATTCCATTTGCCAGTTGGGAGAGAGATGACAGCAAAGGAAAATCTATAGCTCCGGAATGGTGGAAAGCATATAACAATATTAAGCATAATAGGGATGAAAAATATAAAGAAGCAAATCTTGAAAATTTAATCTATGCGATAGCAGGTTTATTTATAGTGAATATGTATTATTATAATAAAGTGAAGAATATAGAACCAATGCCCAAACCCAAGCTTTTTGGATTAGAGTATTATTATGAATCAAATCAAATTGCAGGAATGGAGCTTGGTGGGATTTTATTATGGGAATTACCTTGGAAAGAAAAACAATAATGAAGTCAATTTACATAAAAATTTACTCAATCTCATTATTGATCCTGTTAGGTTATGTTTCAGCCCAATGGACACCTCTTTCTGACTTCCCTGGTTCAGCAAGGCGGGGGAGCGTATCTTTTGTGATAGATGATAAAGCTTATATTTGCACAGGTAACGATGGTTCATTGCTAAATGATCTTTGGGAATATGATTTTACAAATGATGTATGGACTCGCAAGGCTGATTTTCCTCCCGGTCCTCGCTGGGATGCTGTCGGTTTTTCTATTGGTTCAAAAGGCTATGTCGGTACCGGTTATACGGGTTCAACTTATAAAAAAGATTTCTGGGAATATGATCCCGAAACAGATACATGGACTCAAAGAGCGAATTTCGGTGGTCCGGCTAGGCGAGAGGCTGTTGGTTTTTCAATTGAAACTAAAGGCTATATAGGTACAGGGTACAGTACCCCCGCAGGGACTTATTATAAGGATTTCTGGGAATACGACGCTGTTAATAATGTCTGGAATCAGAAAGCGGATTTTCCGGGTACTGCAAGGGACAGAGCGACAGGATTTTCCATAGGCGAAAAAGGTTATATCGGAATGGGTCACGATATAAATGGAAATTATTATAAAGATCTGTGGGAATACGATAAGGTGAGTAATTCGTGGTTACAAAAATCTTATCTCGGCGGTGAAGCGAGAGAAGGAGCTGTAGGCTTCTCTATCGGTAATAAAGGTTATATAGGCACGGGATTGAGCGGAGATTTTCCATACTTTTTTCATAATGATTTCTGGGAGTTTGATCCTGTAACGGATATGTGGACACAGTCGGATGTTTTTGCCGGTGCGGGCAGGTATGAGGCTGTCGGGATGTCTGACGGCACGAATGGTTATATTGTTACAGGGCAGACAGATGACGGATATACGAATGAATTATGGCAGTTTGCAGTTGAGAC
>Ga0209417_1007208_pt1 | contig 10871 bp, 11 predicted proteins | sample RifGroF2_FD_184002 | JGI IMG/M metagenome (GOLD analysis project Ga0209417, IMG submission 184002) | Groundwater microbial communities from Rifle, Colorado, USA - Groundwater F2 (SPAdes) (version 2) | ecosystem: Environmental > Aquatic > Deep subsurface > Groundwater | place: Rifle, Colorado... | reverse complement strand
TTTGCCGCCGGCTTCCTTCAGATTCCACCTCGCGATGGACACCCTTGCCTTAAGCTACTGGCTACTTATTGCCTTCACCATTCGGGACTTTCACCCTTGAGATGGTGCGCCCGCTGGGCGCACAAAAAGCGGGTTAGAGAAATCTAACCCGCTTTTTTATTGCTTAAATATTTAATTTCTTCAATCTATATACCTGTTGAATTATTAGCACCAGAAAGCAAATCTAACCCATATTTTGTCAAAGTAGATGCCCCAGAAGACAACAATGTAGATATTAATGGAGTAATTGCAATAACAATAGGCATTAAAAATGTTAAACAAGTGTTTTTCTTTTGAACAGCCATCTCTCTTTTTTTCGCCTCAGAAACCAACTCAGCCTGCTCATCAGCTCTTTTGCTCTCATTATCTATAGTCTGTTTTTGTTCTTTATTATCTGCCAAAAGAAACTCTAAAAGACTATTAATCAACCCCTCTGATGAATCCTTAAGGCCATCCTGCAAACCATCTTGAAGAGTACCACTAAAATTAGAAAATAAACCCTTTGATTTTTTATTTTTTACTATACGCTCTAGATTAATTCTTATATGACCTCTTTTTTCCAACGCTCTTCCACATAAATTTAATAACTCTCCATGATCACAATTTCTACCTATGCCCTTCTGAAGAAGAATTTTCGCCAGATCCTCATGCAATTTTTCACCTATCAAATCTATATGTTCATCTAAAATTATCCCAGAATCTTCTTTTTCTACTATAGCTAAATCTCGCCCACCACTTTCTTGAAGCAAATCCTCAAAGCCACTCCCATCAGTCCCAATAATCTCTTCTTTTTGTTCAACTTTTTTTACTGGATCTTCAGGATACCTATCTTCTTGTTTTGAAGAATTTATAACTCTAAATATACGTTGATCTAAATTTTCACAGATCGCTTCAAACTCTAAATCACGAACAACCATCGGTTCATACTCTCTTTTTTCATTAAAAAGAGCAAACGTCCCTTTAAAATGCTTTTTTTCCTGGCTGCTGCTATCTTTAATAACAATTAACTCTTTTTCCCCCATTACATAAATATTTTGCCACTGAAAAACAAAAAATATATAAAACAAGAATTTAAATTGATTTTTACACATAAAAACACCTCCCAAAATTAGATAAATAAGAAATAACCATTTACAGAAATCTAATCAAAATACACGTATATAATCAATAATTTAATAATTTATCTATTTTTCAGCCCAAAAACATAGATAAACTTGTAGACAACAATAAAATTTCATGCTATTATAATTAATACAAATAGATGTTTTTAGCGATACAATATATTTAAAACAATATAAAACTTTCAATTACATTTATCGCAGTTATATAACCTAAATTAATATATTTGGAGATTAAAATGGAAATATTTACACAAAAAACATTAATAAATGCTTTTTATTTTACAGTTTTTTTATCAATATTAAATAATATTGACGCTATGAGCCCAAAAAAAAGTGCTCCTATAGACATACAGAGACCTAAGTCTTTCAATTTTTCGGTAGAACCAATGAATCAAGAAAATTCAAGCGAAGAAGACTCTGAATACGAAGATAACTCAGAACAAGAAAGCGATTCAGAAATCTTTGATTTTGGATTCCCTCAATCAGGCGATATAGAAAATAAATACCAACAAAAAAAACAAAATCCAAATAATAAAAAAAATAATTTTGTTTTTTTTCAAGATCTAACAGATGAAAATGATGAATTAGATAAAAAATTAGAACCTAAGATTCAAAATACATGTCCCAAAAACTTGTTTGACAAAATAGATCTTACAGAACATGAAATTCATACACTTCTTAGAGAAAAAGAAAAAATAATACCTAACTTAGAAGAATCAGATATTAAAATATTAAAAAAAATAAAAACAGAAAACGATTTACTAAGATTAGATAAAATACCTTTAAAACGCCTACTTGAAGCTGTAAATTTAACAAATTTAATAGATAAATTCAAAATCTCTGAGGAAAATGTTATTAATATATTGCTAGCAACAAAATATCTATCGCCAAGAGAGTTTATATCACACCTTAATTCAGAAGATCTTCGCAACAAATTTTTAGAAAATTTAAACACTCAAGGGCTTATATATTTACTAAAAAAAATAAAAACAATAAGGCCCTTAAACCCTAATCGTCTAAAAAAATATAACAATGAAGAACTTTTAAAATTAATATTGAAAAAAACATCTTCAACTAAAGAAGACCCCCTAAACCTTATTGATATTTGGCTTTTGTCTGAAAATGGCATAACTAAGAATAAACTTTTAGAAATTAACCAAGGAGCTTTAGGTTCAATGCTTATAATACTTAAGGAAAAAAAAGATCTCAAAATAAGAAAAAGTATTCATGAAAGAGGACTTCAAGCTGAACGACTAGCACAACAATTAAACCCAGAATCATTAAAAGATGATGATATAGCTACAAAATGGAAAAAAATACTAAAAAATCAAATTTTAAGCGATAGTGAAAGCTCAGATTCAGACAAAGAACCTGAGAAAGAAGATGATTCTGAAGAGTCAGGATGTGAACAACCTTTTTTCAACTGGTGAATTCAAGTCGCCAATGCAACAGTAATTTATTCTAACTTAAAAGGGTTAATTGTTATACTCTAATTGTAAAAACAAAAGGCTCCCAAATTAAATAATAAAAATATTAAAAAAAATAAAGCTCTAGTAGTTTATGATTACAATCTAATCATTATCTAGAGCTTTTTATTTTAAATAATATACAGTCTACAAAATTATTATTTTTTCATTTCTTTTGGCACAACTATTGCCATATTTTGCAAAATAAATGGCGCAATATCTGCTAACTCAGTCAAATCTAATTTTAAATCACTATTTTCCAAGCCACGCTTTATAAAAATAAATGGCACTAAATTATTTGTATGCGCCGTACAAGGTTGACCAGTGCTTACATCAAACATTTTTTCAGCTTTTCCATGATCAGCCGTAATATACATAACCCCATCTAATTTTTCTATTACAAGATCGTACAATTTTTTCAACTCTTTATCTAAATACTCTATCGCTTTTACCGTTGCTACAAAATCACCTGAATGACCTACCATATCAGCATTCGCATAATTAATTAAATAAAAATCTTTAGGATCATTATTTAATGAATTTATTACAGCTTCGGTTATTTTATCAGCACTCATTTTTGGACAAAAAGCATAGCTTTGCATAATTTTAGATTTAATAAGCACTTTTTCTTCACCCTCATGCACTATATTGACGCCACCATCAAAAAAATATGTTACATGGGCATATTTTTCTGTCTCAGCTATAGAAAATATAGTTTTACCATTACTAGCTAAAATACTTTTTAACGTATTATGCACATCTGAATGCTTAAACATGACATCTGTTTCTAAATCTTTACCATATTCTACTGGAGTAACAAAACAAGATAACCCTATATTTCGCACCTCAAATACATCATTTTTTTGACCTAAGAGGCATTTTGTTATTTGCTTTACTCTATCAGGCCTAAAATTAAAAAATATAACACCATCTCCGTTTTTAATAACTCCCTGACCTTCTGGCAATATATTAACCGGAAAAATAAACTCATCTGTTACATTTTTGGCATAACTACTGTTTAAAATAGATTCCCAATTTAAATCTATATTTTTATCATTAAAAACGCTATTGAAACTATTTTCTGCATCTCCCACCAAAACTTTATAAGTTTTTTCTGTTCTGTCCCAATTTTTATCCCTATCCATAGCATAAAATCTCCCATGAATAGAAGCCAAAACTCCGATATTGTTCTTTTTCATAAAATTATTTAAATCAGTCAAATATTTTCCTGCAGTTTTTGGCCCGACATCACGACCATCTAAAAAGGCATGTATATAAACATTTTTTATACCCTGCTCTTTTGCTTCCAACAAAAAAGCATACAAATGCTCAATATCACTGTGAACGCAACCATCAGAAAGTAAACCAATTATATGCAAAGAACCTGTAGCATTTTTTACTTTTTCCAAACCCTCTAATAAAACTTTATTTTCAAAAAAACATCCATCATTTATAGCCTCACTAATCACAACTAAAGGCTGCTTTATAACTCTTCCACAACCAATAGTAAAATGTCCAACTTCAGAATTACCTATACAACCAGGCAATAAGCCTACGTACTGCCCGCTCGCATGCAAAAGAGTGTTTGGATACTGTCTTAGCCATTTATCTATATTTGGTTTATTTGCAGCATAAACAGCGTTATAAGAATGTTCATTACTATGCCCAAAACCATCCAAAACCACTAAAACTACAGGCTTTTTAAAACAATTACTTGCCATGATACCCCTTCTTTAATATATTGTAATAAATATTTATTAAAGAAATTCTACAAAAATAGGCTTATTTTATACCATAAAATTGTTTAATTAGCCTAAAATTAATAATAAAAAAAGATTGTTGAGTGCCGCTACAAAGGCAACTTAGCTAAAATTAATATTATTTTAAAAATAATATTACATAAATAATTCTTTTTTTGTTGACAAAGCGCAATATTATGATATAATTATTTGTATATAGTGGTTATATTAAAAAACAATACTTTTACCAAAACAAGGGAAAATATGAAAAAATTATTAAGTTTATTTATCTTATTGTCATCTGCAATGCCATCAGCATTAAATGCGTCCAATAAAAAAGGTGGATTATCTAAAAAGGAAATCGCTAACCTAACTACAGCATTTGCAAGTATAACATTAAATCCACAACCTGTGACACAAAATCAACCTGAGACACAAAATAATCATGCAAATGCACCAAAAAAAACTACCACAACAATTGAACCTCTTGGAGCAGATGATATGCAAAGAATAAGAAGACGTTTCTTTTTCTAAAAACCATAAAATACGGGCAAAATTAGTCAATTTAAAGCTCAACGTTTAAAAAAAATAAATTATCTGTATAATATAAGTATATAAAATATAAAGAGACTCTAAAAAATAGAGTCTCTTTATATTTTAAAATAATTTTGATAAAGCTATTAATTAAAACTGCTAACAAAACTTATAGGAATTAAAAAATGAAAAAAACTTATATTTTAACTATTTCTCTATTATTTATATTAAGCTCGAATATTACAAACACTCAATGCGAACCACAAGATAACAATAATCCTAATAGCTCAATAATCGGGCAAGAAAGCAATTCAGATCAAAATACAACAATAAAATACGAAGATTTAGATGACAAATTCGATAGTTTTGTAATAGATGCTGAAAATAATGGACTAGATGTAAAACCTATGGAAAAACCAACATATTTAATGAATATGGTTCAAAAAGTTGGTATATTCTTTTTTTTAAACCCATATATTTTTGTTATAAATAAATATAGAATTACAAAAGATTTTGTTATAAAATATGCAACGATAACATGGGAAACTATAGTTGGAAAAAAACCAGAAGAAGTAACTAATGGGACAGTTAAAGAATAAAAATATAAAATATAATAATTGTGAGAACGAAAATAAAGACAAGCACGAATTTGCATTTTTTTTAGAAAATTTGTCTTCAATTATAAAGCCTATACAAATTAATTATAATAAAAAAAATACAGAATTAAGAATTGAAGATAAAGATTTATTGCATAGAATAACAAACATAGTAAGACTAGAAATAGGCGAAGAATTTATAATTTTCAATCAAAAACAACACGCCCTATGCTCACTTATAAGCATAGAAAAAAAGAAATCTCTAACAGTAGAAGTAATTTCTACAAATCTAAATACAAATATAGAGCCTAAAATAAATCTTTTGGTTCCAATCTTAAAAAGAGAAAATTTTGAATCTGTTATTTATTCATCAGTAGAACTCGGCGCAAATGAAATAATAACTTTAATTACAGAAAAATCACAAAAAAATTTCAATCAAGACCGATCAATAAAAATTTTAATTTCTGCGGCAGAACAATCAAAAAACTTCACGTTTTCAAATATAAGCTCCCCAATAGAACTAACAAAATATTTAATCACAAATAAAAAAGACAATTCAGATGATAATTTACAAATTAATGTATTTTTTGATGCTGAAGGAGAAAACCTTGATGATGTGGTAAAAAATATAAAAACTATAATTCAAAAAAATACGCTCTCAAAAATAAATTTAAAAGTAAACTTGAAAATAAACTTAATGATAGGACCTGAAGGAGATCTTACAGAAAGTGAAAAAATTTTACTCAAAGAGCACAAATTTATTTTTTGCAAACTTACACCAACCATACTAAGATCGTTTCAAGCTGTTAATGTTGGACTTGGAGCTTTTAGAGCTTTACTAGTTTAATTAACAGTTTAGTAGCTTTCTATAAACAAATTATTTACAGGTTAAATTTAATAAATTAAATAAAAAAAGGGATAAAAAATGAAGCAAAAAAACAATAAAGATATTTCTATATTATTGTATGCACTTTTACTATTTAGCTTTGGGATAGGATGGATATATTCAAAAAGTGCTCGCAAATTAAATGAAGAAAACAACCAAAATAATAAAATAGAAACTCTTGCTGATGCTACAGATAAAACTATTACTAAAAATCCTACAAAAGCACCAGATCCTACAAAAGAATTTACCAAACCAGAAATAGAAACACCAGAATCAAAAAAAACACCCGAAGAAACAAATACTAATAATACAGAAAAAGAAAAACCCAAAACAAGCTCGATTGCAATACCAGTTGCCCCAGAACCGCCAGCAGAAATAACTTATGACATTGAAAAAGCTGAAAAAGACGAAGAATTAACTGTAAATGAAATTCTTATTTACTCAAAAGAACTCGTCTTATCAAAAAATATAAATAATTTAGTTATTCTTCTAAAAGAAAAATGTCCAAAAAAAATAATTTTAGACGTAATAAACGAAATATTTAAACGTGATTTAATAAATCAAGATTTAACAAGATATGAAAAATTAAAAATCATTCTGGCTCTTGGAAATTATTATGAAAACGATAAGCAATTGCAGGCACAAATTTTTGACATATTAACTAAATACAAAGATTTAGAAAATGGCAAAGTTCCACTTCTATTTGCAGCAATAGAAATAAAAGAAAGCTCTGTAATTCCAGCACTTGTCGATTGGTACAAAAAAAGCGATAGACCAGACTTAAGAGATATCGCAAAACTAACACTTGAATATGCCGCAAAAAATGATTTTGGCCCAGCTATAAAAAAATTACATGAACTTGGCGTAAAAATTGATCCAGAATATGCTACACAATTATTATGGATCAATTTAAAATCAAATAAAACAAATAAAAAATCAATATTAATAGAAACTCTAAAAAACTGTGGCGCAAGTTTAGATAGCCAAGACAAGCAAACAAAATTAACTCCACTTATAAAAGCAATAAAAAATAAAAATATAGCAACAGTTGAGAAACTTATCAAATTTGGCGCAAATCCGATACTTTCTTCTACAGACAAAAGTGTAGGCTTTCCACTACAAGTGGCAAGAGAATTAAAGCAACTTGATATAGAAATGCTTTTAAGATCAAAAGGCGCAAAAGACTAATTATTTAAAACAAAAACAAGTTGAAAACAAAAAGCCAAAGTAAGTTCATGAACTTACTTTGGCTTTTTAAATAAAATTAAAAATATTTAATAACTTATAGATTTTAGATAAATCGGTAAAATTTGTTTTTCTAATCCATCTTTTTTATTCCACATCTCAAAAGCAATCTTACCAACTATATCGACAGAACAAACCTCTGGCACAATATCATCGAAAATAGCTTTACTTCCAAACAAATCTAAAATATTATCCCGATATTTTAATGCCCCATTACCTATAAAATAAATTTTTTCACCCTTAAATAAATTTCCTAAATCTTTAAGTAAAACTTCTATATTTTTATAACCCTTATCAATATTAGATAAATCAGAACTTAAAACTTTATGTGACACACCAAAATAAACGTCTTTTCCACACGCATCAAGAAGCGCTACAGTGACTAAATTCTCTCTAGCATGCTCTAAAAAAATTGCATCTAAACCATCTACGCCTATTATTGGTTTTTTTATAGCAAAAGCAAGACCATTGACAGACGCTAGAACTACACGCAAAGTAGTAAATGGACCAGGACCCTTATTGGTAGCAATAAAATGCAAATCCTTCAAACCTAAATTGTTACGATCAAGCAAAGAATTAATGCATGTTACAAAATATTTGCTAGCCCTTTTTTTATCCTCGAAAATTTTATCTATAATCTTATTGTCATTGAATAATGCAACTTCAATTCCATTGTAGGTGTGTTGTATGCATAAAAATTTTGTCATTTTTCCTAACTACGATTCTTACATTTTTGCTGTTGATAAAAAACACTAAAAGCATCAAACTCTATTGTTTTCTCCTTCTTAAGAACAACTTTACCACAATTTAAACATTTCCACCCGTCAAAGTTTAAAAAATGGTCGAAAAAAGATTGAAGCACCATAAGCCCTTCACACTTCTTACACTTCATAATACATCACCTCTTTTTATAGGTTATAAATTAAACCTTTTACAAAAAAATTCATAAGAAAATGAGAATTTAAAGCGCAAATCGGGTACTCCCATCTCCTCTTTTAATCAATCTATTAAATATTTACAATGCTTGTCAATAAAAAAATTTATAAATTATCCTGCATTTTTTTAGCATGTAAATAATTCAAATAAGAATCTAAAATAAAAGATGCTGCAACAGAGTGTGAAGAAACTTTTTCTTCTTTTGTACGCGCAAACTTGAGATTATTAGCCATTTTGCTACTCAATCTTTCGTCCCACAGAACCCACTCTACCAAATCAAATATTTTTTCCAACCTCTCTTTTGTTTCTACTATTTTTTTTGTTTGGTCACTCTCTGTACCGCGCATAGTTTTTGGATAACCAACAACTATTTTTTTTATATTCTCACTTCCAATAGTTTCTGACAAAAAAAGTTCAAGCCTATCTGCAGTAACGGTCTTAAATGGCCTTGCAACTATTCCCAATGGATCACATATCGCAGATCCAACCCATTTATCCCCAATATCTAATGCTAAAATCTTCATAATTATCCCTAAAATATAATTAACTTAAATATAATTAATGCTTAAATTCTATCTTACTTTATATAAATATTTAATATAATTTTTACATATTTTTTGTTATTTGCCATTTACAATAAATTACTCTAAAATATTATCATATAAACAATAATTTCCATTTTTATTGCTCTATGGAGAAAGTATGCCTTCAAAAATAAATGATATACATATAAAATTTCCAACAAAACTACCTGTTACTTGCCATACAAAATACGTTGGAATTGGTTCAACATTTTTTGCAATTAATGGCGCAAAAGAAGATGGCCTTACCTATATCCCATGCGCATTAAAACGTGGAGCTAGAAAAATTGTTATACAAGATAACGCAAAATTAAATAGCGAACTTTTAGATTTAATTAATAAATATGATGCAGAATTAGAAATAGTTAGCAATACACGACTAGAACTTGCAAATTATAGTGCCAATGAAACCAATAATGCCCACAAGCAATTAAAAATAATTGCAATAACAGGCACTAAAGGAAAAACTTCTACGACATTTATGCTAGAGCACGTACTTAGAAAAGCAGGTCTAAAAACTGCTATGACAACTACTGTATATAATAAAATATTAGACAAAAATCTAAAATCAAAACTAACGACGGAACCTGCCGATTATTTACACCAATTTTTTAAACTTTGCGTAGACAATGGTGTAGAGTATGTTGTTTTAGAAGTAGCAGCACAAGCTCTTTCTATGCACAGAGTTGCAGGTCTTGCATTTGATGCCGTTATATTTACAAATTTCTCACAAGAGCATGGTGAATTTTATAGCACTATAGATAGCTATTTCGAAGCCAAATGCAAAATTTTTGACCAATTAAAACCTGGCGCACCTGTATTTATAAATTCTGACGACCAATGGTGCCAAAAAATACTAGAAAAACACCCAAAATATAATACTTTTAATATTAATAGCAACTCTAAACTAGAAGAAAAAGAATCTAAAGATCTGTCCTGTAAAAATCTTTCTGGAAAAATAATAGACTCTAAAAATAAATTAAACTTAGAATTAACAAGTTCAAATAAAACATATAATATCGAAGCCCCAAATATCTTTGGAAATTTCAATGCTTACAATATCCTAGCCGTCGCATCAGTTGCAAAAAGCCTTGGAATATCAATAGATGACTGCTCTAAATATATTAAGTCTTTTAAAGGGGTTCCTGGAAGACTAGAAATGCATAAAATTAAAAATGGCGCTAGCTGTTTTATTGATTATGCACACAACCCATCTTCTTATAGCGCAATACTAACAACTTTGAGAAATATGACCGATGATCTTATAGTTGTTTTCGGATGTGGTGGAGAAAGAGATGCAACCAAACGTCCAATTATGGGCGAAATTGCATCACAAATAGCCGATAAAATTATATTGACCTCAGATAATCCCAGATCAGAAGACCCTGCTAAAATAATAGAAGACATATTAGCAGGAATACAAAAAGAAAATATTGGCAAAATATCTAAAGAGATAGATCGCGAAAAAGCCATAAAATTAGCCTGTCAAATGTCAAAAAATAGCTCTATTGTTGCTATACTTGGAAAAGGCCCTGACGAATATCAGCAAATTGGCTCTATAAAATACCCATTCTCTGAAAAAGCTATACTAAAAGAGTTTAAGTGAAGCGCTAACCACGGCTTAAAAGCCGTGGCCTCCGCGCTTAAAACTTGAATTACTGATTTTTTATATATTCCCTAATTTTCGCCTCATCAACCATTCCAACAGTTTCAACAAAATATCCATCT
>Ga0209417_1007207_pt1 | contig 10872 bp, 12 predicted proteins | sample RifGroF2_FD_184002 | JGI IMG/M metagenome (GOLD analysis project Ga0209417, IMG submission 184002) | Groundwater microbial communities from Rifle, Colorado, USA - Groundwater F2 (SPAdes) (version 2) | ecosystem: Environmental > Aquatic > Deep subsurface > Groundwater | place: Rifle, Colorado... | reverse complement strand
TATTAAAAGTGATATTGCCGACATGAAAAATGCAGGTTCCCGCTATGCAGGAGCAAGCACAGCAGGGATTTTCCTCAAAGAATATGTCGGTGAAACAAAATGGGCTCATATAGATATAGCAGGTTCCGCAATTCTTGACAAAGAGTACAAAGAACTTGCAAAAGGTCCTTCCGCTTGCGGAATGAGAGCTTTAATAAACTATATTTTAAATCTTTAAAATTAATGCAAATTGACATCAACAGAAGATTTGTGATGCTTAACTCGCTTAAAAATCAATACTGTAGGAACTAATGCCAGACAAATAATTCCATACAGCCTAAAATTATCAATAAATGACAATAAAAATGACTGCTGCAAAAGACTGCCGTACATAAGATAATTTGCTTTATGGGCTGCAACAACAGGATTCATATGCGTAGACAAAAAATGCGTGGCCGCACCAATTTTTTGCTGAAAAATAGGATTGTAAGGGTTTAAATGCGAAACCATATTTGCCTGATGAACCTGAGCAAAACGGGAAAGCAGCGTTCCTACAATTGATACCCCTATGCCTCCGCCAATATTTTTCATCAAATTTTGTATGCCTGAAGCATTGGTCATCTGGTGATTTTTTAACGTCGCAAACGATAGCGTGGTTAAAGGGATAAAAATAAATCCAAGAGCCGCACCGCTAAGAAGATTCGGAATTATAACATTGTTCATTGATATTACCAGATTGAGTTCACCAAACATAAAACAGGAAACAGCAAGCAAAATAAATCCAAATGCTATTAAAATACGCTCATCCATTTTATTTGAAAGATATCCCGCAAGCACAATAGTAAATAAACAGCTTATTCCTCGGGGAGTTATTGCAAGTCCACTGTGATAAGCAGTATAACCAAGCAAATGCTGAAGAAAAAGAGGTAATATTGCAAGCGTACTATATAAAATTCCGCTGACAAAAGTGTTTAATATTGTGCCTACAGAAAAATTGCGATCCTTAAAAGCTTTTAAATCAATGATAGAGTCTTTAAAATGAAGTTCCCAGACAAAGAAAAAGATCATTGACACAACAGAGATAAATGTCATCCAGCAAATCCAGTCAGATTGGAACCAATCCAGTTTTTGACCGTTGTCCAGAACCATCTGCAAAGACACTAACCATATTATTAATGTGCCAAAGCCAATATAATCTATTTTTTGAATCCCTTTTTTTCTTGCATAAGGAGGGTCTTCAACAAACATCTGGGATAAAACTACAGCCAACACTCCTATTGGAACGTTAATATAAAAAATCCAGTGCCACGAATAGTTATCTGTAATCCAGCCGCCTAAAGTCGGACCTATAACAGGAGCAAAAACCACTCCAAGACCAAACACAGCCATAGCCATTCCGCGTTTTTCTTTAGGAAAACTTTCCAGTAAAACCGATTGTGATATAGGCATCAACGCCCCACCGCCCAATCCCTGAAGTATACGAGCAAAAATCATCATTCCAAGGCTTGTAGAAGCCCCACATAGTATAGAGGCAAGAGTAAAAATTGTTATACAGATAATAAAGAAGTTCTTTCTGCCGAATAAACCGCAAAACCATGCCGTAGAAGGTAGAATCACACCAGTTGCAACAAGGTAGCTGGTTAATATCCACAATGATTCATTTGAACTTGCCGAAAAGCTCCCTGCCATGTGTGGCAGCGCAACGTTAGCGACAGATGAGTCAAGAACAACCATAAATGTCCCAAGCATAACAGAAATAGCTATTAGCCATGGACTGGCACTTGGTTTCCATTCGGGGTTTTCAGAACTTGAAAAAACAGCTTCGTTTGAGCTCATTTAACTTTAACCTCTGGAACAACAGACATCCCAGGGACTATAACATATTCAGGATCAATTTTTTCAGTAAAAATAATTTTTACGGGAACGCGCTGAACTACCTTTACGAAACTTCCGACAGCATTTTCAGGAGGAAACATGCTCGTCGAAGAACCGGTACCTGATTGTATACTATCTACACGTCCTTTAAATGTTTTATTAGGGAAAGCATCTAATTTTATTTTAACTATTTGTCCTGTTCTCATATTAGTAAGCTGGGTTTCCTTAAAATTAGCTATTACCCACCTTTCTTCGGGGGTAATGGCAAACAATGGCTGCCCTATTTGAACATATACGCCTTCTTCTACAGCTTTGCTTGTAATCATTCCTGCCGTAGGGGCAAATATTTTAGTATATGAACGGTTTAATTTCGCCTGTTTAACAACTGTTTGTAACTGCTTAATACTTGCTATAGTAACCTTACTTTGAGAACCACTTATAGAAACCTGCTCCTGAGCAGCAGCAGCCTTTTTAGCATACGAATCCAGTTTTGATTTCGCTGATTTATAATTTGTTTCAGCCCTGTCAAAATCCTGTTTTGAAGCTGCTCTGACTTTATAAAGATTTGTGTATCGATTAAATTCTGTTTCTGCAAGCTCAAATTCTGCTTTAACAGAATCTATATCAGCATTTATTTGAGCCAAATTTGATTCTGATTGAGATATTTGTTGTGTTGAAGCGTCTTTTTGCGCTTTCGCTCCTTCTACAGCAGAAATAGCCTGCTCATATTTAACTTCATAATCTACAGGATCGATTGCTACAAGAAGTTGACCTTTTTTTACTTTTTGGTTATCGTCAAAATGCACTTTAATTACATTTCCTGAAACCTTAGGGCTAATTTGAACGTTATGCCCTTCTATATAAGCATCGTCAGTTGATACATATGTTGAAGAATGAAAATAATAATAAAATCCCGCAACTATAGTAATTAAAGCTAAAATAAAAAGAACAATCATTCTTTTTTTTGCTTGTTTAAGCGTTTTTTCTCCGTTTTCATTGTTATTGTTTAATTCTATACTTTCCTGATGTTTAAATTCTTCTTCACGCATATTATCACCTTTATTTATATCTGTAATTTAAAATCATCATCCATGTTTTCGCAAATTTTCCCTAATATATTTTTAATTAATTCTATTTCTTCGATTGTTATACCTTTTAGCGCTTCTCTTTGTATTTCAAGCAATAAGGGATGTATTTTCGCCACCTGGTTTCTGCCTTCTTCTGTTATAAAAATTTTAAATATGCGTCTGTTATCCGGAGCTGTTTCTCTATGAACAAAACCCTTTTTTTCTAAAATATCAATCATTCTGGTGATATTTGGTCTGTCTTTTAAGGAAATTTTGGCAAGCTGTCGTTGATACAGCCCGTCTTCCCTGGAAAGAAAAAATAATATCCCAAATTGTTCAGGCGTCATATTGAAATTATTTTCTTTAAACAGCTGAAGAACAGTTATTTTAAAATATAAAGCGGTTTTGTTTATACAATAACCAACTCCAACTTTAGAAAAGCCTGTTTTATCTTTTTCCATAACACCTCAAAACATTGTTATTCTTACAACTGTTATTATAATAACATTAATACATGAAAAAAGTTAACATATAAATTTTTTGCGTTAAAAAAACACCCTGATTCTTTAATCAAAGTGTTTTTTGTCTTATTTAGCTTTCAATTAATTCTGTTTTAAACGAGTTAAACAATTTTGAAAAAAACTTAAAACTCTGTTGTCTTTTTTATCACTGACGGGAACAGGTTTTACTTTTTCCTGTTTTACTTCTTTCGGTTCCTCTTTGGGCGCATTTAAATTTTCTCTAAGAAAATCTAAAACTTCATCAGCATTTTTTAAATCGGGATTGCGATATCTGTAAGAAGAAGTTGTATCATATTTTGTTATTATGTTTGTTGCTATGGTTCTTATACGCGGTTTAAGAAATGAATATTGTCCGTAGATTGTAGAGTAAGGATAACTACAGTCACATGCGTCAAAGGCTTCTCTTGCCGGATCAAATTCAATGTTAACAGTAAATTTATCTCCATCCGAGCCTCTATGAGCAAGAAATTCTTTTTTCATTTGTTCGAGAGGAAGACCGGAAGATTTTAAATCTTCCTTGTCTTCTGGCGTTATTTCTGACTCTTTACCTTTTGTAACAACTTTAAAATCTTCCGGTCTTCCTCTAAAGGATAAATTTGATTGTGTTATTCGCATTATTTTATTTCCCTTCTTAAATTTTAAATTCTGCTTATATAAATTACCTGAAAGAAAAAAAGTGCTAGCTTTTTTTCATTTTTACAAAACTTAACAAACAAAGATAGTAAAATAAAATCAAATAGAATTTGTGAAAAAAATGGGATTTATATTTCATAAAACTGAATTAGAAGATGTAATTGTTGTTGAGCCAAAAATTTTTGGAGATAACAGGGGGTTTTTTCTTGAAACATTTAAGGCTTCTGAGTTTGCCGCGAATGGTATAAATATTAATTTTTTTCAGGACAACCACTCAAAATCAACTAAAGGCGTAATAAGAGGGCTTCATTTCCAACATTTTCCCAAGCCTCAGGCAAAGCTTGTAAGATGTGTTCGCGGAAAAATATTTGATGTGGCTGTAGATATTAGACATGATTCAAAAAATTTCGGTAAATGGTTTGGATTAGAGCTTTCTGAAGAAAACAAAAAAATGCTTTATATCCCAGAAGGTTTTGCTCACGGTTTTTCTGCGCTTTCTGACGAAACGGAAGTCTTATATAAAGCCTCAAATGAATACTCGCCGGAATGTGACGCCGGAATCAGATGGAATGATGAAGAATTAAACATTAACTGGCAGGTTAAAAGCCCGCTGGTTTCAGAAAAAGATAAAATTTTACCGACTTTTAATGAGTATAAAAAACAATTAATCAGAGGATAAAATATGAAATTACTTGTAACAGGCGGAGCAGGGTTTATTGGAAGCTGTTTTATCAGGCACATTTTGAATAAATATCCTGATTATAAAGTTCTTAACCTTGATTTATTAACTTATGCGGGAAATCTTGAGAACCTAAAAGATGTTAAAAACAATCCAAATTATACTTTTGTTCATGGTGATATTTGCGACAAAAAGCTTGTCAGAGGGCTGCTTTCTCAGGTTGATTGCTGCTTAAACTTTGCGGCAGAAAGCCATGTAGACAGAAGCATTACTGATCCTGATGTTTTCATTAATACAAACATTTTAGGCACGCATAACCTTTTAAACACAGCTAAGGAACTTAAATTATCAAGATTTGTGCAAGTTTCCACCGACGAAGTTTATGGAACATTAGGCTCAACAGGATATTTTACGGAAGAAACTCCTATTGCGCCAAATAGTCCTTATTCTGCGAGTAAAGCCTCTGCAGATATGATTGTGAGATCATACTTTGAAACTTTTAAACAGCCTGTTTTGATTACCAGATGTTCAAATAACTATGGACCTTACCAGTTTCCCGAAAAATTAATTCCGCTGTTTATCTCCAATATTCTCCGGGACAAACAGGTTCCTGTGTATGGAGATGGAATGAATGTAAGGGATTGGCTTTATGTTTATGACCATTGTAGCGCAATAGACGCGGTTTTGCACAAAGGTAAAGAAGGCGAAGTCTATAATATAGGCGGAAACAACGAAAAACCCAATATTGAAATAACTAAACTCCTTTTAAAAGAACTCGGCAAACCTGAAACTCTCATAAAATACGTTAAAGACAGACTTGGTCATGACAGAAGATACGCCATAGACAGCTCGAAAATCCAGAATGAACTTGGCTGGAGTCCTTCTGTTACCTTTGAAGAAGGTATTAAACATACAATTCAATGGTATTTGAACAATCAACAGTGGATAAACAATATTCTGAACAAAAAAGCAGCGATATAAGATGAAAACAATACTTTTAACAGGCGCAAAGGGCATGTTCGGGCAGGATGCTGTCCGTATTTTTTCTGAAAGAGGCTATAAAGTCATTCCTGTTGATATTCAAGATTTTAATATTACCGATGAAACCAGCGTTAATAATTATTTTGAGAATATCAACCCTGATTTTGTGTTTCATGCCGCGGCTTATACCAATGTTGATCTGGCGGAAACCGAAAGAGAAAAAGCTTTTCTCATAAACGAAAAAGGCGCGGAAAACCTCGCAAAAATTACAGCTGAAAAAAATATTCCGATAATCTATATAAGCACGGATTATGTGTTTGACGGGGAAAAAGATTCGGCTTATCTTCCTGATGACAAGACAAATCCACAGTGCGTTTACGGAAAATCAAAACTGGCAGGCGAGTTGGCTGTCCAAAAATATAACCCGAAGCATTTTATAACAAGAACAAGCTGGCTTTACGGCAAAAACGGCAAAAATTTTGTTGATACAATGATTAATCTTTCTAAAACTCAACCGGTCTTAAAAATTGTAGATGACCAGAAGGGATGCCCCACATGGACTTATGATCTGGCAGAAGGAATTTTGGATATTATCGAGAACAAAAACCCTTACGGGATTTATCATGTTTGCGGAAGCAATTTTACAACATGGTACGGGTTTGCTAAGAAAATTTTTGAACTTAAAGGCATAAATATCGAAATTCTTCCGGTAACCACAAAGGAATTTCCGCGTCCCGCCAAAAGACCGCGAAATTCTGTGATGAAAAACAACAATCTTTGCAGAAACTGGGAAGATTCTCTAAAAAAATATCTGGAAAATACGGCGACTTTTTAATCTTCTAAAATAAAACCCAATTCATGAACTTTATCTAAAAATTCACTCATATCAGAAGATTTTATAAAATAATTTTCGTAGATACAATTTAATTTACTTATAATAATTTTCCTGTTATACCAATCATCATAGGCGGTTGTAATTACAACCCGCAGCCTATCCATTTCCCAAATGTTTTTTTCTGATTCAATTCGTCTTATTGACCTCAAAACCTCGCCGCCATCCATATCAGGCATTATAATATCAAGCACCATAAGCTGATAAGGAACACCTTGTTCTATAGATTGCTGATATGCTTCTAAAGCTATTTTTCCGTTATCTACAAAATCGCATTGCCCAAATTTTGAAAGCTCTGTTTTAAATATATTTCCACAAATTTTATCATCATCAACAACAATACTTTTCATTTTTTACCTTTTTTCCTCCAAACATAACAATGCAAAATTATTTTTATATAGGTAAATTTTTCTTGATTTAATTTATTATAATATCATCTTTAAAGCATTTTATTACATTTATTATAAAATATGCAAATTTAAGTTATTTTAAATTATAGTTCACTCATTCGAATTAAATTAAACGAATTTTTAAAATATACAATAATAAGCAGGATTCTTAACAACTTTTTGCCCGTGTATTTTTATAAAAAACATCTTCCAAATCCCAAAAGGGTCATAAGGAATTACTTTATAAGGAAATTTTTTCTCTTTAGTCTTTTTTAAAAAGTTTAAATATAGTTTTATACGCCAATATTTACCGTACTTGTTACTTAAAATCATTTTCATTTCAGCTACAGCTTCTGATCGATATGTATTTAATGATTCTCCTCCGACATTTTTTTTATAACCTATGTTTTTATTCCATTTCACCGGAAGTTTATGGTCTAAAATCCACCATAATTGATTTTTAACAGCTTCATATCCAAGTTCATGCGTTGTCACCCAACCTCTTTGCGCTTTTAATTCAAAAAAACCGGACTGATTAATACGCGTTTTTTCAAGAAGTTCATGGCTTATCAAAGGCGCAATACATTCACACCAACAGCATACAGAATAATTGCAATCCTGTTTTTCCTTATATTGCTGATGTTTTATGACTTCATCAGAAACCAACGCAGGGGAAAGTATTCCCAAGTTGATACCACTATCCATTATAGAGTCAATCGACTTGCTCAATCTTTCTTTATAATTTATTTCCTCAACAAGCTCACTGCTGGTATTTAAGATCCAGTAATAATCAGCCGGAAAATAATCCATAGCATAAATCAAAGCCATTTTAGTCTGTCCCACAGCTTTAATATTTTTAGGCAGAATAAAATTTGCAGACTTTGCCCGCGGCATAATATCTGAACCGTTATCGACGGAAATTATATCCTTAAATCCGTCACTGACAAGTTTTTTATAAATTTTATCAGTTTCTTCCGGCTGATTATAATTCAAAACAATCGGAAGTATTCGCCTACCACTCATATTTTTCTTAACTATCTAATTAATTACAACGCTATATTCAATTTAGTTATTTTATCCAGCTTTTGACACAATTAATAACTATGTCCAATTTATAACATAAGCATAAATCAGTTCAAAGTCTCGGTTTTTTGTAAACACATGTAAAAACAGATTGTTTTCAAATATTGCCTTTTGTTCCTTATGTTTAAAAAAGCAATTTATAGGGGTATCAATTTTTTTCTTGAGGTTTCTTTAAACAAATAGAAAATGAATTGTCACCCTGAACTTGTTTCAGGGTCTGATTAAAAATTTAGTATGTATTATCTGAGTTCTTCTTTATTTTAAATCTTCTGAAAGATCAGTCTTTTTGTCCATTCTAATTGCAACCCATAATAAAATTGAAAAACCTATGAGTACAAATATTAAAGTTGAAATATCATTGGCTGAAATTGGCATAATGATTATTCTCCTTTTTTCTTTAAAAATTTTATTATGTCATTTATTCTATCATCTTTTCTGAAATATTTGTCAAAAAATATTGCAGATGCACTAAAACCTATAATTATTATTACCCATTTGGTAAATAAAGGAATGTCTAAAAATGTTAAACCAAAACTGCCTCCAAAAGAAGCTAAACCGGCAGTCCATAAATGGGTTTTAGAATCTCTTAAACAATCCAATTCTTTTTCAAATCCTTTAATTATACTCATATTTAATAAAAACCCTCTTTTTATCTTGAGCAAATAACTCTTGCAACGTGAACGCCGGAAGCAGAAGCCTGAATTAAGCCTCTTGTAACACCCGCGCCATCACCTATCGCAAACAGGTTTTTAATCCCGTCAGTTTCAAGCTCATTACTTAATTTAACTCTTGCACTGTAAAATTTGACTTCTATGCCGTACAAAAGCGTATATCTTGATGCTACACCGGGGGCTATTTTATCAAGAGCTTCAAGCATTTCAATTATACTTGTCAAATGTCTGTAAGGCAGTACAAGACTTAAATCTCCGGGGGTAGCCGCTGCAAATGTCGGAACTACAGTTCCTTGTTTTATTTTTTCAGGAGTAGATCTTCTTCCATCTAATAAATCTCCAAATCTTTGAACAAGAAGTCCTCCGCCCAGCATATTGGCGAGTCTTGCTATATGCTGACCGTAAGCTATAGGCTCATTAAAAGGTTCTGTGAATTTTTTGCTGACCAAAAGTGAAAAATTTGTGTTTTTAGTCTTTTTATTTGCCCAACTATGACCGTTAACGGTGGTTATCCCTTCGTAATTTTCGCAAACGACTTCTCCGTAAGGATTCATACAAAAAGTTCTTACATCATCCCCAAAGGTCGGTGCATTATAGACAAGTTTTACCTCGTAAAGTTTATCTGTAAGTTCTTCCATGACAGGCGCGGGAAGTTCAACCCTTACACCTACATCAACAGCATTATTTTCAAGCGGCACTCCCAAACTTCCAAATTCTTTTGTAAGCCACTCGGCGCCAACTCTTCCCGGCGCTATTATTACATAATTTGCGTGTATTTTTTGATCTTTATTTGTAGTAAAACCTTTTATTTCGCCATTTTCAACAATTAAAGACGTGGCTATTTCTTGAGAATAAACCTCAACACCTTCTTTAACCGCTTTTTGGTACATGCTGTCAAGAACAGCAAGGCTTCTTTCCGTTCCAAGATGCCTTATCGGTGAATATATGAGTTTTAATTCCGCTAATGTCGCGCGTCTTTCTATATCAGAAATCACATCGGTATTTGCGCCATAAACAGTTTCAGTTGCTCCATGTTCAAGATAAATATTATCTGTATACGAAATTAAATCCTCAAGAACTTTCCTGTCCATATAATCAAGAAGATTTCCACCAACATCCGGTGTAAGTGTAAGCTTTCCGTCACTGAATGCTCCTGCTCCACCCCACCCGCAAAGCAAATTACAAGTTTTGCACGGCGGACATTTAAATCCGTTTCTGGTTAAGCATTTTCTTTCAGTAATTTTCGGACCTTTTTCAAAAATTGCCACTTTCCAGTCCGGTTTAAGTTTAATGATTTCAAGCGCAGAAAATATCCCCGCAGGTCCTGCTCCAATAATAGCTACATCGTACACGATACATTTATCCTTATTTTTTAAATATTCTTACCCAATACAAATTTAAATTTAAGTCATGTATATATTAAATCAAAGACAGAAATTATTAAAATATTACATTTTTATGAGCAATGATTTATAATGAAATAATATTTATATTTTAGGACAAAGTCTATGCCAAACAGCCAAACAGCCAAACAGCCAAACAGCCAAACGATTTTGGTATAAAGGTCGCTCTGCGTCAAGTTTAACCCTGAAGGTTATTCCGAACTGGCTGCAAAACAAGGCGAACCTGAGAGCCGTAGTTTTATGCCCCTACCTGGTGTTTCGGAATCTATTTAATGGCATTTTATTACTTAAAACCCAAGCTGGACAGACCCTGAAACAAGTTCAGGGTGACGATTTTATTAATGATAGCAATTCTGCGTATAGTCATAAAAAAGCCGGCTTTACTCTTGCAGAAGTCCTTGTAACTCTTGCAATTATCGGAGTAGTTGCCGCTTTAACCATTCCAAATCTGATACAAAATACACAAAATACAGGAACTATTGCAGGTGTAAAAAAAGCTCAATCAATACTTTCTCAAGCGTACACTTCTTTTGTGGCTGACGACACCACTATGGATGAGATTTTTTCAGTTGATGATGAAGTAAACATTTTAAACCAATTTGCAACAAAATTAAAAATAATAAAAAACTGCGGGGCAGGAACAGGATGCTTTTCTGCCACAGATTCATATCTTAATTTGCCAGCTTTTCCTTTAGGTTT
>Ga0209417_1007205_pt1 | contig 10874 bp, 11 predicted proteins | sample RifGroF2_FD_184002 | JGI IMG/M metagenome (GOLD analysis project Ga0209417, IMG submission 184002) | Groundwater microbial communities from Rifle, Colorado, USA - Groundwater F2 (SPAdes) (version 2) | ecosystem: Environmental > Aquatic > Deep subsurface > Groundwater | place: Rifle, Colorado... | reverse complement strand
CTAATTCTGTAGTTCCTCCATTGTGACTTTCATCAATAAATCTTAAATTAAATTTCATATCTTTTAACCATTTGATTTGTTTTGTTACTTCGTTTTTTACTCCTTTAATTTGTAAAAATTGTTTAGAGCAAATAATTATATTTTTATTTTTTAAATTTGGTTTTTTATTATTTCCATCCAAATGTATAATATTAAAATCATTGAATTGTTCATGATTATTAAAAACAGATTTATATTGTTCAATAGTTTCCGAAGGAGAAGTTGTTATAATTAAATAGTTACATTTATTTAAATTTTTACTATATTTATAAATACACATAGCCATAATATAAGATTTCCCACTTCTAGGCAAATGACCCCACAGAATTTTATTATTTTTATTTTTAATTAAATCAAAAGTTTTGTTTAAAGATAATTTTTGATGAAATTTTAAAATCAAAGATTTTTTAATATTGTAAAGTTTTTCTATTTTTAATTTTTTAAAATTTTGGTAATATTTAATCAAATCATTCCAATCAATAATGATAGTATTTTTGTGTAATATTCTTTTTTTAATACCTTTACTACATTTTAACGAATTTTTTATTATTTCGAGAAAATCTATTTTATTTCTAACGACGATACATAAAATAAGTTCAAATCCATCATTTTTATATTGTTCATTGAATATATCAAATATATCACGAATATCTAATTTATTGATATTATATTTATTACAATTTTTTGAAGTTGTTACGATAATTTTTTTATTTTTAATTAAAGTTAAATCTGATTTATCGCCATGATCTTTTAAATTTTTATTCATTAATTTTTCAATATTTGTATTTTTTTTAATAGTTTTATTATTAAAATTTCCTTCACATATATAATAATCATCAAATTGGGGAATTAATTTTAAATAGGCAAATAATCTAAAAATTGATTCTTGCGAATCTTTACCATCCCATTGTTGTTCTAAAATTTCTTTTAACGGACTACTATTTTTTTTCAAATATAAATATAAATCATTAAATGTTTTCAAGTTCATATATAATTAAATAATTTAAATTATATATATTTAAAAATTCAATTTTTATTACATAGTATTTAATGTAAATAATTTTTCAAATTATGTTTGCTAAATAATGTAAAATATTACTAAAACTAAGAAACTTAATTATTTTGATAAAATAATAATAAATACAATTATAATTTAAATAAATAATGAAAATTATATTGGAAATTTTTGTATTAAATTAATAAATAATATAATTTTGTTTTTGAATTCAAACAAAAATCATTCTCGTAAAATCATATACATAAAAGTGTATAAAAGTATATAAAATTTATATATTTTGAAAAAAAAAATTGAAATAAAAAGTATTTACTAAGTATACCTTTTGTTAATTATTAATAATATGGATACTTTAGATTATTTCTATTTATATGATAGTGGGGAAAGAGAATATATTGAAGAAAATTATACAAATATACTCGAATCATTTATACAAAATATAACATATGATAATAAAAATTTGATAATTATAACCGGAAATAATCTAAATAACCGCTTATATTGGTTATCTTCACATCTCCAAAGTATTATAGAAAAACATGTCAATTCATTAACTATAGGAGCATCAAATATGGATAATATAACATTTAATCGGCGTAATTATTGTCATAACACTAATTGTATTGAAATAATATGTTCCCATTTTGAAACTTATAATAATATAATATATTATGATAGTGGAAATAAATATGTTGGTGGTCAAATAACAAACATTGCCCCGATTGGAACAAATATATTAAATATATCAATTTAAATAATATGAAAATATTAAAAAATTATATTTAATAAATTAATTTTATTTATTAAATATATAAAATGAGTTTAATTATAATATTAATTATAATAATAATATTGGTATTTTTATTTTTGAACAATAAGGAAAAATTTATGGTCATAACTAAATATCCATTTTATGCATTGACTCCTTATGTGTGGAATAATCCAACGAGAGATTATTATTCATATCCGAGATTATATGATTATCTTTATCCATATTACAGGAGAATTTATCCTTATTATTATCCATATTTTCTTTAATTATAATGTTTAATTATATTTTGCAATGAATTAATATTTTTTTTACATTCTTTTTTAATAACATTTAAATTTTTTATTAATTCGTTTAAATCGTTATTTTCATTAAAAATAATAATTTTTTGATTGATGGTAAATGAATTCCCATTTATTATAAATGTAAATTTTTTTTTAATTGTGTCATATTTTTTTGAGCAATTGTTAATTATATTAGATGTTATTGTTATGTTATGAAATAACAAAACCACATATTTATTTATAAAATCAATATCTAAAATCGTTATTTTTTTATCAATTAATATATTTAAATAAATAAGTAATTTATTAATTAATAACTTGATGATATTTTTAATATAATTATGTGCTCTAATAATTATTGTAATTTTATTAATTATTTTTTTCTTATTATCAATAATTATGTTGTTATTAACAATATTTAATACTTCCATTTTTTTTTCAATATCAATATATTTTTGATTTATTATATTAAAATTAATTGTTGTGTTATAATTATTTATATGGTATTTGTCAAATAATTCTCTAGATATATCATTACATAAATTTATTTTTGTGTTACAAATATTTATTATATTATTTAAAAATATATTTAATTTGTCAATCATATTATGTTTTTTTAACAACGAAAACATACCTAAAAAATATAATGATTCTTGTTTAATTAATTTAAAATTTAATTTTGTAAAAATATGTGTATCTAATTTTATGCAAAATGTAATAAATTTATTTAATAAAATTTTAATATAAATATATGTTTCATTTGTATTTAGATTAAAATTAATTTTCATATATGATTTAAATAAATCTATATATTTATCAAAATTTTCCTGAACATATATTATTATATTTTTAATTTCTGATTTTATTATATTAAATTCATTCATGAATAATAATATTAATCAAGATATATATAATAATTTTCTTAAAAATATCAATTTGTTAAAAAAAATACTAACATTAATGAAAGAAACTATTAACACATTCAATAATAATAGTGTAAAAATTAAAAATGATGTTTATTCATCGAATTCAGCAGATATAGATTTATATAATAGATTGTTGGAATCAACATTTCATATAATTTATAAAACTATATCAATGAAGAATGAAAATGATATACAAATTTTTAGATTGTTAGGTGATAATAATTTAATATATAAACATAAAATTGTTTATGTCAATCCAATAAATAAATTACCAACAGAAACCATTGTGTGTATAACAGATAATATCAATATAAATAATGTTGATGATAAATATATTATAAATTATGGTATAATGAATTTAAAAATATATAAACAAGAAACGGATGAAATTGAAGAATATAATAAAATAATTGATGATAATATAATGACTTTACAAGAATTTATTCAACAAATAGATAAAAATATAGATATTATTAATTTTTCTATTGAAGGAATTAAAATTTTCAATAGTATTTTTAATAATGAATAAATTATATAATCATGAAATAATATTGAATCATCATATTAAATTATTTGCAACTATAAAAGAAATATTAGATGATGTTATATTGTTTAATTCAATTACAAATGAAATTGTTCATAATATTATGGGTCAATTAACTTCGTTAATAAATATTAAATATAAAAATCAAAAAATAATTTCACCTTCAATAAAAAAAAAATATTATGCGTCATTTCCTAATATAGGAATAATAACTTTTTTATTATGTGAAATTGATAATATCAATATTAATTTTAAAAACAATATTTATAAAATAATAATAGGAAATCAAAAATATGAAATCAATTTAAATAATTTATTGGATATAAGAACTATTTTTATTGCAATTAATAAAAATATTAAAAAAAATATAAATTTATTGGAATTAGGATTGAAAAATTATAAAAATATTCAAAATCAATTTATAAATTGATATTATAAAAATCTTTTATTATAATATGGACAATAATATATACCGAACGAAATATATAAAATATAAAAAAAAATATTTAGAATTAAAAAAATTACAAAGGGGTGGCGTTAATAACAATGATATAATTATAAAAATTCGTTGTTATGAAATTAAACATGAAGAAAAAGAGGATGAAAAATATATTGGTTCTTTTAAAAAAGTATGTAAATTTCCATCTATTAAAGTTACATTTAAAAATGAACAACCTAATTATTTATCCATTATTAAAACATTAGATCCTAATATTAATATTAATGATGTGACAAAATTAGTAATAACAAATTATGATAACAAAACAATCGAATCACGTAAAAATGATAATATAAATGAAAATTATTATAATATTAAAAAATTAATTATACATATTAAATAAAAAAAATTATTCTTCATCATCAAAATTTTCATTTAATTCATCATCAGAATCTTCAATATCTATTTTCTTATTTTTTTTTCCTTTTGATTTTGGTTTTTCTTCTTCGTCATCAGAATCATCATTTTTCTTATTTTTCTTTCCTTTTGATTTTGGTTTTTCTTCTTCTTCGTCATCAGAATCATCATTTTTCTTATTTTTCTTTCCTTTTGATTTTGGTTTTTCTTCTTCATCATCGGAATCATCATTTTTCTTATTTTTCTTTCCTTTTGATTTTGGTTTTTCTTCTTCTTCATCATCGGAATCATCATTTTTCTTTCCTTTTCCTTTTGATTTTGGTTTCTCTTCTTCTTCTTCATCGGAATCATCATTTTTCTTATTTTTCTTTCCTTTTGATTTTGGTTTCTCTTCTTCTTCATCATTTTTCTTTCCTTTTCCTTTTGATTTTTTTGGGCATCTCCATGTTTTTACTTTTGATTTTGTAATCCCTTTCATTACTGAATCCAATGATTTTATATTTGCAGATTTAACCGCTACTAAACCATTTACATATCCACTTTTTGCACTTTTTGCTTTTTTTTTAAATTTTTCTAAATCTCCATCTGGATCATTCGATTCGTAATAACGTCCCCTTAATACAAATTCATCACTGGTAGTATCTATACCTCCATATATTTTTTTAAATTCTTCTAATTTTTCAACTGGATCACCATCTTTTACTGAAAAAATAAAATTATATGTTCCGCTTAATATACCACCTCCAAAAAATCCAATGTATGATTTTTGTTGTTTTGTTTTTCCCATTTGTTTTTAATTAATATCAACCTTTACTTTCATACATTTCAAAATTCAATTTTTTTTTTATTAAATTATACCATCCAATTAATAAAAAACCATTCATAATTAAAAAATTAGTTTCTGTTTTAATTTTTTCAATTAAAATAATCTAATTAGAATATATAAAATCAATTTTTTATATACTATTGTAAAAGGATTAATATTGTAGAATAATTTTAATAATAAATTCTAAAATCTTCATTTATTTAGAGAAACAATATGCTAATCCCGTTACTCCAAATTCCACACAATTTCCGTCACATTCTTTCACACATTTATCAATGCCAAGTTCGTTTTCGTCATTTTTGTAATACACTAAATTATTAAAAAAAGGATCATCTAAAAATATAATAGGATTTTTGCGTCCACTTATATTACTTGTTTGTTCCAATGTTTCTATATTTTCATCGAAATATATATATTTAATAAGTAATAGTATGATAACAAAAATTATTATTAATATTAATATATTCATAATATATTAATAATATAAATTTTATAATTAAATATTTAATTACCCATTAAATTTTTGAGCGCAATATATTTCGTTTTGTATTTTAAATATTTTCTTTCATAATCTACACTCCCCCCACTTTGTGTTTTATTTTTTATTTTTTCAGAAACAAAATTTATAATATCATTAATTTCTCTTTTTCCATTATATATATAGGAATGTTTGTCCACAACCAATTGTAATGTAGGAACTCCGTTTATTTTGTTTTTTTCCATTAATCCCATGTTTTCCGATTTATCTATATCTATTTCTTCAGTCGGTATGTTTATTTTTTCTTTTATTTTTTCCCATCTTTTTTTAAAATTTACACAATGGGGACAATGAATAGAAGAATATAAAATTAATTTAGCCATTTATAATAAAACAAAATAAAATTATTTTTTGATAATTATATTAAATGTATTTATATCTTTGTCAAGTAATGACACACAAATTTTAATATTATCATTTTCCATTCCTATTATATTATATATTTTTTCATTCTTATTAATATCATTTTTAATGTGTTCATGATAAATATATTTTCCACCATATACCAATGAAAATATATTGTAACATCCTATTTCTTTTTTAATATAATCATGAATATCGTTAAAGGAAGGATTTGTTAAAACAATATCATCCCACAATGTTATAATTTTTTTGCCAATTATATTTTTTTCTGGTTCAATAGGAATAATGTATCCAATATATGATGTCGCAAAATTAGCAAATGTATTTCGGAAATCATTAATATTTTTTTTTCCGAGAATAATTTTATACAATTCCATAAAAACCAATCCGGATACTATACTGGTTGTTGTTATTAATGCCGGAACTATATTACCTGCTATTTTTTTAATATTAAATTCTGTTCCAATTGGTATGCTGTAATTTATTGCTCTACTATTACTCATAATAGTAATTAACTTAATATGTTCATCATTATCTTTATCAAATACGATTGGTTCTATTTTTTTAAAAATTTTATTCAGATTTAATTTATTCAAATTTAAATTTTTCTTTTTTGATATTTTTTTAAAAATCAATTTTAAAAATTTTTTATTAATTTTATCATGGAATATATTACGTAAAAACTTACAACATATTTTTATAAAATTCTTATAATATTTAGACCTATTATCAATAAATTTTGGCATTTTTCTTTTATTGTTCCAAAATGGGTTTCCATCTTCGTCATTACTATCAATTGGATGTTCATTTAATAATTCTTTAATATTTTCATTATAATATTCATCCCAATATAATTTTGCCACATTTTCATATTGATTTTCATTTAATGGAATATATTTTAATATTTGTATTTGGTTTTGTAAATCAGAAATACTATTGCAATTAAATTGTCGTAATGCTAATATTTTTGAATTAAACATTTCCTCAAACTTTTCTCTTGCCCATTCAACACAATGTTCTAATAAATATGGAAATGTTTTAATTGTACATGCGGGTATTGTTTTTTCAACAGGATCATTTGATGAATTATAACTTTCGGTTTTATATGGTATAATAACTTGAACATTACATTTTGTTCCTAATGTTCCTGAATCAATTAAATTTTTTTTGTATAAAACACATTCTTCATCAATAAATTTTCTGGCATTAACATTATCAACAGCCAATAAAACACAATCAATATTATCATAAAATTCTTTATTAAATATATTTTTTGTAGTTTCATCAATTTTTTTTGTAAAATATTTAATATCAATATCATTATTCAATTTTTTAATTGTTTCAGAAGCAATTTTAGATTTAAATTGTCCAATATCATCATTTGTGAATAAAAATTGCCTACTTAAATTAGATGTTTCAATTGCGTCCATATCCGTCACATTTATAGATCCAAAACCACACATGGAAGCATTTTTCAAATGTTCACATCCTATTGCTCCTGCTCCAATTATAAATAATTTTGTTTCTTTTAATTTTCGTTGAAATTTACTTCCAAATAATAATTCCTGTCCTATATGTTTAAATCCAATATCATTAATTCTATTAATTGATGTATCAATTTCTTGTTTATGTTCAGGAATTAATTCAATATAGTCATAATATAACCATTGTTTAATAGGCATATGTTTATGAGTTAAAATCTTCATTACTTCATTTGCTGTTATTCCACCTATTATTGCGCACATTGGTAATAATTGTGTTTGTGAAACATATACTAATTTTTTAAATATATTTATATCAATAGTATTAGAAAACATAGATAATATACCACATAATTCTTGCGCATCATTTTCATCCCATGATTTTGGTATTCGTTTATTTGTTTCATAAAATATACTATAAACGATGTTAAAATAATGACATAATTTACCTATATTATTATACTGATGATTAATATTCGGATGAAACATATTATCAATTAATTGTTCAAATTTAAGATTAATTTCCTGTTTTTTTTCATAAAAATATTTTTTTTGTTGTGTAATTTTTTTATTTACACTAAAATTTAAATTATCAATTATATTAATTTTGAATTCTTCATCGTTATCATCAAATGTTATTATATCATCATTTGTTAAATTGTGTTGATCAATAGTTGTAAAAATAGTTTTACGAATTTTTGTTTCTTGTTTCAAAATTGCTCCACTTATTTTTTCTTCTCCATTTTTATCTTTAACATTAAAATTAATTAAATCACAAAATACATGCCCAATTACACCAATATTATTACATGTAACAAATCTAATATTATTTTTTCTACATATTTTATTGTAATATATTTCATCCATTAATAAATTATCTGTGCAAACAAATACATCAAATCCTTTTAATGTTTCTTCATTTATTTCTTTTTTAAATATATTTATTGACACATTATTATTTAATTTTTTTAATTTATCAATACATTTTTCAAGTCTATTAAATCCAACATCTTTTTCATTTATATAATAATTTGTTGTTAAATCAATTGGATCTATTTTTTTATCATCTTTAATATATAAATTTCCAACACCAAGTAATATTAAATTTTTTGCAATTTCTAATCCTAATCCACCAACATTAAGCAATAATATTTTTGCATCGGATAAAGACTTCATAGAATCTTCTCCGATAGTGTATAATTGTCGCGAATATTTATCTAAACTCATCTTATTTAAATAGGTTAATTTGTATTTAAATTAAATTTCAATTTTTTTTGTGAAATAATAATCTAGACTAAATATTAAAAATGCACCTTCGGTGCATTAAAACTTATCGTACAATAAATAAAAATGCCTTTGGCATTTTTATTTATTCTAGGCTAAATAAAAACGCCATGTTTTTATCATACCCCAAATCACCCATATATAAAATTAAAAAATATGTGGTAAAAATATTTTATATATATAATTTTATTAAAATAACAACATTTAAAACATTAAAAAAATATAATGAAAATATAAATATTATTTCAAGAAATTATCCAATAAATAAAGAATTATTTACGTTAATTTTATTTATATAAAAATTTCATTTTTATATAAAAATGAAATTTTTATATAAAACAAATAAAAAAAAATATTATATAAAAAGAAAAGTAAAATTATAAAGAATAATTTAATTTAAAAAAATGGCGTTTTAAATGTAAAAAGGTGTAAAATATTTATAAATTTACCATTTTTAAATATTAATTTAATTTTATCTAAATTTCTTTTTTTATATATTATTAAATTACTTTTTCTATTAATTTTATCTCTTCTGGTGTTATACCAAAATAATTATATATATTTTTATCATTAATATTTTTAATTTTATTTATTATATTAGGTAGGTCTTTTAATACTTCTTTGTTATGAAATCCTGACCATTTATTTATTTCTATATAAAATTTGTATAATTTTGAATTTAATAATCCGATTATTTTATTCCCTTCAATTTCATCTTTAACTAAACAAGCAAAACAATCTCCACCTACACCTAATTTTCCATTGTCATAAAATGGTTTTAAATATCCACTGCGCGACATTAAAACTTTTTTATTATTTTGATTCTTACATTTTTTTGATGAATAAACTATTTGAATACTAGTTGCTTGCATTGGATAAATATATCCATTTTTTGATGCTCTATTTTTATATTCTTCATTAGTTTCTTTTTTATTTTTTTTTAATATATGTTTTTTATCGCTACGATTATCTGGCGAATGAAATATAGGTAATTTTATACTATTATTATTTTTTATTTTATTTAAAATTTTTAAACTTTCAATTGTTAATAAATATGGTAAATAATCTCTTACTAGTAAATTTTGATTTAATTTTGTTTTATAAACTTTATTATTATATTTACATATAATTTTCAAATTATTATTTTTTTTATTATTTTTTTGAATTAAATAATATATAAATTTACTTCCAACATTAAAATATTTACTGCATTCTTCTAAATTTATATAATAATAATAATAATTATCTAAAATATCTTTTCTTAAATTCATATCATTTTTATTATTGCTTCTTCCTGGACTAAAATATGTTGGCGGATTTATAAATAATATATATCCATTATTATTTAAATTTTTATCAGCATTGTATATAAATTTTGTGTATAAATTATTACCGCCACCTTTTGATATACCATTTACTGAAACTTCTTGATATGGTGGATTTCCTATTACAGCATCAAATCCTTCCAAATTCCATTTATCTTTTATATTCAATTTCAATGTGTCTCCTCCGTTATAATTTAATTTATATTTATTTAATGGATCCAACAATAATTTACATACAAATATATTTGTTGGATTTATATCACTAAAATATAAACATTTCTCCACTATAAATTTATATCTTTCTTTTTTATCTTTTATTTTTTCTTTTAATCCCTCCATAAATCTATCAATTATGTTTAATAAAAATCCTCCTTTTCCACAACATGGTTCAAAAACTTTTTGTTTTTTACTCCAAAATTCTTTCGGCATTTTGTCTAACATCTCTTGTCTTAATTTATATGGTGTACTTATTTCCGCATTTTGTTTTTTCTCTAATTCTTGTGGAATTAAATATTTATCTATCAATTGTGATAATTCTTTACTTTGATTTAAATTTTTACTAAATAATTCTTTTGTTATTTCAATAATATTTTTTATTTTTGTATTTTTCTTTAATTTTGTATT